>Ga0255778_10004977_pt1 | contig 10838 bp, 11 predicted proteins | sample 071ome_31_FD_179976 | JGI IMG/M metagenome (GOLD analysis project Ga0255778, IMG submission 179976) | Coastal salt marsh microbial communities from the Groves Creek Marsh, Skidaway Island, Georgia - 071405CT metaG (version 2) | ecosystem: Environmental > Aquatic > Marine > Intertidal zone >...
TAATCGACCAGATGCCTTAATCGAGGTCTTAAAAAGTGTAAATAAACAATCCAAACTTCCTTATGAAGTGATTATAGCTGATGATGGAAGTAGAAAAGCAACAAAGGAGTTGATTGCAACTTATCAAAAAAAATCAAAATTAAACTTAATTCACAGCTGGCAAGAGGATAGAGGATTTCGGGTGGCGAGGTCTAGAAACAAAGCAATTTTGAAAGCTTCAGGAGAGTACATTGTTCTTATTGATGGAGATATGATTCTTGAGCGGAATTTTATTAATGATCATATAAAGAATTCAAGAAAAGGTTTTTTCATTCAAGGCTCAAGAGCTCTTTTAACTAAATATTTAACCCTAGAAATACTTAATGGAGATAAAGTAAATCTTAATTTCTTTCAAAAAAACTTAAAAAATAGAAAAAACTCAATTCGCAGCACATTTTTATCAAAAATTTTTTCTAACACTAGTAATTCATTATTGGGAATTAAGACTTGTAATATGAGTTTTTTCTTGAGTGATTTTACATCTGTCAATGGTTTTAACAATGAAATTGAGGGATGGGGAAGGGAGGATAGTGAGTTTTGTGTGCGACTAATGAACGCCGGAATCAAAAGAAAAAATCTTAGATTCGGTGCTATTCAATTCCATTTATGGCATGGTCTAGAAAATAGAAAATCACTCAAAGAAAATGACTTAATCCTGAAAAATGCTATTGATCAAAAACTTACATGGTGCAAATCAGGAGTTAGTGAGCTTAAAGATGAACACTAAGAAATATTTAAAGGCCTCAATCCTAAGATGGGTGACTCAAAAGAAAGCCAAAAGTACTATCAATAATCCTCCAAAAAGCATCCTTTTTTTAAGATATGACAGAATTGGAGATATGATTATAACTACACCTGTATTTAGAGAGTTCAAGAAATTTTATCCGGATTCAAAAGTTTATGTCTTAGCCAGTAAAACAAATAGTGAGATAATAAAATTTAATCCTTATATCGATCAAATTTTTACTAATCATAAACACTCATTTTTGTCTGATATCCCGACTCTATTAAAATTAAGAAAATTGAGAGTCGATATTGCTATTGAGTTTGACCACTCTGTCGTTCCCCACTCCATTTTAAGATTAAAAATCATCAAACCAAAAACAATATTCTCTGTTAGAAAAGATGGAAGATATGGGGTGCCGGGTAGTGAATTGCCTCTTTACGACAAATACACAGATAAAAGAAAGAGTGAGCATGCTAGAGATGTTTGGCTAAGAACAATTGAGTCCTTAATAGGAAAAGTAAATAACAAAAACTATGAAATTTTTCTAAACAAAGAATCTAAAGAAAAATCAGAGAAATTTATAAGACAACTGGGTAATTATTTTTATGTAGGATTTAATTTAGAGGGGGCTGTTAAGGGAAAAAAAATAAATTTTGCTGATTTTAAGGAGATGGTAAACCAGATAATAAAAAAATCACCAGAAATCAAAGTCATTCTTTTTAGTCATCCAGAAAGAAGAGATCAATTAAATAAGAAAATTAAACAACATAATTTGAGCAATGTTTATTTGCCATACCCAACATTCTCAATTATTGACCTTTGTGCTTTAATTATGAGAATGAATATAGTTATTACACCGGACACTTCGGTTGTTCATATGGCTTCATCATTCAATATTCCAACAATCTCAATTCATGAGAGAAATCAAGATAGTTATAATCTTTTTAGACCACAATCTTCTCTCTCTAGAACGGTTTTTTCAAAGGAGCCTAATTCATTGGATGGGTTTAAAATTAGTGAAGTAGTCAAATTTTATAAAGAGATCAAAAGTTTGTTGGACAGAAAGACATAATGAAAATAAGCGCTTTTACATTTATTAAAAATGGTGAAATTTTAGGTTACCCATTTATTGAGTCTATTAAGTCTGTGTTACCAATTGTCGATGAATTTGTTATTAATGTTGGTAATAGTGAAGACAATACTCTAGAAGCCATTAAATCTTTGAATGAACCTAAGATTCGAATCATTCAATCATGCTGGAATGATCATATGACTAATAAAGGGTTTGTATACGGTCAGCAAAAAATGATAGCCCAATACAATTGTACTGGCGACTGGTTATTTTATGTGGAGGGTGATGAGGTATATCATGAGAATGATCTAGATTATATTCTCCAACAAATGAAAATCTATGAAAAAGATGAAAATGTTGAAGCTTTAGCTATGAACTTTATTCACTTTTATGGCAACACGAGTAGTTATCTTGATTCTCCAGGATGGTACCGTTCAGAAACGAGAATTATCAAGTCTTCTATTCGCTCTTATGCTCCAGATGGATTATTTTGGTTGGTGCTTAAAACAAATAAAAAAGGGAGATATCCAAATGCAAAGCTTATAGAAGCATATTGTTATCATTATGGGTGGGTTAGACCTGAAGAGAAGATGAACCTAAAGAGTAAAAAGGTGAGCAAATACTGGAAGGGGACTTACAAGAAAATAGACTATTCGCAAATGGATCAAAAAATTATCAAACCGTTTATCGGAACTCATCCGAAAGTAATTCGGTCATGGATATCCAGTGAAGAAAAATTGTTTATTGCTGACCCAAATTACAAAATAACAAAGAAACAAAAAAAACATCGTTTCATGTTAAAGATTGAATCCTTGTTTAAAGTTGAGTTGTCAAAAAAACACTACAAAAAAATCTAGTTATGAAAATTTTAATTGAGCTTCCAACTTGGCTTGGCGATTGCATTATGGCAACTCCCTCAATTGAGAATTTAATTAGAAAATATCCTAATTGTCATGTGATTTTTATAGGCTCAAAAGTTGCTATAGAATTAATGAAAAATCATCCTAATAGTATTAATGCCTATGAATTAGAAAAAAAATTTCTGAGTGCAATTAAAACAATATATTTAATAGGAAGTGTCGACTTGTTTTTTACTTATAGAGGCTCTTATAGATCAAAACTTTTAAAAGTTATATTGCGTGCTAAGAAAAAGTTTCAATATAACAAAAATAAATATTTATATGGTCATCAGGTTCAAAAATATAACACATTCATGAACCAATGTATTGATTCATCTTTTCTCCCGTTAGAATTAAAAATACATAAAAAAATAACAGTCAAGAAAGAGTTAAGGCCAATCTTGGGAATCAATCCAGGCGCAACGTATGGATCTGCTAAATGCTGGTTACCAGAAAGTTTTGCTAGAGTAGCAATTAATTTATCCGGAGAATTTGATATAGTAATCTTTGGTGGAAAGAATGAGATTGAAATAGCTAATGAGATCGAGGTTATGTTTCTTGAATCAGGCAAAAAAAATATATCCAATCTTGCAGGTAAAACTTCAATTGACGAATTGGTGCAGAATATTGCTTCGGTTGCATGTTTTTTAACTGGTGATTCTGGTCCTATGCATATAGCCTCAGCACTTCAAATACCAACTATATCTATTTTTGGACCCACAAAAGAGATAGAGACTTGCCAGTGGATGAATAAAAATTCCGTAATTTTAAAGAAAGAATTAGAATGCCAACCTTGTATGAAGAGGGTTTGCCCCCTAGAACATCATAATTGTATGAAACTTATATCTCCTGAGCAGGTTACTGGGGCTGTAAGAAATTTATCAGGAAAAGTGAGTGTCAATTAGATGGCATATTGTATGACCAATAAATATATGCATTTCTTGAATTCTAGGCGTATCAAATGAAGGCACAGCTAAATTATGATAACAAACTTCATTCATTTCTCCACCATCTCCACCAGACAAGCCAATAGTTCTAACTCCGAATTCGTTAGCATAATTTAGAGCATTTATTACATTCTTGCTATTGCCAGAAGTGCTTATACCAATAACTAAGTCATTTTTATTTAGAAGTGCCTGAAGTTGCCTAGCAAAGATTTTTTCATATCCAAAGTCATTAGCAATAGCTGTTAAGGCAGAAGTATCAGTGGTAAGGGCAATTGCAGGCAATCCTTTTCTATTCGTTTTGTATCTTCCAACTAATTCGGCAGCTATATGTTGAGCATCTGCTGCCGAACCGCCATTGCCAAATAAAATAATCTTACCCTTAGATTCAAGAGTCTCTATAGCTAATTTTGAAATTGACTCTATTAAATCACACAGAGTCATCATTTTGGATGAGACTGCATTATGTAACTTAAGTTCATTGAGAATTATGTCAATCATTTTCTTGGATTTTTAAAATAGTTTTAGACGTGCTTTTGCCTTCAATGAAGTCTATAAGTACTAGTTCTTTTGCTATATCTTCCCCTACGACTTTTTTTCCTTTATAGTCACCACCCTTAACAAGTATATCTGGAACAATTGCTTGTATTAATTTTATTGGAGTATCTTCCTCGAATGGAATGACGAAGTCAACAGAGTTAAGTGATGCAAGGATACATGATCTATCATAGAGATTATTTATAGGTCTTTTATCTCCCTTGAGTCTTTTTACTGAATCATCTGAGTTAATGCCAACAATCAGAATATCTCCAAGTTTCTTAGCTCGATCAAGATATTTAACATGTCCAACATGAAGAATGTCAAAACAACCATTGGTAAAGATTATTTTTTTGTTGCTCTTTCTTAGTGAGCTCACAACTCCAGAAATATCTTCTAATGACTTAATATTCTCATCGCAATCAGAAATTCGAAACGATGATTCATATCTAATGATTTCTTCAAATGAAGTTGTTGCTGACCCAATCTTTCCAACAACGACACCTGCAGCTAGGTTGGCAAAAAAGACAGCAGAATCAATATCTTTACCAGCAGCTAGAGCATATCCCAAAGAGGCTATAACGGTGTCACCAGCTCCAGTTACATCAAAAACTTCCCTGGCAAATGTTGGGTGAGATTTATATTCGTTGTCAAAAATTGCTATACCATCTTCACTCAGTGTGATTAAAGAAATGCCTAACTTGCAGAAATCTTTTAGATTTTTTAGAGCAAGTTTTAATGACTCATCATCTGTGATATTGATTCCAGTTGCTTCACAGGCCTCTTTTTTATTTGGAGTGAGTAGATATGCAGAAGTATATTTCGTGTAATCAGACCCTTTTGGGTCAACAATAACTTTAATATTTTTAAGATTTGCAATATCGATTATTTGACGGGTAATGTTTGCAGTCAATACACCTTTGCCATAATCAGATAGGATTACTAAATTGAATTCATCTAAGATTTCTTGATAGATTCTCAATACTTCTTCTTCAGAAGAACTACTTATATCTTCTTGACTCTCAATATCGTATCTTATGACTTGTTGGTGAGAAGATATAATCCTAGTCTTTTTTGAGGTTACTCTATCCTTTTGTTCAATTAAATAGTCAGTTTTAAGGTCAATATCAGCAAATAGATTTTTTAATTCTTTCGAAATTTCGCATCCACCGATAACGCTTAATACTTCAACATTTGCATCTAGCGTTCTCAAATTATGTGCAACATTTCCAGCACCACCAAGAACTTTTGTTTCTTTCTTAACATTAATAATTTGAACCGGAGCTTCAGGAGAAATTCTATTACAATCTCCCCAAAGATATTTGTCTATCATTAGATCTCCAATGACTAATATTTTTGGTTTGACTTTCTGAATTGAATCAATCATTAATTTAAAGGCACGCCAAACATTTCTTTAATGTTTGGAATATATTTTTTAATTCCATCTTCAAGTGAAAAATTAGGACTGTAATTAAAATTTTCTTGAGATAAAGCAATATCCGCTTGGGTATGCATCTGGTAGCCAGTATAGGGATTAACAAAATACTCAGTGCCGAAGTTACTACAAAGATTCTCTTGGAGAATATCCGCAATATCTTGGAAGCTTCTTGGAATTCCGCTGCCGACATTGTATACGCCATTTTTTTGGGAGTTGCATGCTTTAATATTGGCCTGAATAACATCCTCAATGTATACAAAATCTCTAAGAATATTCTCTGAACCTTCAAATAAACGGGGGGGAGAACCATTAAGAATTTGGTGCCCAAGCTGAATAACCATGGATGAAGTTTTATCTTTAAAATATTCCCTAGGACCATAAACATTAAAAAATTTTAGTCCAATAATTTTTAAATTAGGGTTTTGAAACGAATAATCTGTGGCAATTTGGTCCATGGCATATTTGCTGTAGCCATAAGGGTTCTCAGGATTTTCCTGACCAATTTTTTGAGGTGAGGGCATGCTGCCATATGTTGCCGCAGAACTAGCATAAATAATTGTAGCGTCATCTTTCTTAGCCTTGTCTAAGAACCAATAGAAAGAATTTACATTTGTCTTCATTACCACTTCTTGGTCATAAACTCTAGTATCCGAGATCGCAGCTTGATGGAAGATAAAATCAAATTTGGTATCTTCTAACAAAGATAGATCCAAAGGATTATTTATATTCCCACAGATAATATCGCCAGTAAAGCCTATCAAATTTTTATAGTGACCAAAGCTTTTAAGATTTCCATTTGAGAAAGTTTCTTCACTTCTAAAGCAATCAAAAATGACTACCTTTGAATCAGGGTAGTTATCTTGAAAATAGAAAGCGAGATTGCTGCCAATAAATCCAGCACCTCCAGTAATGAGTATTGTCTTGTTATTAAAATTTGTTTCTGTATAAGCCATAAAATAATTTTACTTTTTCAATAGTGTGTATCATACTTCAGAATAGTTAATGAATTAACAATACATCTGATGCAATACGAAAGAAATTTTTATCAGATTAAATCTAATGATGAGATTCTAGCAAATTTAAGGAATGAACTTAAAACAATAGGTTACTATTCCCTGATTGATCAAGACCTTTCTGAAATTGAGTCTTATACAACAAAGATCAATAAGAAATTTATCTACATTATTGGAATCGGTGGCTCTAGTCTTGGTTCAAAAGCAATTTATTCTTTTCTGAGAACTTCCAGGAATTTCGAGAAGAGGTTGTTTTTTCTTGACACCATTGACCCGCTGAGAATAAACTATCTCCTTAGTCTTGGCTCGCTAGAGGAATCTCAATTTATCGTAATCTCCAAATCAGGTGATACAGTTGAACCCATAAGTATCTTGAAATTCGTTGATTCTAAGATACGTATTGATAAAAATAATTGTACGATAATCTCTGGTAAAAATTCAAATCTATGGCAATTTGCGATAGAGAATGAAATAAAAAGTTTTCAAATTCTTGATAATGTTGGCGGGAGATTTTCTGTTTTTAGTCCAGTTGGGCTTGTCCCTCTTGCAATGATCGGGGTTAGCATTAGGTCACTTCTTGCTGGATGTAAGGTAGTTCACAATAGCTTCTTTAATCAAGAACAATATTATGACCTAATTATAAATAAAGCCAGATTTCTTGTCGAGAATAAAACCAGGTTTTCCACAAACATAATTTTTTCTTATTCATCTGTTTTTAAGGACTTTAATAGATGGTTTATCCAGCTCTGGGCTGAGTCCCTAGGTAAAAAAAATGTGAATGGTACCCGGCAAGGTCTGACACCAATTGGATTGATTGGGCCCGATGATCAACATAGTTTCTTGCAGTTAATTATGGATGGCCCAAGAGATAAGACCGTTACTTTCTTTAAGATTGATAATTTAAAGGATGAGTCAATAATCCCTGCAAGTGAAAAATTTAAATCTTTTAATTTGGATTGTCTCAATAACAAAAGTTTCAATGATTTAATAAATTTTCAAGCTGACTCAACCTATGAAGCCATTCTTCGAGAGAAGAAAATCCCATGTGACAAAATAACAGTTGATAGTGTTAATGAAGAGAATATTGGAAAATTAATGTATAGATTCTTCTTGCTCACATCATGTGTTGGATCTTTCATGCAGATAAACACATATGATCAACCCGGTGTTGAGCTAGGAAAGTCAATTTTAATGGAAAAATTTACCAAATGATTGAGCATTGTTTGTACCCTGTTGCTGGCTTTGGAACAAGATTTTTGCCAGTAACAAAAACTGTTGCTAAGGAATTATTACCTGTTCTTGACAAACCCCTTTTGCAGTATGCAATCGAAGAATCATATGGCTGTAAAATTTTAAATCATCATTTTATTATTAATAATTTTAAGACAGCTATTCAAGATTATCTAAATCCACATCCATATCTTGAGAATCTTATTTCAGGCACTCCGAAAGAACAAAAATTAATCGAAATCAATGAAATAATTAAAAAATGCAATTTCACTTATTTTGAGCAGTCAAAAATGCTTGGACTTGGTCATGCGATTCTTCAATCAGAGGAAGGTTTAAAGTCCAATTCCTTTGCAGTGATCTTACCCGATGATCTTTGTACAAATATAGGTAAATCTGTTATTCAGCAACTAATTGATGTGCATTATGTACATCCTGATAAATGCATAGTTGCTGTTGAAGAGGTTGATATTAAAGAAGTTCATAAATATGGAGTCATTGACGGTTGTATCGATTCAGAAAATGAAAATTTAATTAAGGTATCTAAAATGGTTGAGAAGCCAAATATTAAAGAAGCCCCATCTAATCTTGCCATCATTGGAAGATATGTTCTAACTCCAGAAATCTTTGCCGAACTAAAGACGGTCAAACCCGATTCAAATGGTGAAATTCAAATTACTGATGCCTTGAAAAAGCTTGCTTTAAAAGCCAAAGTCATCGCTCTTAAATTCAAGGGCAAGAGAATAGACTGCGGTTCCGTGGAAGGCTTTATAGAGGCTAACAACTACTTTCTCGCTCAATCAAAAGAGAATAGTTAAATATCAAGCTTAGTTCTATGAATTTGATATTTAGAAAAAATCAAACTAAAAAATTCTCTCTCGAAAATTTTTCTTCAATCTTTGTTATTTTGCCTGACGGAATTGGAGATCTTGTTTATTGGATTCCTATATTAAGATTTATTGCAAAAAGTAATCCACAAATCAATTTCTATTATCCATTTGAGTATAAGAAATTTGATGCGATATGTGGTGCAGCTCAATTGAATACTAAGAAAGTTGAATATATAAATAAAAAAAATAAGACTCATTTTGAATTGGCACTACTGATAAGCGATGATCTAGATTTACTAGACAGTTTTAAGGAGGTTTTAAATAAAACGCCAGTGAAGATTGGCCTTATGGGAGGAAGATACAGAGATAAGTTCTTAACACACTTTGTAAAAAAATCTTTACTAAATTTTGGTAAACATGAGCTTTTGAGAAATGAAAGAGTTATAAATTTATTTGATAACTATCGAGATTATTATCGTGATTTGACTTTAATAGCAGGTGATATATCGAAAAATATTCTAGATTGCGGGCCTTATATTGTTATTCATCCATTTTCAAGAGGTCATGGAAGAGAATGGAGTTCAGAATATTATCTTGCAATAATGAAGAAGTTTATTAATATTGGATTAAATATTGTAATCACAGGTACAGACAAAGAAAAACAAAAAATAGATCATCTTATAAAATCTTTCCAAGAAGAGAAAAAAATCATTAATTTGGCAGGTAAATTAGAACTAGATAAATTATTGCAATTAATTAAAAATGCAAAATTGACTATCGCCTCAAGCACCGGGCCCCTTCATCTTTCGGCAGCTCTTGGAGCAAATAGCATAGGAATATATCCACCTAGAAAGAATTTAAATCCTAAAAGATGGGGACCAATTGGTCAAAAATCTTATGCGATAAGTTATAAAAAGTGCAGAATTAAAAGATGCAATAATGGCAACTGCGCTTGCATGAATAAAGTCTCACCTGAGCATGTTTTTAATTGTTCTCTTGATTTGTTTTTTAAAGATTACAAAATAATTCAGAAAGATTTTGCACAAGGTCAAATTTCACTTTGGAATTTTTAGATAATCATTTAAATTAAATATAAATGCTATGATATCGAGATAAGAAATAAATCTTAATAACTGAATATCAACTCCAAACAAAAAGTCTGGAGTTGATTGATGATTTGCTAATACCAGTCATCATCATTATCTTCGTCATCATAATCAAAGTCTTTTTCTTCATCATCATCAAATTCATCATCATAGTCATCAATGCTCATTTTTTGTCTCCACAAAAAAAATAATAATAACCAAAAAAATAATCTCGGTTATTTTTGAAATATACTCTTTTTGAAAAAAATGTAAAGAAATTTTTATTTAAAAAAATTATTAAAAATCAATAATTTATAAAATTTTTTACTATGAAAGTGATTACAAATAATTATTTTTTGGCAAAGAAAGATAATTTATTGTAAATTCATCAACTTTTTGCTCAACTTCGTTAATTAAATTTTCAAGTTCGGTCTGGTTAGTTAAGCTCTCTTGTTTCCTGATATTGTCACGCATATGATCAACACTTTGAAATAATTTATAGATCTCACCAAAAGTCTCCTGGTCATATTGCTTAAGCGAATTTCTAATAATATTCACTAATTCAATACGCAGTTCTCGGTTAATTTTTTGCTCAGACTCTGATGGTTTGGGGTTAATTTCATTTGGATGAAAGAGAACGCCATTTTCGAAACTTTTCTTAAATAAAGGATTGGATTCAGAAATATTCATACCCAATCTCTGAAACATTGGAAAATAGGAATCCTCATTGATAAACAAACCAAATAAGTTATTAATTTCAGTTTCGTAGTTCATCTTTTTTTCTGGCAATAAATTTTTTGCATTATTACATTACTCAACCGTAACTGATTTAGCAAGATTTCTAGGTTGATCGACATTGCAACCTTTAATAACGGCAACGTGATAACTTAATAGTTGCAGTGGTATAGAAAAAATGATTGGTCCAGTTATTCTCCCAAGACCTTTTGTCACTGGAATTAGCTTCACATTTGACATTTCCTCAATATCAGCTAGTTCGTCCTTGAATACATACATTATAGAACCTCTA
>Ga0255778_10004990_pt1 | contig 10823 bp, 9 predicted proteins | sample 071ome_31_FD_179976 | JGI IMG/M metagenome (GOLD analysis project Ga0255778, IMG submission 179976) | Coastal salt marsh microbial communities from the Groves Creek Marsh, Skidaway Island, Georgia - 071405CT metaG (version 2) | ecosystem: Environmental > Aquatic > Marine > Intertidal zone > Salt...
TACTTACTTGTTGCCGTGCGGTCTCCAGACCATCATGGACTTTTCGTTGGCGACCTTGCCGGTGGAGACGGCGTTGATCTTTTGGACGTTTTGGACTTGGGCAATGGATTGCATGTTGTATGTGTATATATTTATGAGTGTATTTATGACGGAAATTGCGCCGCTTACTTTGCTTTTCAGAATTTTTTTTTTATGCTGGGTGATGTGATTTTTTCTTGATTTTTTCGAACGCGTGTTCAACGTTCCTTCGCCCTCGCTTCGTCAGAGTGAAAAACTTCGTAAAAAAACTCTCAGAGAGAGAAGAAGAGAGAGTGAATCACGCACGTAGCTACTCTCCCCTACACCATTCGCTCTCGAGTGAGAGACGTGAGCACAAAAAGATGGAGGGGACGAGAGGAAAGGAGGAATGTTGCGTTGATCGCTAGGGCATAGTTTTATTTATGTATACGTTTTACGTTTCTCATAAAATATTTACAAAACAAACGACGTTCTTGGAGCTAAAGGAGACTACTCAACAGGCTAGATAAATCAAGCTTTTTGCGCAACATTCCCTTTAAAAGAAAATAGCAGCTAAGCAAATTTATACTTGTCTGTCGGCGATTTCTCTCGCGGCGCCAGACTTCGGTCTGTACACCAAGAAGGAGTGGCATTGGACTTGCTTGATGTTGTCGAAGCCAGCGCATCTGACGTAGCAGTCCGGGAAGGCCTTGACGCAAGCCTTGACTTCCGCGAGGACTTCGTCGGCGGAGTTGCAACCGTACATCGGCAACTTCCACATGACCCAGTATCTGTTGTCGTAGTAGTTGGCGTTGATGGAGGAGTCCAAGCCAGACCAGCCGTGGCCGTCGCAGTAGGCGTGTTCCGGATCCTCGAATTCGAGGCACGGAGTCCAGCCGTTGTTCAACAAGTATTGAACTTGCTTGGCCAAGTCGGCATCAGAGAGCGGCGGCAAGAAGGAGAAGGTCTCGAACATCCTGGAGTGTGGGTGGGAGGAAAGAGAAAGAAGACGGTCGGTGAGTAACGTGTCATCACTATATTTATTTTTTGAGATGAAACTTTTTTTTCTTTGCTTGAGGCTTTGAAACTGACCTCTGTCGTCGTGGACAGAGGAGAGAGAGCACAAAAGGCGAGCAAGAAAAGAAGCTCGTGGAAGGATAAAATGCGCCGAAGGAAGATCACGCGCGAGTCAATGGAAGATCACGCGCGAGTCAATCATAACCAATTATACAAGAATACAACTCCTCGAAAACGATAACTGAACACTTTCTTCATTCGAATGTGCTTGTTTCATTCTCAATTGAGCCTCGCATCTTTGATAAAGATTGCAGACAACCAAGCGCGCAAAATCACGGATTATCGCCTTTCGCGATCGGGCAAGCGTGTGAAGGACAAATTTCGGAAACGATACTTACTTGTTGCCGTGCGGTCTCCAGACCATCATGGACTTTTCGTTGGCGACCTTGCCGGTGGAGACGGCGTTGATCTTTTGGACGTTTTGGACTTGGGCAATGGATTGCATGGTGTTAATAATTGATATGAGTGCGATATATGAGGACTGCGCGTGCGCTTTCAGCGAGCCTTCTCTTCTTTTCTCCCCTTTTCCAAGGATTTCTTGTTTTTCTATTTTTTCGTGCTCTTTCACCTAAAAAGCATAAAATCGACGACGTGGCCGGCTCTCCGGCCCCCTCTTTTTTGTCCCGGGGTGACAAAAAAAACGAAAGTTGAAAAAAAGCAAAAATGGGCCTTCCTTCCCGCTTTGTGTGCGAGAGACGAGAACCGGAGATGCGCGACCGAGAAAATTGAATTTCGTCTCTCCTGCCTGAAAATAGGTTTTAGGGAGAACGAATTGAACCGACAGAAAAAGAGAGAGAGAGAAAGAAAGAAGATGATAGAGACGACGACATCAAAGCGTCGTCGTCGCAGTTATTCTCCTTCTCCCTCTCATAATTCGCTATCGAACGGTTACGATGAACCCGAGGAGAAGGAAGGAAGAGAAGAGTCAAAAAAAGTATCGAAGACGAAGGCGACGCATAAGACAGTTGAAGAAAATGACGAAGAGGGAAAACTGTGCTTGGACGAGCGCGGACGCGTCCACGCTGCAGGAAACGCAAAGCTTGAGTATGCGTCCACGTCGTCCGTTCTTTTTCACGCACCCCCATCCAAAGGTCAACGGCAAATAAGACAAAACCACGACGGGTTTCTTGAGAAACTCCTGCGCGACTGTAAAAAAGTATTCACAGCGAAACAAACTTTAGAAACTGAGTCATACAGCGCCGGCTCTACGTTTTGGATTTCAGCAGCAGAAGGAGAACAAGAACAAGAAGAACAAGAACAAGAAAATGCGGATAAAAGAACAAAAGGAAATAAATTATCGTTATCTGGCTTGGAAAGGCTGGCGCTGCGGGTCTTCGAGCACGTGACGAAACAACTCAAAGAAGGCGAAGATTACGACTCAAAAGCTTCTGGGGCGGAATGGTGGACGCAAGTAATCGATCCTCGAGATGATATAGGCGCACATTTTGACAAAGATTATTACCTGGAAGAAAATATGAACATTTCAGTTCATCCTCAGGTTGGAACTGTGACGTATCTATCGAATATAGGTGCACCCACCGTGGTCGCAACTCGCGTGGTGTGTCAAACATATTTTGATGACTCGAATCCGAAATGTACGAATGATGTGCTCATTAACGAAAGCAACGATACTGTCTTGAACACGGTGAGTAAATTTACAGACAGCGTGTACCTTTCATGGCCTAAAATTGGGAAAATTACAACTTTTGATGGTCGTTGTTTGCATGCTGCTCCAAGCGCATTGTCTGGTTTTCTGGAAGAAGAAGATGACGAGGAGAGCGAGGAGAAAGACGAAGACGAAGACGAAGACGACGACGACGACGATCACGATCACGATTATGGAAATACTATCGGTTCTAAGAGAATAACGTTTTTAGTCAACGTATGGCTAAACCATAAGCCTATTTTTAGCGAAAAATTACCAGAAGAGGTTCGAGAAACTCTCGAATTTGAAGAAGCTGATTTTGTGGCTTTGTTTGAGAAGAATGGAAAGGCACGAGAAGGTAGGAAAGAAGATGATGGCGCTTTAGATATATCGACGCGAAGGCGAACGAAGCTTCCATTTACGCACTGTGGAGAAAATCTAGTCTACGAATACTCTGCACCAGAGTTCTGCTTCGAGTCCGGTGCGGCTGCCGATGCGCGACGACTTGGCGTGTCGTTGATCATTCCTTGTGCGAAGGGCGTTTTAAAACGTGTGATTTAGTTAGGACTTCTTAGCAGCTAGTATAAATTATAGAACAGTATACAGATGAAGTTTTTTTGATGAAGCTCGATATCGGTGATAGATTACAAAAAAGATCTTACGCTAATAAAACCAAAAATAATCCTTCACACTTGACATAAAACTTTGGACCATCGGCAGTTTTTTTTCTCTTGGTAGACATTTCTTGTGCAGTAGTTTGATTGAATTCTATGTAAAATGGTATTCAGGTTCAAAGCTAAGCAATTTATACTTGTCTGTCGGCGATTTCTCTCGCGGCGCCAGACTTCGGTCTGTACACCAAGAAGGAGTGGCATTGGACTTGCTTGATGTTGTCGAAGCCAGCGCATCTGACGTAGCAGTCCGGGAAGGCCTTGACGCAAGCCTTGACTTCCGCGAGGACTTCGTCGGCGGAGTTGCAACCGTACATCGGCAACTTCCACATGACCCAGTATCTGTTGTCGTAGTAGTTGGCGTTGATGGAGGAGTCCAAGCCAGACCAGCCGTGGCCGTCGCAGTAGGCGTGTTCCGGATCCTCGAATTCGAGGCACGGAGTCCAGCCGTTGTTCAACAAGTATTGAACTTGCTTGGCCAAGTCGGCATCAGAGAGCGGCGGCAAGAAGGAGAAGGTCTCGAACATCCTGGAGTGTGGGTGGGAGGAAAGAGAAAGAAGACGGTCGGTGAGTAAACGTGCAAAACTTCAATGTGCGCGCAAAGAAAAAAAAGTGTGCTCGTGGTGTTCAAATCTTCACCATCAGGTACTCCCAAACGAGGAAGACGAAGGGAGAAAGAGACACGTTCCAAAACGCGCCCGATTTCACCCATCACCGAGAGAGAAGCGAAGAAGTTGCGAACATCGCGAAAGTTGAAAACATCTGAAATGAACGCATTTTTCCCGAAAAGATATACATGCGTGCGTTTCCCTCGATGATGCACAACTGAGCGCTTCTGATATCTCCGCGAAACCGGGTATTCGAGACGTTGAGCGTTCCTCCTTTCGCGAATGGGAGAATTTTGAAGACGCTGACTCAAAAGTGGATAAATACTGCCAAAAGGATTATTTCAAAACGCCGCGCGCAACGGACACGCAGTATCTTGAATACCAAGAAAAGCGCCTTGAAGTGCGTGTCTACATTCGATGCATGCTTTTACGTAGTTTACTCGAGCGAAAATTGTTCGCAAGCATCTCTCCTTTGGACAAGTATCTCTCAATCTTTCGAACGCGACGTTCTTCAATCGTTCCTTTCTTCAAAGGACTCTACGCGAGGACGACAAAATTTTCGGAAACGATACTTACTTGTTGCCGTGCGGTCTCCAGACCATCATGGACTTTTCGTTGGCGACCTTGCCGGTGGAGACGGCGTTGATCTTTTGGACGTTTTGGACTTGGGCAATGGATTGCATGTTTATATCTTGTGTGCGTTTATAAAGTGAGGAATGATTGCTACGCGAAAAGACAAAAGAGCTTTCTCCTCGTTGCGCGTGTGCACGTCTTTCGCGGCTCTGTCTATCGAAAAAAAATTTCGGAGACGTACGTGGCCTCCTTTTTTCCCTCCACCTGGACAGCTTCCGAAAGCTTTCGGAAGAAAAAAAAAGAAGAACTCGTCATGAAACACAACTTACTCCACAAGTCACACGAAGAACTCGTTGGCACAGCTCGGGGTGGCAAACTAGGAAGAAGAAGAAGAAGAAGAAAAAGAAAGAATGGGAGGGAGCGAGGAGGAATCGCACGCGCTGCGGCGGTCTTCCTCCTACTCTACCTCTACTTCTTCTTCTTCTTCTTCTTCTGAGCATCAACATCCACGAGGTGGCGGCGTTGAGACCGTTCCGTCCTTACCACAGCGCTGCGTCGCGGCCGGCATAGCTGCGTGCGTTTCCGCGCTCGTCACCAATCCTTTAGACGTCATAAAGACGCGAATGCAAACGAGTTCGAGTCCATATTCTTTTTCTTCATCTGCTGCTGCTGCTGCTTCGACGACGACGACGACGACGATTTTTGGCACCACCACCACCTCGTCCAAACATGATAATGATAAGCTATCGCTTGGCGGCAGCGGCAACACCTCCTCCGCGACAACGACTCGTAGCACGAACGTTCGTTGGAGCAAAAGCACAGGAGGAGGAGGAGGAGGAAAAACAACATCATCAACAACAACAACAACAACAACAACTTTACATAACTGTCCGCCAAAGTGTCCGACCAACGCAAACGGCGTCACGAATTGCGTTTCCGCGTACTGCACCACGTACGATGGAAACGCGTGGACCGTGATGCGAAAAATAGTACGAAGAGAAGGAGTATCTGCGTTGTGGCGAGGGACGAAAACGGCGTTGGTTATGGCCGGACCTGCCGTGGGGGTCTATTTGCCGTGCTACGATTTCATACGGGACTATTGCGTGGAGCACGAGTTAGTTCCAAACGAAGATATGGCGCCTCTCGTGGCTGGAGCAGGAGCGCGAACGATAGCGGTGTTTGCGGTGGCGCCTTTGGAGTTGATGCGAACGAGACAACTCGCGGCACAAGAGAGTGGCGATAGTTTCATGAGATATAGCGGCAGTAGTCAGCGTCGGTCGTTGCTGTTTACCGGCGTATCCTCTACATTAATACGGGACGTACCATTTTCGATGATGTATTGGTACTCGGTGGAAAAGTTACGCTCGGCGTTAGCTGGTCAGTTCTCGAACGATAATCCAAAGATGGATAACTTAGCGGCAGCTTTTGTGGGCGGCAACATCGCCGGCGCCGCAATTTCCGCCGTGACAACGCCAGGAGATGTTCTGAAGACGCGAATACAGGTGAATGTAACACACGGTAACGAAGTGGGACTACAGAAGGGAGGGAGAGCAGGGCTTTTCCGTGAATTGACAAATCTCGTGAAACACGAAGGCGCTTCGTCTCTATTCAAAGGCGTCGTCCCTCGTGCCTTGCGCGGTGGCCCAACCTGCGGAATTGTCCTCGTCGCTTACGAATTAGTGAAAAGTTTAGACTATTAGTTTTTAGAAGAGGAAGAAGAATATTAGTTAGCTGCTGTTTTAGTAGAGGTTTAGCAAAGTAGCTTTGCATCGTAAAGTCTCCGCGCGAGACCGGTTTTCTCTTCTGTTTTTGTTCGCTCTTTTCTTTTTTGTGTGTCTTGTTTGCTACGGCCCACCACGAAAACAGAAAAACAAAATGAAATATCTTCCTGTGTTTCTGCCAGTCTGCACACCATCCGTTTCTTTTTTGTCAGGGAGTACAGGTGGATAATCGTCACAAGTAGCAACCAGAGAAAAAAAGAGGATGCAAACGAGGTCAAAAGCGGCAGCCACGAACGCGCACGCGGAAAAACCGTACGCGGACGTGACGTTCACGCTCGAGTCTGGCTTATCCACGGATGAGATTCTGAAGAAATCCGATTCATCCTCGGCGATAGTTTGGGACGAGTTTGAGTCGGAGAACGTTTCGTCTCGTCAGCAAAATTTATCCAAACAACAATCAGATTTTGACGGTGACAAGGACGAGAGAGTCATTAAAGCACCAGGCGCCATCTTGAGCGTCAAATCGAGCAAAAATTTAGACGTCCTCTCTACCTCGGAGAATATCGGCGTGCTGATTGCCGTCGCCAGTCAAACGACATCGGCAAAAGATGTTTTGGATTTTTATTCGCCACTGGCGAAATCCCACGTCGACGTGTCCGGGGGGGGTGGAGAGACGCAAAAAAACCGAAGATGGTCCATCGGAAACAACACGGAAATGACAAACAAAGAGAGGACGGATTTGTTGAGAAAGTTTTTGTGCGAATGCGCCAAGAAAGGTAGCTTCAGTTTGATCATTTACGACGCGCACAGTGGGAGAGTGTGCGCGGCGCGCACGGCAGCCTCCCCCAAACTTTTTTTCGGCTTCGATACCGCGAAAAATAAAAATCCATCATCGAACGCAAACGAGGGGGGAAGCAAGAGAGGCTTATGCGTCTCGACGGACGAGAAGAGTTTGGAAAACGTGGATTTCTCCATTTTACCCTCGGGTAGATTTATTTACGGTAGACAATACGTGAAGCCGATGGAGTTCACGGAGTTTTGGTCGACGGCGCGAGCGAACCGGCCGGCTGCGCCGGCGAAGCAGAACTCGCCGGAACCGCGTTTGTCCGGGGATTCGATGAACTCTGCGCTATCGAAGGAAAAGAAATTTATGAACACGAATAATGTTAAAAGTGGTGTTCAAGGAACGCCCGGTTTTCACGGTGACGCGAAGTCAAACGGTCCGTACACGCCAGATTCAGGAATGAAGGACGACTACATGAAAGCCATGCGATATGCGCCGACGGGCTCGAAAGGGGATTTGAGAGACGTCTGGAACGCTGGTCGAGGCTCTTCCGCAGATATTAACCCGGAGGAAGCAAAGAAAATTCAGAAACAAGTTGAGGAGATCTCGAAAATGTCCAACGCGTTGAAGAGAGAGCTCATCAATAGCAAAAACAAAGAAGGTGAAAATACGACGCCGCTGAAAACACGCATGGCGGAAAACGATTCGGACAATACTCACGGACCTCCACTGAAAAAGATTTCAATCGATCGTGCGTACAGACCTCCGTCAATGCGTAAAGAAATGGAAGAGAAAAATCAAAAGAATTCGGAGATAAAACTCCAAGAGAGACAGTTGGCGGAATCTCTCGGTTACTCCCTGACGCATGCGCTCATGCGGATGAGCGAAGACCGTTTGAGCGGGGAAACTATGCGAAGCTTGACGGAATTTCACGCCGCCATCGCGAGTAAGAAGAAAGAATCCGAAGTTCAAAAGATGAGCAGCTTCTTTGCCCCATCTTCAATCCCGGAAAACAAGAGCACGTAACTTCATTTTTGCATGAGTTAGTGTGTGTGTGTGTGTGTGAGAGAGAGAGAGAGAGAGAGAGAGAGTGTGTGTAATTTTTTTCTATTTTAGAGCGGCGCGTTGTTGTTTATTAAATGTTTTGTACCAATGAATCCATCAGAAGAACTCCTTCTTTTTCGCTTTACTTTCGATTGGAATTCGAAAGTCCTCGCAGTAATCTCTCAGCATTTTCAAAAACTCACTCGAGGTCGGCGCCTCTGACCTTGGAATTTTATCACGATCTTCTTCACAAACTTCGCCAACGTAAAAGTGCTTGAGATACAAGAACGATTCTTTGCTCGAGTGATACAGTTCAAAATGCGTGCTTGCGTCCTTGTTCAAAGACTGTGCAGGAATGATCATATCACCACCTGGATGTTCGGGTAACCAGTTCTTCACGTCTAACACCATGTTGTCTATCACCAGCAAAACGGCTTCTTCTTCGCTATTTTTCTTTACTATCTCTTTCCAGCTATACTCCCGCAAACGCGATATGTACGACCCAAGCCTAGCGTCGCAATAGTCGATCAGTGGAGCGCACTGAAGCGTCTTTGCAGCCCCCGCGAGCGATTCAGTCACGCGTAAATCATAATGAGGTGGTTTTTCTCCATCGCGAATACAAGTTAAAAAGATCAAGACTCGATCAAAAAGTACCGTATCGATATCAACAGTGCACGAGACGTTCGATTCACTCGCAGCGCTGCGAATAAATTTTGTCAAAGCCACGCATGGTCTTAAAACGTTCATGTGAACGGGGAAAACTTCCTCGTCGTTTGTGTGGACATGTACAAAGTCTTTAGCGAACATTTCTTCTTCATTTGGAGGTGCTCTCGCATTTAGAACCTTAAGAATCTCCACATCTCTCGGTGCAGTTTGAACGTAAATCAAAGTTGTTTCCGCCACATCCACGATTCCGCGAAAACAATGGTACTTAATATCCAATCGCTCTTCCATTGGGAGCGAATTTGTTTCTACGATGCGTACTTTCAAATTTAACGCTTCGAATGCAAATACTTCACCGACTGACACAAATCGACCACCAAGGCGCATCTGTGCAGTCTTCTCGATATCTTTGGCGTCTACGGTCGCGCAAGTAACACTCTCGCCATCGTTGTCGTTGTCCAGAGGACGCACTTCGAGAGTGACATCATGTAAGATGTCCTTCTTTCCGATTCCGGACGATGCGAAAGGAAGAAACGAATATCTAATGTCTTCTCCAACGTGTGCGTTTATTCTCACATCTTTCATGATAGCAATCTCGTTCTCTCGGAGCGTAACATCATAATCTACAGCGCGTGCACCTCTGAGAACGACGTCGCTGTGCTTTTCCAACGTGAAGAAACAAAAAGCACTCTTCCCTGTGGCGGTGGTATTCTCATTTGGTGCGGCAGAAAGTACCGAAAAAGCACTCGTGGGTAGCAAACAATCATACGTCGTATTCGTCAAACCCAATTTTTCGAGTGCTACAACTTTCAGCGACACCACATCTTGGCTTTCTTTTTGAGTCTTCTTATTCACATATTTTTTATCTGAAATATCAGGTGCTGCGGCGTTCCCTGAAAGCGAATTCGCCCCTCGTGAAACTTTGAAATTCACCATGTCTTAAATGTCAAACACGAAAGGTGGACGATAATATGATGATGATGATGATGATGATGATGATGATGATGATGATGATGATGATGATGAATTTGGCGATGTCGAAGCGCTTCTTTCGATGTATTCAATGAGAGGCTTCACGCAAAGCGTGTTGAACTCAGTCTCCAACGACGACAAGGCTTTTCGGTCTCGCAATACTTTTTTGCTGCTCGATCGAGAATATATTTTCGCGCGTGAATCGTAATAATTCACCAAGTTATTCAATACTATGTATTCCGTGCTTCTGCTGTCCAGGTTTGCGCGATGACAAAACGTCCAAATCGATATCGTTCGCGCCAAGTTTGCTATTTTTTCGTTTTCTTTTTTTACTTCGTCTTTGTCGGTTTTGTCGTCTCCGCTGGCGGCAGCGCGAAACGCTTCTCGAAGGTTATTTGCGAGCAACGCGCGGACACGAAATGAAATCGCTCCCTTAGTGACGGTAGTGGCGGTGTTTTTTTTCGTCGATGATGATGACGACGGCGATGACAGTAACGATCGTTGTTTTCCAAACGCACACTCGCGTAAAATCTCCCTGTACACCGACTTTGCAATCTTCTCCAATTCTTCTCCGCTCTGGCGCGTCGTCGAACTTTTACTTCTTTTTCTCGGCGAAAGAGGAGGGTGTAGCGCGCTAACAACAACGCGCGGAGCAAATGATGACGCGGACCACGGGTATCGAGCACCAAAGAGTGTCGTCAACACGCGGCTTCGCATGTAATTATTTTACCCACAGCAAAGTGCTTCTGTCTCGACTCAACTCACTCGCGTGTTCGTGTAAGTGTCGTAACTGTTTGTTTTTTTTGTTGAGTGCTTTGTTCACAAAAGAAAATCCAGAAAATCCAATCGCGGCGCAGGGGCAGAGGGGGGCGCGGCGGAAAAACAATTAGCGGAGAGAAAAGTAAATTAATTCTCACACCCTCGCACCTATATACTCTAACGCGCGGCGGACGAAAGAAAAAAATGGATTCCATTTCAGAGAGAGAGTGAGAGAGAGTAAGAGAACAAGAACACCGAGTATTTAAACAACGAGAGCGTACGCATGGCGTCGAATAAAGAGGATAAGAA
>Ga0255778_10004995_pt1 | contig 10819 bp, 8 predicted proteins | sample 071ome_31_FD_179976 | JGI IMG/M metagenome (GOLD analysis project Ga0255778, IMG submission 179976) | Coastal salt marsh microbial communities from the Groves Creek Marsh, Skidaway Island, Georgia - 071405CT metaG (version 2) | ecosystem: Environmental > Aquatic > Marine > Intertidal zone > Salt...
AACCTATTAATATTCCTTTGTCCTTTATATCCTTTGAATATAAGTTTGTATCCTCATCATAATCATTATCAAACTCAAAACTATTCGAATAATCATGAAAATCACATTCTATATAATCAGTCTCCTCAAAACCACATATTTCCATTTGACCTTGCACTTGACAATAATAATAAAATGGAATTTTACCATCCATTTTTCTCATATACGGACATTTAATCTCTATACATTGCCCATATTCACTTACACCATCTGGAGACGCACCAAATCGTCTATCCTTTTCATACGGTATTAAACCATAATCATATATCTTTATTTTTCTTTTATGTTCGTATAACATTACAACTATATCTTCCAACATACAACCACGGCCCATAATCTCTTTTGCTTTATCATTTGGTTCTTCCACTTCATAACCACATTTTTTTTTATATAATTCTTGCAAACTTTTATCTTTCATCATTCCTCTATTTAATGCATTTCCAAAATCACTTGCCGATATTAAATTCTTTCTTATCGCATGCCATTCTGGACTTTTCTGTTCTATTCTTGGCACTTTATCTAATGCAGCTATTGATTTTTTAAATTCTCTTATCTGATAAACACGCTCTATAATACATTTTGGAGTTATAGGCAAAGTCGGGGATGTATATTCATATCTTTTTAAAATTCGAGGAATATATGGCTCAATATCTTTCTTTTGAATCGGTTTAGACATATTGAATAATACATCTTTATATATATTTAATATCTTATCCAAAAATAATGTTGGTTTTTGGGTTATTTTTATATTATTTGTCATTTAATAAGTAAATTTATCAATTAAAAAATTATTATTATATATCTTTATATATATATAGATAATATTTTTTTTATATCAATATATTAGTAAAAAGAAAATTATTTTATAAATAGTTAAATTGCAAAATATACAAAAAATAACAAAATATAAATTTATAAAAATGAATAATACTGTATTATCAAAATCACAACTTGCTATATTGCAATTAAAATTTAAAAATTATTATATGTATATACTAAAACATAATTTATTACATACTGTATTAGAAGACAACACTATATATAACTTTTTTGTATATAGTGGATATATACCTAAATCACATCAATTATATAAACTATCAAATAGTAGTAATCAATCTCATAAAATAATAATTAATTATAAAAATAAATTAATAAATCAATTATATATTAATAATATTGAATATATGTCGCCTATATTAAATGATATACAATTACAAATAATTAAAAAAAACTATTATTATCTACATTTTGATAAAAATTTACCAAGAGATGAAATAAAAGAATTTTTATTACAAAAAATAATACAAAATAACAGTTGTATGAAATGGTCTTGTTTAGGGGTTAAAGTGCGTGATAAATATTTATATAATGAAACGAAACTTAATAAATTATGGAAAGAAATTGAAAAATATGATACTTATCATAATAATAATAATAATAATAAAGTTAATGATGGTGTTGATAATAAGAAAAAAAAATGATAATATATATGTTGATTGTAGTTACCGTTGCCATTTTGGCACAAGACACAAAAATGTGCACCAAGGCAAACTCACGGTTTTGTTTTCCGTTTAGGAAGAATGCAGCGAAAGTGTTTCCCGTCCAAAAGTTCAACAAGCAGATACATACACTGTCATCCAATCAGAAACTCGAGGAGGAGCTTAAGCGCCTCCATCTGGGTCTTAAGGTGTCGATCATGACTGTCGATGAAGCACTCAAATACTATGGAATGGTGAATGTCGGTTCTACATCATGCAATCCGGTTCAGACTGTTCTGGACGGAGTGCAAACCAAGCAGAATACCATCGCTGGTGCCAAAGCCGACAGCTTTGCTGTTCTTGGCGCCAGAACCTCTGCTGCTAATCAACTGCCGTCTACTATCACATACGACGAGCTTGTCAAAAGTGTCAAGGACGGAACCATCTGGAAGATCGAAGTCCTCTCCAGTATGCTAGCAGTAGTGTTATCAAATCTGCACTGCACCAAGGATGTTTTAGCTGTTCCTCACGGTTGGTATTATATGGAAGATGAGACGTGCGAATCCTATTTCGGCATCAAAACGTACTATACGGAAGCATCTGGGTTCATCCGAGTTTATAATCCATCAAGCCGCAAGTGCTTTTGGGCGTTTGTTCTCAAGGACGCAGAAGTCCCAGAAAAGCTAGAAAATGGTATATTTCCTCAGTTCCTCAAGTCCGAGATTGCGAATGACTACAAGCACGTGTTCAACACATTCCGGGAAACCAACATCGCACAGAAACGCGACAAGCCGATGATGCTGTGCGCGAGCCTAACAGACATGAGCTTTATCCGTGTGAACGGAGAGAAAGAGATTACACTCATGGTGGAATAAATTTTTGTGTCAATCACTATGAAAAGCGCCCACGGACTTTCCGAGAATTGTTTGTGAAGTGCAAAAAAAACAAAATTTTTTTTATTTATTTTTATCTAAATTATATATAAATATAATAAAAAATATAGTTATAAATAATGGATATTAAACCTATTGTTAAGAAATTCAATACTGATAATGGAATTATACTTTTCTCTATTATTTTAGGATTAGGTATTGCTGCATTATTTAAAAAGCAATGTATTGACGGAAAATGTTATATTGTTCATGCTAAATCCAACCCTGACGATATTGCTAAATATTATTGGAAACTTAATGATGATTGTTATAAATATACTCCTAAGGAAGTAGATTGTAATATAAAATAAATAATGATATAAAGATAAGAATTATATATATTAATGATTGACAAATTTTTTTTTACACAATTAATGCATTTTGTTGAAGTTTAGATTGAACATATTCTTGAGCTTGCACTTTCAAGTTGTGCAATTTTTTCTTAGCTGATTCTTCCAATATTAACACATCATAATGATTACCATTATATAATAAATAAATATCTTTAGAGTCAGGATTATGTTTATCAGGTTCAAATAAAGATAATAATTTATAGTGTATTGAGTTTTTGTTTTCTTTATGAAATATATATATATAATCATTATGTAGTTTTCCAAAAAATATTATTGCAGCCTGAAAAATCCAACTTTTTGTTTTTTCTAATTCTAATATTATATTATCCAATAATATATTATCCGATTTAGTTGACAAATCAGACAAACCAATCTTTGTAGTATATACCGGATATAATTTTAATATACGAACTCTATTTCTTTTTATATATTTTATTATAGCACTTCTTAACTCTAATTGATTTTTATAAATGTTTTGATAATAATAATGTAAACTATGATATCCGCAATTACCATCTGATGGACACTTATGTGTTTTCGTTTCATTTATATTAATATATACATTGTTACTAATTACAAACTGTTTGGGAGCTATATTTTGACCAAATGCAGTCATTGAATTATTATTTTCTAACCTATTCTGACTGTAATACGGACAGCTTTCTGTTGAATGATTTTGATCACATTTATCACATGTATGCTGGGTAAAGTCTTCTCCTGATAATATTGTTGCACCTAGTGATGTTGTTGGTGCTGGTGATCCTGCTGATGCTAGTTGTGCTGATAGTGCTGATGCTGGTTGTGCTGATGCTACTGCTGATGCTGTGGCTTCTGATGTTGATATGTATTTTAAATGATAATTGTAGCGTTTTCCTAAGATTCCATTTATTAGATTTTGAATCTCCTTTTTTATTATTTGGTATTTATTAGTAGATACTAACAATTCAGGACCAGGTGTTCTATTAGTTTTGTTTATATTGTTGAAATTTATTAAATCCGAATGAATAAATACCAAATCACTATTTTCGAATAAATATTCATCTAAATTCTTATATATTGGTTCACCTAATACGCCACAGCCCTTAAATATTATAATATTATATTTTTTATTTAATTTGTTTTGTTGAAAATATTTAGGAAAATATCCTAAATATGTTGTATGATTTTGATCAATATTCTTGTTAATATCAATAGTCTCTATCTTGATATTTTTGATATCTGTCTCAAGTAATATTTTCCAATTTATTAATATATCTATTGCGCCAATAAAGTTCTTATAATCATCATTACTTAAATTAACACACACCATTAATATTTGTATAGATATATTTTTTTGAGTATTGCTATGTTTTAATTGTAGTTCGTCTATAGTTTTATTTCTTAATTGATTTTTGAAATTATCCAAATTATATTTTGTAGGCACATCTCGTTTTGCTGGTTGTGCTAGTGATGCTGGTTGTGCTGGTGATGCTGGTTGTGCTGGTGATGCTGGTTGTGCTGTTGGTTGTGCTGATAGTGTTGATTGTCTTAGTATATTTTTTACTTGAGATTTCATTTCCTCAACTTGCGAATTAACTTTTTTGAAATCTTGAGATAACACCCCACCCAACACATTTTGTAAACCACTATGATCTATTTCATTCATAAACCAACCACAATACTCTGCTAAAGTGATTGATTCATTATAAAAGGTATTATTAAAATTATTTTTAGTCATTTGAATATAAGTATTTACAGTATGACCATGTGCTATTATAAGAACATTCTTATCTGTTGTTTTATTTTTTATTTCAAGAATTGCTGTTTTATACCCATCAATATGTTGCCAGTCAGTTCTATTTTGATATTCTATACCGTTTTCTTCCACTGAAAAGGTATTTATATTTAATATTTGTTTCATATCATTTTCTGATAAATATGTATGTTGATTATTTGTAGTATTCTTTGATACTTCTGTGGGTAATTCACCTAATCTATAATCAACTATTACGCTGGGTTTTGGATTTAAATCTTTTATAACTGCTGCTGCCGTTTGTAAACAACGACGAAATGGCGAACAATAGATAATATCTATTTGTTGTTGTTGATTAGTATGGTTAATACTACCCATAACGGGAGATTTTGATATAATATTATTCAGTAATTTTGTAATTTGTTGTTTGGGTAAATCACTTTCTATTATAGGTGTGTCATATTTTCTTGTTGAATAATCGGGCCAACCAATATGGTATAAATCTAACTCGGTTAATTTTGACAAATATTCATCTTCTAATATATCATCTACTCTAATTGAATGTCTCATTACTGTTAGAGTTCCTTTTTGTGCTAAACTTTTTGCTGGTGATAGTGCTTCTGATGGTTGTGCTGATGCTACTGCTGATAGTGCTGCTGATGGTGCTGCTGGTGTTCTTGCTGATGGTTGTTCTGATTGTAGTATTGCTGATGATGCTGCTGATGCTGCTACTGATGCTGCTGATGGTCCTGATGATGGCACATTATTTATTTGTATATTTTGCGTATATTGATTAGGTAATCCTTGATTTCTATATTGATTATTAGCATTGTTTAGATTTGTTATTAGGGGTTGTTCTGATGCTATTGACGCTGATGATGCTGCTGATGCTGCTACTGCTGCTGGTTTTGCTGGTGGTGGTCCTGGTGGTGGTGCTGCTGTTGGTGGTGGTCCTGGTGGTGGTGCTGCTGTTGGTGCTGCTGTTGGTGCTGCTCCTGGTGCTGCTGGTGGTGGTCCTGGTGGTGGTCCTGGTGGTGGTGCTGCTGTTGGTGGTCCTGGTGGTGGTGCTGCTGGTGTTAGTGCTGCTGTTGGTGCTGCTCCTGGTGGTGGTGCTGCTGGTGCTGCTGGTGCTGCTGCTGGTGCTGCTACTACTGATGCTTGTTGTGCTGATAGTGCTGGTGATGGTGATGCTGGTGCTGCTGGTGCTGCTACTACTGATACTGGAACTGCTGTTGGTGCTACTGCTACTGATGCTGCTGATGATGGTCCTGGTGGTGGTGCTGCTGCTGGTTTTGCTGGTGGTGGTCCTGGTGGTGGTGCTGCTGTTGGTGGTGGTCCTGGTGGTGGTGCTGCTGTTGGTGCTGCTGTTGGTGCTGCTTCTGCTTGTCGTGCTGCTGCTGCTTCTGCTTGTCGTGCTGCTTCTGCTTGTCGTGCTGCTTCTGCTTGTCGTGCTGCTTCTGCTTGTCGTGATGCTTCTGCTTCTGCTTGTCGTGCTGCTTCTGCTTGTCGTGCTGCTTCTGCTTGTCGTGCTGCTTCTGCTTCTGCTTGAATCCTTTCTAATGATAGTGCATTATACGCAGGAACTACTGATTGAATTCTAAAAACTGATGGTTCTTGTGCTTGTGCACGCGCTTGTATATGTTTTTGTTGTCTATTTTTAGATTTACTATTAGTTTTCTTACTACCTTTAGTTTGTGTTGTTCCATAATATCCAACTGTAGCAATTGCAGCACCTACTGCTAATATTGGTAAAATTTCTTTCATATTATTATTATTATTATTATTAAATTAAATTCTTATTATTTATATTAAATTATTATTATTTATATTTTAGATATAAAATATAAGTATAATTATTATATTTAAATCATATTTATTATATTAAATCATATATATACTAATAAACTAAATAATAAGAATGTATTCATTAAAATATATATTAATTTTATCATTTATATTAGTATTTATACTATATCTCACCAAAAATTATATACATTCTTATCCACCACATATACAAATTTTACAAACATCTTTAGATAAATTTTATTATGACTTACTTTTAGAAAAACAACCATTAATTATTCAAGACCGTATTAAAGATGTAAATACATTTGTTGATATATTAAGTTATAATTATATATCTAAACACGAAATAAAAAATAAATTTCAACCAGATAATCTTAATAATAATTTATGTATTAATAAATTTAGATATTTACTATTATATAATAATATTGATAAATTTGATGAATATATTGAAAAAGATGAAAATGACAATGAACTATTAATTAAAAAAGAAATACCAATTAATATTCATATATCTATACCATCGTATATCAGAAAAGACGAATATAAAATAATTAAATCATATACTATATATAATATAACAGATATTACTATTGATGAATATAAAGATAAAAATAAAATAGTTGTTATCAAATTATATCCTTATCAAACATTAATATTACCATATGGATGGTTTTATTATTGCGAAACCCCTATACATAATATATATCTAAATGATACATTGTATAGTATATTTAGATGAATTATAAGAAGCTTATTTCCATCAAGAAGCATTACAAATATTATGAATCCATTTTCATACAATAAGAAAATTAAGATTACAAAATAAAATTGAAACAATAAAAGTAGGTTCTCGTCATTTGTGTGGTGTTGGGGGGTGTTTGGGGGGTGATCAAATAATAATAGATAATAAAGAATATGAAAATGAAGAAGAACAAATTATTAAAAAAATATGTTATTGTAGAGTTAGTTAACATGGACAGACAAAAGAATTGGAAAATCAAATTAAATTTATGAAATCAAAATATCCTGATTATTATTCATCAAACTCACTAATGTTTAATACTTTGTGGTTTATGGAGAGGGGGTCGGCTTTAACAATGGGCAAGGCTTTAACAATGCGCAAGGCTTTTGTTATGTAATATTTTTTGATCTTTTCTGAATGGTTTTTTTTTTCTGTATTAGTATTTTCAATTGGTTTGAAATCTTCTTTTATATATTCTATTTCTTCATTTTTTTTTAGTTCATTTCCCAAGACTGTTTTTAATGCAACTATGAAATCGTCTAACGAGTTACTGAAACCAGGTTCTTTAGCTTCAGATGGGTGCTCTGTGAACTTACTTAAGAGTTCATTTGCGTATATTTTTCTCACTTTAGTGAGATTAGTGGTTTCAACAATTTTTTCAATTTTTTCAAGAGAACTGATCAATTCAGTATTGATATTGACTATTTTTAAGAGATGATCCGCTGATAAGTAAGAACATAATAATTTACGTTCTGTGAGATTGTTGAGTATAGCTAAAACGCTATTGACACTATCAGAGAGTTCTTTCTTTTTGGAGCTATCAGCTTTAACGGCAATCTGAACCAACTCCGCCGCAACTAAAAGTTTCTTATTCGCTTCGTGCTCGTGGTCAAAAGCTTTATAGAGAACTTCTATAAATTTGGTAGCGGCTTCTTTCTGCTCGTGGGTGTAAATGGGGGGCTCTCCGGCGGGCGGGGAGCCGGTGATAATGGTAGTATGGGACCCAGTAACAAATCTCAGGGCGGTGGCGGTGGCGGCGTTTCCGGCGGCGGCATTGGACCCGGCGGCGGCGGCATTGGACCCGGCGGCGGCGGCGGTGACGGTGGCGGCATTGGACTTGGCGGCGGATCTCAGGGCGGCGGCGGCATTGGACCCGGCGGCGGCGGCGGGGCCGTTGGCGGGGGGCACGGCGGGGGGATTGTTCCCACCCATCCGGTCCATACCCCCGGTCATCGTGCCGCCGCCAGGGGATTTAAAGGTATTCTCCAAAGTTTGGTGGGCTTTTGCTGCGTCTTCATAGGCTTTTTTCGCTTTTATACTTGCATCTTCGGCTTTTTTCAAGGCATTTTTAGCGTTGTTTACGGCTTTGGCTATGGCGGCGGCGTTGGCGCCGTCCGGTGGTGGCTGCTGCTGCTGCTGCTGCTGCTGCTGCTGCTGCTGCTGCTGCTGCTGCTGCTGCTGCTGCTGCTGCTGCTGCTGCTGCTGCTGGTGCTGCTGCTGGTGCTGGTGGTTGCCGCCGGGTTCTTCTTGTTGTTGATTGCTTGAACCTTGCTGTTGATTGCTTGAACCACCACCTCCAAATTGAGTGTAAGCATACATAGTTCCTGCAGCAGCAGCACCTACTATTAAAGTAGGCAATATATCATTCATTATTAAATATTGAATTATAAAATAATTTATTAAATTATAAAATAATTTATTAAATTAATAATATATATTATATTATATATAAGTAATATTTTTTTTATTATACAAAACTATTTATTTATTTATTTATTTATTTAGTGTTGGAATATATGACATATAATTATCTATATTCAATGTTTTTTCATGTGGTTGTTCTTCTTTTATTGGAACGACATTAAATAAATATGACATATCATCATTTATTTTTTTTTGCTTTTGTTTATGTGCTTGTTCTTTTATTTCCTTTTGACTTTGTTTTATAGGATGCGCTTTTTGTTCTTGTATTAAATTTGATACAATATGTTGTGTATTTATATGAACTGATTGTTGATGTGATTGTTGATGATGTTTTATATAATTAGTATATTTATCATATTTATTACTTGAATTATTTTGTTTATATTTATCATATTTCTTTTTATCTTTACTTTTACTATGATATGGTTGATTATGTTGCTTGTTATATTGCGGCTGATGATGATATTGTTGCTGATTATGTCGCGGACTAACAGTTTTAATTTCATTATATTTATCATCACTTTTAACAACTACATATTGAACTGGTTCATTATTCTGATTATTATCCTCATCATCTTTATTTTTATCATGCATATAAGTATCTTTAAAACTATTAATATCATCAATAGTAATTTCTACTTTATTTAAATAATCTTGTTCAAAATAGTCTATATGAATTAAAAATATATAATAAAGAACAATAAATTTATGACTTTTTTTAGTATATTTAGACTCAAATATCTTAAACCCTAATTGAGATGAATATTCATATATTTCTTCATTATGTAATAGAAAATGCCATATACTATGTATTGCTGATATTTGGTCATTATTTAATAAAAGCGTATTCAAACTTTTAATTAAAAAATCTTTATTCTTATTCTTATAGCTAATATATAATGCTTTAAATCCCAAATTATTTGTATCATTTGTTGATTTTTTTAAATCAAATAATGCAAATTTAGATTCTGTTATTTCTACTGATTTTAAAGTATTAACATTTTCATATCCTAATACATTAACTTTATCTAATTTAATAATATCATTATCATAATCATATAATAATAATATATTAACCAAATATTTTAACAAACAAAGTATATATGGTTTAGTTGTTTTTGATATTTTAATATCAAATAATGAAATAAAGATAATTCCCAAGAAAAATGTTTTATATAAGTAATATTCAATCCATATACTAATAAGTTCTTGGATTACTTTATTTAAAGTTGTTTCATTCAATATTAAATCTAATATTTGAAAAGCATCTTCTTTATTTTTTTTAAATAATGCTATTCGGAAATTTTTAAGTTTTTCTGTTATTGATAGAAAGTTAGGTGATATAATATTTGTCATATTATATTCATATTATAATACATATTATAATTAACTAATATATTTATATTTAAATCAAATTCAAAAATAATGTGTTAATTAATCTTGATATTTACATTCTTTAAATGGCATATACCATGACCATGTATCAATCAGTTTTCTACCAATTACACATAAATTATTAACATTCTTTTTTAAACTTTTATTAGCATATTTATTTGATGTAATATTAATTTCTTGTGTGCCGTATGGATTATTTTCAAATTTCTGTATATTATGCTCTTCTAAGTCTTTATATTGGATATCAATAATATTAATTTGTGTCAATAATAAATGTTCAGGATAATATAATCGTGCAATATATTGTAAAACATATAATCTTCTATTATCTAATGAAATTAAGACATATTTTTCCTTAGATTTATCCAAATATACTTTAATAACATTAATAGGTAAAAATGGAATTGTAATAACTGATACTTTTTGTTTTTTAGTTTCTTTAATAGTTTGATAATGTGGTAAATTATCTCTTAAATATTTTAATGTTCTAAATACAGTATTTTCAAACATTAATTCGTCATTTAATTTTTTTAATGTTTCTGTTCTACTTTTATCAAAAAAATAGTGTATATTATTTTGACTAAATCGTATGCTTAATGGGCTCATTAGAACTCTATCATATTTAGTATTATATT
>Ga0255778_10005012_pt1 | contig 10795 bp, 10 predicted proteins | sample 071ome_31_FD_179976 | JGI IMG/M metagenome (GOLD analysis project Ga0255778, IMG submission 179976) | Coastal salt marsh microbial communities from the Groves Creek Marsh, Skidaway Island, Georgia - 071405CT metaG (version 2) | ecosystem: Environmental > Aquatic > Marine > Intertidal zone >...
CGGCCTTCTAACCGTCTGTCTAAAACCCCATAAAGCCTGTTGGTCTCGTCGGTGTAACGTTTGATACCATAAGGAACTTGCTCTTTTGCAGCACGACGGAAATGGTGAGCTTGGCCCTGCATGGGACCAAGGCCTCCCATTTGCCACATGAGCCATTCTAAAACTTCAACACGTTTATGAGCATCATTTGGCATGAATTTTCCAGTTTTCTCTGCCAAATAAATAAGGATAGCACCTGATTCAAAAACACTGATTTCTTTTCCATCAGGTCCTTCGGTATCAATAATAGCTGGTATCCGATTGTTAGGACTTATTTTAAGAAAGTGAGGCTGGAACTGCTCATCTTTAGAAATATCTATCGGATGAAACTCATAATCGAGACCCATCTCTTCTAAAGCCACAGAGATTTTCTTGCCGTTTGAGGTATTCCAGCTGTACAGATGGATCATAAGCTCTTTTTCCTGACTTGAGATGGTGTTGCAGTAATTAAATAATTCGCAGTCTTTTAAAGGAATAAGCAGCAATATTCAAAACTGATCTAGCTGGAAGGCTGCAGAAACATGAAAGAGGCAGCACAAAAGTCGAATGACACATTTGGCTTAAGCGTTTCTCTACTAGGGTCAATCGGTCTTGGAAGCGCGATAGCTATAGCTAGACTAGCATATGAAGCGGGAGCAAATGGCTTATCCATAGCGCTACCTCGTGCCTGGCTTTTAGTATTTTTTCTATTGATTTTCTGCTCTGCGACGGGGCGTAGATTTCATCTGCCGAGACAAATAACTTTTCATTGCATCGGTGCAGGAGCTCTGATGTCTTACCTATTCTATGGAAATATCGCGGCTGCAGAGTTTATTCCAGCAGCCGTAGCAGCACTGTTGTTTTTCGTATACCCACCATTAACCACATTACTTGCTGCAGCACTCGATAAAAGGCCGCCCTCGCCTTTAAAGATTTTTGCAACGCTGATTGCTTTTTGCGGCTTAGCTGTGATGTTAGGAATTGGCTTCCAGGAATTAGATTGGCGAGGCCTATTATTAGGGCTAAGCGCTGGTTGCGTATGCGCCATACAATTAACCTGGGTTGCTCGCGCTCTATCTGGACACGACCCATTGGTCACAATGACTCAGATGGCCCTTGTTGCAGCGATCATTCTAAGCATCGCTGCAGTTATTACTGGAGGGCTGCAATTACCTGTATCTAATGTTGGTTGGTGTGCGATGCTGGCGGCTGCAGCATTACAAGCAGCTTCAATCCCTCTTCTCTACATTGCAATTCCAATCATCGGACCAGAGCGCAGCGCAGTAGCAAATAACATTCAGCCCGTAGCGACGATTGCGGTTGCCATTCTGCTCGTAGGGGAAACTCTACAGTTAGGACAATTTGTCGGGGCAACGATGATCATAGGTGGAATTTTGATAATGCAATACTCTGCTCAACGGGCCACTCAAAAATAGGCTGGAATTTCTTTACCAACTAAAGCCTCGGCAACTTTATATATTTCAGTTTTGTGAGCCTAGTTAATCGGAGTTCAGTTCGAAGTTCCTTCAATGGGCTGTTTGGTCGCGCACTCAAAAAAATTGAAGTATTCATACTCAAACGAAAAATTCGTACTCTCAGCAACGGAACGAATTTTCTGCCTTTTAATTTCAAAGCTAAATGGAGCGTAGGTATGCGAGCAATGGTCCTTACAGAGCACGGTGACATGGACAAGCTTGTTTACCGCTCAGATTATCCCGATCCAAAACCAGGTCCAGGACAAGCTATTATTAAGGTAGGTGCTTGTTCACTCAACTACCACGATGTGTTCACACGACGTGGTATGCCAGGAATTAAGGTTCCATTTCCAGTCATAATTGGCCTGGATGTTGCTGGTGAAATTGTCGAGCTTGGAGAAGGCATTGAGGGTTGGTCGGTAGGTGATCGCGTACTAATCAATCCCATTGATCCTAAGCGTGGCCTAACAGGCGAAATGTTTGATGGTGGACTTGCTGAATTTTTTCTTGCTAACGAAAGTCAGTTAATTCGGATGCCTGATGGCGTTAGTTTCGCACAGGCTGCAGCATTACCAGTAGCGTATGGAACTGCCCACAGGATGATGTTCACAAACGGCGACATTCAGAAAGGCGATAAGGTTTTAGTCCTAGGTGCATCGGGCGGAGTGGGAACTTGCTGCGTCATTCTTGCAAAAATGGCGGGATGTGAAGTTGTAGTTGGTGCTTCAAGCCAAGAAAAAATTGATCGACTTAAAAATCTTGGAGCCGATTGGGGCATCAACTATGAGGAAGAAGCATTCGAAAAAGCTATTTTCGCAAAATATGGCAAACCCCATCGGCGTACTTTTGATGGTGGAGTTGACGTCGTTGTGAACTTCACCGGCGGAGAGACATGGGTTCCATCTTTCAAGGCTTTAAAACGTGGCGGTAAAGTTCTCACTTGTGGAGCGACAGCAGGTTATGACCCTAAAACCGATATTCGGTATATTTGGACTTTTGAATTGAAAGTTCTTGGATCTAATTCTTGGACCGTCCAGGATTTGGAATCTTTAATGCAGATGATCGAAGACGGACGAATGAACCCTCCAATTGATCGCATCTATTCCTTGGAAGAAGCGGGTGAAGCACTTCGCGTAATAGAAGATCGAGAAGTATTCGGCAAAGTCATTGTTCAGCCATAAAAGTTTACTTATGATATTGAAAACAAATGATTAACAACCTCAGAGACCAGTGTTTATTAATGAAAAATAACGTTTTTTAGAGATTTGAATTACCCAACACGTTCTTCGTTTATACGCCGATACGCTCCTCCGAAATATATCAACGGCCTACCACTGGCTGAGGCCTGCAATCGAACTACGCGTCCAATGAACAAATCATGGTCTCCCCCTTCGTGAATTGTCTCCATGTGACATTCAATATAAGCACAGCAATTTTCGAAGAGCGGAGCACCTGTCTCGGGGGCTGGTCTATGCCGCAGCTCTGACCACGGTCTTTCTTCCTTCGTTGCAAAAATATTTGATAAATCGCTTTGATCCTCCGAAAGAACATTTACCGCAAAAGATTTTGCTTCTCGGAAAGCTGCATGACAGTTTGCCTTTTTATCCAGGCTCCACAGAACTAGGGGAGGATCTAGAGAAAGAGAACTGAAGGAGCCAACAGTTACACCGTTCAACACTCCAAGATCATTACAGTTAGTGATAATGCAAACACCTGTAGGCAAACGGCCTAGCGTGTCTCTAAATGTGCGCGCGTCGATCATTAATTAGGTCTCATTAGAAGCTGAGTTAAAAAAAATATGGCCAAAACTTAGCATTCAAATGACCGAATGGACCAGATTGCCGATGAATATAAAGACGCTATATTATGGAGCTGTAGTTTAGCCACACTCTAAAATTGTGCCGCCTGTGTAAATTTATGGATCTTCCTCGCCCAAATCGCATACGACAGTTCTTCGCGACAGCTCCCACTCCTTGTCCATACCTACCTGGGCGTCTGGAACAAAAGCTTGTGATAGAGCTAAAAACTGATGATGCAGGAGCATTTTTTGGAGACCTTGCAAGGGCTGGCTTCCGCCGAAGCCATGGACTGGCCTATAGACCGGCGTGCCAAAGTTGTTCCGCCTGTGTGCCCGTAAGAATACCGGTTTTTGGGTTTCAAGAAACTCGGTCGATGCGGAGAATATCAAAGCGAAACTCAGATATACGCGCGGTAGAACATCCGCCACGCGCAACAGAAGAGCATTTCAACCTTTTCAAGCAATACCTAAATCAACGCCATAGCAACAGTGACATGGCAGAAATGGGATGGCGTGATTACTGCGCTATGGTTGAAAACACGTCTGTAGATACCGCTCTGGTAGAACACCGAACGCATGAAGGAAAGTTACTAGCGGTATGCCTAATAGATCTCGCCAATGACTCACTGTCTGCAGTCTATAGCTTTTTCGATCCGGAGGAGCAGAAGCGCAGTCTAGGCAAATATATCGTGTTGGAGCTTATTCGCAGGGCAGAAGAGCTAAATTTAGATCATATTTATCTCGGGTATTGGATAAAAGGCAGCAACACCATGGATTACAAGCGCCGCTTTCCTGGTCTTGAAGCTTTCAAAAATGGGGTATGGACCAGAGTTTCTGAAGTGGAAATCTGAGGTGACGGATAGTGCACTTAAAGCAGTGGCCGATCTTTATCATGCTTTTCAGACTGGATTGATGTTAACCATAAGTCTGAAACGCGGAGCAAAAGATGCAGGTGTCTGGACGAAGGCTTTATTCAGACGACAGCACAAGGCGAAATTTCTTTCGAGTTTTGAAAAGTTAGGGCTCAAAGAGTTATCTGATGCTAACGCGGCAGCGGCTTATCATTACCTCTCAAACAAGATTGGTGGCGTTGATGTTGAATACATGGCCGAAAGTGAGTCAAAAGCTTGGGTTCGCTTTCCACCTCCGCGCTGGATCTACCCAGACGCAAGCATTTGCGGAATTCCAACTGAAGTCTCAAGAGGCATGCTTGAAGGCTGGTACGCTGAAAATGGACCCAGTCTGCAAAATTCAGGCCTCGGATTTGTTTGCACGGCGCAAACTCCCGATGCACAACACGGCTTAGCTGGTTATTTTTTAGACTATGGGCGTGAGTTATCAACCGATGAAAGACTAATCTTTCGACCAGGAGAACTACCACCACCCTTCGACCCAGATAAAGCTCCGGAACTCCCCACCGAAAAGTGGCCACAGGATCGCCTTGACAAAGCTTATCGAAACTACGCTATGGAGTATGTTCGCACAGGCTTACCTCTCCTAACTGAGCTATTCGGCCCAAGTGATGGAGGGCATTTAGGTCGCCATACAGGCTTTCTCATAGGTGCCCAGCTTTATCAAAAAGTTATAAGAGGTTTGAGCCTGAAAAGGTATGCAAATGGTGCACTTGGCCTTGCAACTTTAATCAAGATACTTGGAGATGCAGAGGGCGCATTGACTTCTGCATCAGGCGATATCGACAATGCACAGGTTCAATGGGACAGTTGGCGTTTAGGTCGCGGAATGAATCAGCCCCATCCGGCTGTATTCGAAGCTTGGCATGGATTAATAGAAGGCCTCGCAGCGTCTCATGACCGCTTTTTAATCGTCGAACTTGTGGCCTCTCCGGCTACTGGTGATGACCATATTGAATGGCGCATTAGAAGGCGTCGAATTAACAAAAAAAAGGACTGAATTAATGAAACTCTATGGTCGATATCTTTCCCCTTTCGTGCGCCGAGTTGCTGTTAGCTTAAACATCATGCAAACACCTTTCGAGCAGGTTGTTGTTGCTCCCTTCGATGAATGGGAAAAAGCGCAGTCTATAAATCCAGTGGTGCGAATTCCAGCATTAGAAATCGATAATGGCGAAGTCATTATTGATTCAACTGCGATCCTCGATCACCTCGATGAAGTTGCCGGGGCTAACTCACTTCTGCCTCAAAGAGGACAACCTAGGCGTGAAGCGATGAAATTAGTTGCCACTGCTGTCGGCGCCATGGAGAAGACCGTAAGTGCTGTTTACGAAGGTCGCTTTCATGCTCCAGAAAAAATCGAGGCTTCTTGGGTTGAGCGCTGCGAAAATCAGGCTCTTTCCGCTCTGAAAGCGCTGGACGTAGTAGCCAGCAAAACAAATGGCGAAGGTTGGCTGTACGGCGATAAAATTAGTCAGGCAGACATTTCAGCAGTGGTCGCATTGACGTTCGCTAATATAGCTCGCCCACAAATGAATGCGTCCGATCAGGTTCCTAACCTATCTAAGTTAGCAGCTCGGTTAGAAGCGACAGAAGCTTTCCAGTCCACTATGCCTTAAGAACAGATAAGTGAACGACGGCTAAAGAATAAATCCAGAGCAAAAATCTAGGCCGTCGTTCAATTCACATCACACTGCTCTTCAGCATTTGCATTTTTATATCGAACAACTTTCAAAGTAGATTATTTTAAATTCAGACTTCAGCCTGATAAAATGCCGGATTAGTTTCTAAAATCCTGCATCAGGTATTTGAGGCCTCCCGCTTCACCTGCGCTGATGACTATTTTGCTTCGGCCTCCAGAAAGTCCTTAGATGACTGAATATGTCTCACCTAAACGCCCCATTCAGGGGATAATTTTGATGCTTATTGCTATGAGCTGCATTGGAATTGTTGATGCAATGGGCAAACGAGTAATGCATACCGTGCCTCAACTTGAAGTCGTTGGTTTCTATTTTTTAGTTATCTGGCTTTTAGCAATTGGCTACGCTGTTTTGAGAGGCATCACACCCAGACAGCTTTTGGAAACCAAGGCGCCAGTTTTGCAGGTAACTAGAGGTGTTATGCTAGTCTTATCCCTCTCTATGCTTTTCATTGCCCTTAAGCACCTGCCTCTTGCTGAGGCAACAGTTATTAGTTTCACATCACCGCTTTGGGTTGTTGCTCTTTCAGCTCCATTGCTTGGAGAGAATGTAGGATGGCGCAGATGGTCCGCAGTGATTGTCGGACTTTGCGGCGCCGCTATCGTAATGCAACCTGGAACAGCTATTTTTCAGTGGCTTGCGATTTTGCCCCTAATCGGAGCCATTTTCTTTGCCTTTTATCAAATAGTATCGCGCAAACTGTTGGGCCGAGATGGTTTCGAGACAACCTTATTCTATTCGTTTTTAGTTGGTTCAATTTTGGTGCTTTCTGCTGCGTACATTACGAATTGGAAAACGCTATCTTTCGATGAATTTACCTACATCGCTGTTATGGGATGCCTCGGTTTTACTGCCCACTTAACCATGCTGCACAGCCTGGCTGTAGCTGATGCCTCATTAGTAGCTCCCTTTAATTATGTTCGAGTGCTCTGGGCAATCGGACTAGGTTATATCTGGTTTGGCGAGGTGCCTGGCTTATGGACCTTCTTTGGTGGAGGGATCGTAATTGCATCAGGGCTTTTTATAATTTGGAGAGAAACATTAAAAAAACGAGCCTGATATTCCAGGCTATCAATCTAAATTGGGTAGGGTATTAAAAATTAGAAAGTCCAATTCACTTAACTTGAATTTATCTATAAACTGAGGCGCTGAATTTTTTAGAAGGCAAAAGCATGGCTAGACTTCCATCCGACTATGGTGGCCAAGAAGCGGGGCCGATCGACAAAAGCGAATATGAGCCTTCTCTATTTGATAAGCGTGTTGACGCGCTACGCTTACTGATGGGCAGAATAGACCCTGCTATGACTTCCGATGTATCTCGCCGCACACAAGAAGAACTTGACCAAACTACTTATGACGAAGCGCCATACTATGGACGATGGCTCTTAGGATTGCGCAAAAGTCTGATCGAGCGTGGACATATTAGATCGGATGAGCTCGCAGCACGCATTGGAAAACTCAAGACAGAACAGTGATCGAGCTTCTTTTAAATCCAGATATATGGCTCAGCTTCGCCACATTAGCGGCTCTTGAAATAGTACTTGGCGTAGATAACCTCATCTTCATTTCGATTGTAGCGAGTAAGTTACCCGAGGAGCAGCAGCCTTTAGCGCGTCGCGTCGGGCTAATAGGCGCGCTGGCAATGCGCATATTAATGCTTCTTTTGATTGCTTGGATCGTTGGCCTTACTAAGCCTGCCTTTAACTTATTTGGGTCTGGAGTCTCTTGGCGCGATATAATCCTCATAAGTGGAGGACTATTCCTTTTAATAAAAGGAACGCTGGAAATCCACCACGCCGTTGAGGGAGAGCACGTAGAAAAAAACCAAAATGCTATTTCCACATTTGGCATGGCCGTAGCGCAAATAATGGCTTTGGATCTTGTCTTTTCTTTGGACTCTATAATTACCGCTGTTGGCATGACCCCTCATATCGAAGTCATGATAGCTGCAGTGATTACTGCCGTTGGAGTGATGTTGTTCGCTGCCGACCACGTGTCTCAGTTCATACAACAACATCCCACGGCAAAAATGCTAGCACTTTCATTTCTTCTTTTAATCGGCGTGGCGTTAATCGCAGATGGGTTACATTTCCACATTCCAAGAGGATATCTGTATTTCGCGATAGCCTTTGCGATCATCGTCGAGGGGCTAAATCTTCTAGCTCGGTCCACTGCAAAAAAGCGAAGAACTAAGAGAGCTAAATTGGATCTCTAAATCTTTCAATTGACGTGGCCCAGGCGTGTCGGCCACGATTTGAATTATCGATTAAATAAGATCCTGTGAAAGAATAAACACGCCATGTCCAAAACCGCTGCAGCAACACCCTTGGAAGATCTAGTAGTGCTTGATTTCACCAGGGTGCTTGCAGGCCCTTGGGCATCTTTGTCACTTGCAGATCTTGGCGCCAGGGTAATTAAAATAGAGCATCCTAATGGTGGTGATGACACTCGGCGCTATGACTTATTACCTGACGGATCCGGCGAATCCGCATATTTTTTAGCCGTTAATCGAAACAAACAAAGCCTTGCGCTGGATATCACAACTAGGGCTGGGCAAGATGTGATTTATCGTCTAGCAGCCAAAGCTGACATAGTAATCGAAAATTTTAGGGCTGATGTAATGACCAGGCATGGCCTTGACTATGACAATCTTAAGCAAGTCAACGAGAGCTTAATTTACTGTTCCGTGACTGGATATGGTCACTCCAGTCCAAATAAAATGGTTGCTGGTTACGATCCAATTGCCCAAGCTGAGAGCGGCATGATGTGGATGACCGGCGAGCCAGACGGACCACCACTTCGAACTGGAATCTCCTACGCAGATATGTTCACCGGTATGTTCGCTTGTCAGGCTATACTGGGAGCTTTGCACGCAAGAACTAAAGATGGACTGGGTCAGCAAATTGACATCGCTTTATTAGACAGTGCTGCCGCAGTAGGGGCCAATTACGCTCAGCTCGCCTTACTGACAGGAATAAGCCCAAAGCGCTATGGCAGCGAGCATCCATTTGTAGAGCCGCTTGGAAACTATGAATGCGAAGATGGCTTGATTTCCTTGATTTGTGGAAACGAGCGACAGTGGCAAAGATTTTGCAAAGAAGGTTTAGAGCGCCCAGATTTACTGAAAGACCCCAAGCTCAAAGATAATGCAAGCCGGGTGCTAAACCGAGACTATACGCGCGAAATAATTTCTTCCATCCTAAAACAAAAAACAAAATCCGAATGGATAGAAAAATTACGAGCAGCCGGAATGCCAGTTGGTATTGTTCGTGATCTAGTTGAGGCTCTAGCAGCCCCTGAACTAAGAGCCCGCGGCATGGTTCACACAACAACACATGAGCGCCTCGGACCAATAGAACAAATTGCAAGCCCAATGCATTTTTCCAGAACGCCAACAGCTGTTTTGACCGCCCCCCCTTTACTGGGCCAACATTCCAGGGATTGCCTCGCCTTTGCGGGCCTCTCCCATGATGAGATAGAGAAGTTAATCCAAGACGGTACAGCCGTCGAAACTAAGGAATAACCAAGTGCCTCCCCCACTTAATGGAATTAAGGTTGTTGATTTCACTCGTGTAATCGCTGGACCTGTTGCTGCTCTTATTTTGTCCGATCTAGGCGCTGAGGTAGTAAAGCTCGAGCATCCTGAAGGAGGAGATGATACTCGCGGATATCGCCCGCCTGATTACAAAGGCCTATCACCCGCATTTTTAGCATACAATCGCGGGAAACAGTCTGTAGCCATCGACTTGCAAAAATCCTCTGGATTGGCAACTGCCCGAGGACTGATCAAAGAAGCAGATATAGTAATTGAAAATTTTTCAACCGGCGTGATGACAAAATACGGATTAGATTACGACTCTGTAAGACGACCAGAGCTGATATACATTTCAACTTCAGCTTATGGACGAGATGGACCATTCGCCCAACAACCAGGTTACGATCCTGTTGTACAAGCTGAGTCAGGCTATCAATCTTTGACGGGGCATCCCGAACACGAGCCAGTACGAACAGCAATACCAATGACTGACGTAACTACGGGGTTAAATGGAGCACTAGCTGCATTAGCAGCCCTTTGGCGCAGGAAAAAAACCGGTCTTGGCCAATTCGTAGAGGCTCCTCTATATGACACAGGTGCTTTTAACACGCTTCCTCTAGCAATTCAGCGGATGTTAGGAGGCCAAAACCCAACTCGGCTTGGAAATGCAGATCACTGGATTGCTCCTTCAAACAGCTACATAGCTAGTGACGGGGAATTAGTTGTATTGACGGCGGCCGACAACAAACAATTCAAGGCCCTTTTCTCACTAATAGACCGCCATGATATTGTCGGAACGTCAGATTACTTAACAGCAGTCGGTCGATTAAATAATCGAGACAAATTGGATAAAGCAGTCCAAGCAGCTATTGCGACAGCTCCGGCTGCTGATTGGGTTACACGTTTGCGTGAGGTAGGTGTTCCGGTTGCACTTTTGCGAGAGACACCGGAAGCCATTGAATCAAAAGAAACTAAACGCCGTGGTCTCACAGGCCGTGCCCCACATCCAATTTTAGATGACGCACCGGAACTCGGCCCCCCTTTTCGACTAAAATATCGAGGAACGAAACCAGCTCAAGGTGCGCCAACACTCGGCCAGGATACAGATAAGGTCCTCAAGAGATGGCTCGGCTATAGCGAAGCGCAGATTGCAGAGATTAACGGAACGGATAATTTATCATGACGGGGCCACTAGAAGGACTTCGTATAGTTGAGATTGGCGAGGGGCCTGCAGTCGCATTTGCCGGGCGAAATTTTTCTGATCTTGGTGCAGAGGTGGTTAAAGTGGAAGTTCCTGGGGGTGACGCTATCCGTCAATGGCCTGGTCCAAATATATTAGGCGCACCAGGCATATTTCA
>Ga0255778_10005023_pt1 | contig 10782 bp, 8 predicted proteins | sample 071ome_31_FD_179976 | JGI IMG/M metagenome (GOLD analysis project Ga0255778, IMG submission 179976) | Coastal salt marsh microbial communities from the Groves Creek Marsh, Skidaway Island, Georgia - 071405CT metaG (version 2) | ecosystem: Environmental > Aquatic > Marine > Intertidal zone > Salt...
ATCGATCGCGCCCGGCGCCGCGAGCAACATGATGACTGCTTTGTGAAGAGCGAACGCCGAGGTGGGGTCGCGGTACGACAATAAATCACCGATCGTGCGCACGTCCTCTCCGACGTACGCACCCGTCGCTTCATCCTTCATCGCGAGACGAATGCCCGGAGTCCGAAGCCTGGTGACCGTCGCGGCTATGGGTAACTCGCCGTTGACGAGACCTGCGACGTGTAAAACTGTTCCTTTTCGCTCGAGACAAAACGGCGGCGTGTCCGTCCAACCGCCAGCCAGATTGAACCTCACGGGATACGCCGCGCGGACTTTTGTGAAAAGTTCCGAGTCAGCGACGGTGCTCATGCCTAGAGAAGTCCCGATCACGGAGGAGACGATGACATCCCGCAGACACATTCGAGCGATTTCATCCGCGTGCGGCACGCGAAGCGACAGCGCCGAGCGCCCGACGTCTAGACTCAACTGGGTCGATTGAATGTCGTCGCGTCCATCGGCTTCGTCCGACGCCGCGTCTCTCAGTATCGTTTCCAAGTCGTTTTTCGTATTCTCTGCATTTAAGAACGAACCTTCGTACTCTTTCGTCAGCGAACGGAGATGTTGCGCTGATTTCATCCAGTCGTTCGCGGGAACACCCTCCTTCAACATTTTCCGCAAACTTGCGCCGATGATTTTCCGCGACAATTTGCGTTGCGTGCACATGATCTCCTCGTGATCAGCGTACGTACGAAGCGCTTGGCTGATACTGAGTGCTCGAGAACTGTGCGTTTGTGCTAGTTTCGATGCGTCAACTTCACCCCGCACGCACGCCGCGGTGAGTAGAGCCTCTGCGCTCGACGTCTCGGCAGTTTCTTCGACGGCGAAGAATCGCCCGAGCGTGGTGGTGTGTGACTCCTCATCCGTCCAAACACGAGACTCCGGCCAACTGAGTCGCTGAATCGCGTCGTGAACGCGGATACCACACCACGTGCTCGATGTGCGTGATTTGATGACGTCATCGACGTTTAAAATAATGGTCACGAACCCTTTCCCGACGTCCTCGCGCACGGGAAGCGTATACATGAACGTGTTCGAGGCCACTTTCATCCCCGCCGTGAGCGTGACGCCGTACAGCGCGCAATTACCGCCGATCGTCACATCATTGCCCACGTCGCAACTCACCAAGCACGAACCCGATCCGATCGTCGTTCCCGCGCGCATGCGGCACGACATGATGGCGGAGTCCTCCGGCTGCCGAAAATCGGCCTCGGCCACCGCAGCTATCCTGACGGGAATGGACGGCGCCGGGAGGGCTCGTAGGCACTGAGAGTCCTTCGTCGTGTGGTATAAAAACTCTGGAATCGTCCCGAGATGGATGAATCGGCTCGGGAGCAGAGGGATGACGACGAGTGGTCGACCGTGCAACGCGTCGGCGACTGCGCGCCTCGCGTTTCTCAATCTCGCCTCTTTCTCGTTCACCGTCGTGGATGTCACGCTCGCTAGATGTTCCACGCGATCCAAATACGATGTATCGACATCCTTGCCCAACGGCTGCATGAAATCGCCGTACGCACATATCTCGCATCCCGCTAAGACATCTCGCTTGGTCTCGTCGAGCTCTATGAGCGCCTCGAGCGCGTCGACGCCGATGTGGAAACAACTGTCTGTCAACACCCACTCGTCGTCATCCGCCTCGTACCCACGCATCACACAACCATTCTTTCGCATCTCCTCTTCAGACGGTTTCTGCAAGCACTTTCGACAGTCCAACGGCGCCAACGGTTCTCCGGCGCGCATGGCGCGAACGCGTTCCCGCACTTCGTCCGCGTCGCACGCGAACACGCCGTGCTCCTCACCGATCGCCACCGAACTCGGATGCCCGAGCGCGGTGATCCCACGCTGCATCGACGCGTACGTCTCGTCGTCGAACTTTCCCTGCGCGTCGTCGTACTCAAGAAACACGTCGGCGCTCGAGACAAATATTCCCGGCGGCAGAGTCTTCGCCAACGGCGTCAACTGCACCAACTGCGCCTCCAAGATGGTCGCCGGAACGCCTCGTCCCGACGCATCCATCGGAACATCCGCGAACGCTTTCCCACACGTGCCGTACTGCGGCGCTCGCTCGCTGTGTCCACCCGTGTGTAACACGAAGACGCGCTTTTCGCGCCACGCCTCCCCGAACCATGATTTGAGCTCTCGCGCCACCCCCATCGTCGCCCCGCCCGACCCCACGCGCGGTCCAGGCGGATCTGTGATCACCACGTACCGCTCGCGCTCGCTCGGAAGCGCCCCCGCGTCGTGAAGCGCGTCCAAACGCGCGCGAAATCCACGGCTCTGGTCGCTCGAGCTCGACGTCAGCGCGACGACGTCCCAAAACGTCCCACCACCGTCGGGACGCGTCGCGAGCGCGCGAAATCGATCGAGACGCGACGTCGCGTTCGCGATCGCGCGTGCGTCTCGAGCTGCGTCGGGGGACATGTCGCGAGGCGTGGCGTGAGGCACGAGCGATTGACTAACTGTTTGACATCGAGGAGCTGGACGCGCGCGTTCGAGCGAAACGAAGCGAAACACACTCTACTTTTCGTCGTCGTCCAACTCGCGCATCACCGTCGCTCGGTGCGCGGCGATGGTTTTATTCGCCAACGAGACGTTTTCAAAGGCGAACGTCAACAATTCGTCGGCGTCGGTTTGCTTGGCAAACGCGTCCTTGAGGTAAATCATGACGTCCGGCAAGGTGTCGCACTCGAGAATCTTCTGTTCGTGCATCTTCAGCATGGCGATGGAGACTCGAAACCACACCTTTTCGCCCTCGTAGATGAGACAATCGAGGACGCGCGCCGCCGTCGTGGACGGAAACGATTCGACGAAGAGACAGAGCAACCACTTGCTCGCGATCATCACGAGGTCAATCTCGAGATTGCGGAAGTGTTTGGCCAATCGAGGCGCGTTCGTTTGCACCAATTTATGCAAAATCTTGTATTGCGCGATCGTGCCCTTGATGTCCTTCGCGTGTACGTCTCCCGGGAGGATGATGTCCAACAACGCCGTAAACGTCCAAAACGCCTTTTCCTCGTCGCCCATGACGAGCCATAAAAACGCGGCAATGTAGTTCATCCCTTGACAATATCCCGTGCGACGATTGTGTCTGGCGTACGCGTACAGGATTCTTCGTAACACTTCGTTACCGTTTCGCCCATCCTGCCCTTGTTCGTACTTGTGATTCGCCGGAAACGTCCTCGCCAAGTCGAGCTCGATTTGGTCCACCACTTTTTGGTCCACCGTCATGACTAACAATTTCTCGTAATATCCATCCGTCGGACCGACTTTTTGTAAATCACCCGCCCCACTCGCCGCGAACCACACGTCGCGACGTAAATCTTTCGGCACCCCGCGCCTGAGCGCGCGCTTTAACATGGGATCCCGTCTCGCCACCGCCGCGGCGAGCGTCTCCGCGGCGCCCTCTTTGCGCGCGCGACTCCAAAAGGCATCCACGCGAACGCTCGGTTTCCTTCCCGGCATCGACGTGGCGACGTCCACGGCGAATCCGTACACGTCCACGGCGCCCTCACCGTCGCTCCGCTCCTCGAAGGAATCGACGGAATCGAACGCGACGTCTCGCGACGACGTCGACGCCTCCACCTGCGACGCCGACCGTCCCACCACGGACGCGTTGAACGACGCGCTATGATCGCGCTTCGCGAGCGATCTCGCGCGAATAGATTGACGATCATTGCGCGCGCGATCGACGTCCTCGTCCGCGCGCGCGACGCAGCACGCGAACGGCATGGCGCGTCGTCGGCGCGGGGCGCGGGTTCGTTCCCGGACGATCTCTCGTCGACGTCTCGAGCGCGCGGACGATTCGAGCGCGCGGCGGCGACGCGATGCGCGAGAAGAACGCACTCTACGCGTGTCGACGTCGTTCGCGGCGTCGTTCGCGTGCGTGGGCGTGTGACGCGCGATGTGCAATCTCACCGCGTCATCGTCTTTGTAGCGAACGCGTCCCCGTCGACGACGTCAGACGCCCGCGAGATGCGAATGCGCGCGTCGACGTCGACGGAGACGCGCGCGACGTCTCGAGGCGCGCGCGTTGACGCGAGGCGCGCGCGCGGGGTGCGGCGCGGCGGCGCGGCGAGGGGCGGGATCGCGCGAGGGGGGAAGTCGTTGGTGACCGCGGCGACGCTCACGGCGCGCGCGCCGACGCGTGGCGTCTCGCGAGGCGCGCCGTGGGCGGCGCGCGCGCGAGTGACGATCGGTGCGCGCGCGTCGACGACGGGCGACGCGCGCACGCGGCGATGGGGACGCGCGCGCGCGACGGGGACGCGCGCGCGCGACGGGGACGCTGACTCGGCGTCGCGAGACGACGAGAGCGGCGATCTTCCGGCGTTGCTGCGCATGCGAACGTCGGAGGCGGTGTGGTATGTGGGATGGCCGACGACGGTGATCGGGCTGTTGCGGTCGGTGTTTCCGATCACGGATACCTTTTGGGTGGGGAAGCTCGGGACGGTGGAACTGACGGCGCTGTGCTCGAACGCGTTCGCGGGATGGATGTTGTACCTCGTGTCCTCCGTCGTCGCGAACGGGGTGCAGAATAAGGTGAGTCAGAGCGTGGGAGCGGGGAAGACGGACAACATCGGACCTGTGTTGCGCGATGGGATGTACGGGGCGGTGTTCACGGCGGCGGCGTTGGCGATGCTCGTGCCGTTCACGGCGGTGTACTCGACGACGTTGGGGATCGAGGCCGGGGCGTTTACGATCGGGCAATCGCATCTTCGAGCGTCGCTGTTGGGTTCGATCGGTCTGTGCATGTGCAACGTGCTCGAGGCGACGCTGCGCGGTTTCGGGTCGATGAAACCGGCGCTTCGAGTGACGGCGCTCATGGTCTTGTTGAACATCGTCTTGGATCCGCTTTTCATTTACGGCGTCGGTCCTTTCCCCAAACTTGGCGTTCGCGGCGCCGCGGTGGGGACGAGCATGTCGTACTGCATCGGTGCGATTCTATTCTTCCGCATGCTCGTGAAAAACTTCAACGTCAAGATTCCCTTTACGCCGCCAAACTTTAAGCGACTTCGGGAAATCATCGCCATCGGTTGGCCCATCGCCGTCGCCGGCATCGTCTTCGCCGTCGTCTACGTCGGTCTCGGGCGCATTCTGACGTCCATCGATCCCATCGCCCTCACCGCCATGGGACTCGGCCAACAGTTTGAAAACATTCCGTACACGGTGACGGATGCGTTTCGCGTCGGCGCGAGCACCCTGGTGGGTCAGTGGATCGGCGCTCGTAACGCCACTCGCGCCAGAGACGCATGCTGGAGCGCGTGTCAAATCTCGATGGTCGCTCTCTTACCGTTCGCCTTCATCTTTATCGGATTCGCTCCGCAATTCATCGGATTACTCACCGCGGACGCCGCCGTCGCCGCGCACGCGGCGACGTACATGTACTGGAACTTCCCCATCGTCTCCTTCATGGCGCTCGAGTGCGCCGTTGAGGGTGCCTTCAACGGCACCGGGATCACCTACCCCGTCATCATCATCGCCCTCATGCTCAACCTCTCGCGTCTTCCCATAGCTGCCGCCCTCGCCCCGACGTACGGCGTAAACGGCGTCTGGTTCACCATCGTCGCCACGCAAGTCGTCAAGTCATTATTAAAGACGCTCTGGCTTCGCCGCGTCCTCAACCGTATCATCGCGGACGAACGTCGTTCGGGTTCGACCCGCCTTCGTGACTAATATCTATCGCTGTACAGTGTATTTTCATGCGTGTAAGAAAACTGTCTTCTGCTCATCTGCGTCTTGGAGAGGCCCCTTTTGCCCATCGTGAGCCCGACGCGTTTTCGACACTTTACGCCTCGCGAAACACCATGTCTCTCGGATTCACCGCCTCCAAGACGATTCGCGCCACCCCGGTCGCGTTCCGCCTCTCCCGCGCCGCGTCCTCCCACGCGCGCGCGACGCCCGTCCGCGCGATGGCGAAGGAAGTCATCAGCACCGACAAGTCCCCGGCCGCGCTCGGTCCGTACAACCAAGCCGTCAAGGCTGGCAACATGGTCTTCGTGAGCGGTCAGATCGGTCTCACGCCGGCGATGGAATTCGCGGGAGAGACGATCGAAGAGCAAACGGAACAGGTGATGAAGAACATCGGCGAGGTGCTCGCCGCCGCGGGCGCCTCGTACTCGGACGTCGTCAAGACGACGATTCTGTTGGCCAACATGGACGATTTCAAGGTGGTGAACGGCATTTACGCTAAGTTTTTCCCGGAGAACGCGCCGGCTCGCGCGACGGTCGAAGCGAAGGGCTTGCCGCTCGGCGCGCTCGTCGAGATCGACGCCATCGCCGTCGTCGACGCGTAGACAGACGGACGGACGGACGAGACGACGCAACTCCGTCTCGAACCCGGCACGAGGCGACTCGAGGGAGACGTCGCGAAGACTCTGTTTTAATTCTATCGAAGCATTCTTTCCCGTGCGCGTCGGCGTTCCCGAGCGTTCGCGCGCGCGTCTCGCGATCCCAGCACCATTGACCGTTCGCGACTCAAGACACGGGGACTCCACATTCGGGACGGCCCACCCGCCGCTCCTCACACCGGAGCGCGCGGTCGGAGACCATGCGCGCACCCATGGGACGAGGCGGCGGCCGAGGCGGTGCGTGACGAGCGATGCGAAACGTTGCGACCGCGCGTCCGACGCGCGCGCGCGTCGCGCGTCGTCGCGCGCGAGGCGCGAGGCGCGCATTCACCCTCAATTGCCTCGCGCGCGGATCGGCGGCGGCGGCCGGCGATGAGACGTCGGACGCACTGTCGCGACGCGCGCGACGACGCGCGCGGGACGCGCGCGATGTGGAAAGATGCACGCGAAATACCTCGATCGAGCGACGCGCGCCGACGCGCGATTCGCGAGAGTGACGACGCTGACGACGCGCGCATTGGATGATTTCGCTCGCGCAGGTTTTTCGCCCGGCGGACGAGGACGCGGAGGCGGCGGACGAGGTACGCATCGAGCGCGCGAACGCGAACGCGGGCGAACGCGCGGACGCGACGATGGGAATAATATGCGTGCGTCGATCGCGCGCGGAAGGCTCATGCGAGTTTGCGCGCCAGTCGGGGACGTTAAAGCCACGGCGGATTCTCCAAGGTGAAAAAGTAACCAGACTGACTGACGGTTTTTTCGTACGCATCAGGCGGTGGCGGACGCGGTGGCGGACGCGGTGGCGGACGCGGTGGCGGACGCGGTGGCGGACGCGGCGGTGGACGCGGCGGACGCGGCGGCGGACGCGGCGGCGGACGAGGAGGCATGAAGGGCGGGTCCAAGGTGGTCGTCGAAAAGCATCGCCACGAGGGCGTCTTCGTCGCGCGCGGTAAGGAGGATGCGCTCGTGACGCGTAACATGGTAGTTGGTGAGAGCGTGTACGGTGAGAAGCGCATCTCTGTCGATGAGGCTGACGGTACGAAGACGGAGTACCGCGTGTGGAACCCGTTCAGATCGAAAATCGCCGCGGGCATTCTCGGCGGTTTGGACAACATTCACATCAAGCCGGGATCGAAGCTCCTGTACCTCGGTGGTGCTTCCGGTACCACGGTGTCGCACTGCTCCGATTTGGTCGGTCCGGAAGGAACCGTGTACGCGGTCGAGTTCTCTCACCGTTCCGGTCGCGACTTGGTCAACATGGCGAAGAAGCGCACCAACGTCATTCCAATCATCGAGGACGCGCGTCATCCGCAAAAGTACCGCATGTTGGTCGGTATGGTTGACACCATCTTCGCGGACGTGGCGCAGCCGGACCAAGCTCGTATTGTCGGTTTGAACGCGCAGTATTTCCTCAAGCAAGGTGGTAACTTTATGATTTCCATCAAGGCGTCGTGCATCGATTCCACCGCCGCTCCGGAGGCGGTCTTCGCGCGCGAAGTGAAGAAGCTGCAAACGGAAGGCTTCAAACCGGCCGAACAGCTCACTTTAGAACCGTACGAACGCGATCACGCCATGGTTGTGGGGGCCTATCGTGTTGGTGGTAAGGGCGGCAAGAAAGACAGCTAGAGCGGCGGCGGCTAAAAACGACGACGTGTTTCCTTCCCTCCTTCGACGTGGAAAAAAGCAAAGTTTTGCAAAACAATTTTGGAAAATTTGTGTATTAAACGACATCTACAGTACAGATACGGTAAAAACCACAACTGTTCCCTGCGCTCCGTGACTCAGCGCGCTCGCCTTGCTAGATGCCTGAGTTTGGCCGCCAACTGATCTCGTTGCTGCTTTGCGCGATACTTCGTCCACTTGTGAAATCCACACCATTCCGCGAATCCACACACGCCGACGCGTCGCACATCCCGCCCGCCGCAATGGTGGCGCTCGACGTCGAAGCCGTCTCGCGCATGTCCCCCGGACGTTTCTTCCGCGACCACACGTCCGCGGTGAACGCGCTCGACTTTCATCACACCGAGGATGCGCTCGTCACCACCGGGGATGACGACGCGATTCACCTCTACAACACCAACACCGGGGTCAAGACGAAGACGCTGTACAGTAAAAAGTACGGATGTTCGAACGTGTGTTTCACGCACAGCGCGGCGGCGGTGATTTACTCGTCCAGGAGCAAGGGCGCGGGTGGAAAGGCGATCGACGACCACGCGGTGCGGTACCACTCGCTGCACGACAACACGTACCTGCGGTATTTCAAGGGACACACGGACGCGGTGACGTCGATCGCGATGAGCGCGACGAACGATAACTTTTTAACGGCGAGCGCCGATCTCACGGTGCGGTTGTGGGATCTGCGAACGCCCAAGTGTTGCGCGGCGATACCGCAGTGTCCGGCGATTCCGTACGTGGCGTACGATTCGCAAGGAGAAGTGTTCGCGGTCACGGAGGGTGACGGAGCGATTAAACTCTACGGGACGGGGAGTTATAGTAAAGGGGCGTTCGCGCAGTTTGATGCGTTTCACGACAGAAATGGGAATTATTTGTTCAATCCTAACGAGCCGCCGCCCGCGGTTTCGTGCGTCAAGTTTTCGCCGTCGGGGGAGCGAATGCTCGTCGTGAGCGGTACTTTCATCACGATTTTGAACGCGTTCAGCGGTGAACACATCATGCGCATTCGCGTGCCCGGATCTGGCGAGCAACAACACGCGGTGACGCCCATGGAGGCGAGCTTTTCCCCGGACGGAGAGTTCGTGGTGAGCGGCGGCGCGGATTCCCGCATTCACGTGTGGAGCGCGAACACCGGGTTCGCCGTGTCTCAGTGGCGCGCGCGCCACGCCGGGTTACCGACATGCGTGAAATGGGCGCCGAACATGATGCTCGTCGCCAGTGGGTGCACGGAGGGCGGCACCGCGTTGTGGTGCTCCGAGAAGCACCGCGACTGACGAGCGCGAGGCGGCGTAGCTGAATTTTAGACGACAGACATTTTTAGCCAAAATACAGTAACCAATCAATTACACGCGGCGCGCGCGGCGCAATTAAAACCAACCCTTCTTTTTCGGTTTCTCGCCTTTCGTCTTCGGTGGTTCCTTCTTCCCGAAGACGCCTCCGAACAAACCGCCTGAGGCGCGCTTGGCGTCCTCGGGATCGACCCAACCCTCGTCCACGTACTTGCCGCGGAGATCGAATCTCTCGCCGCCGTCGAATTCAGGCATACCGAAACTCGCCATCGGAAGCGGTATCCCGCCCTTGACGGCCTCCTTCGACAGCGCGTTCGCCTTTTTTCGATTCTTTTCTTCGATGGCTTTTTGCTCCGCTGCGGGAAGTTTCTTATTGACGAAGCGGCTCACCTTGGCTCTCCTCGCCGCCACCTCCTTTCCGAGATTGGCCCCAGAGCGACGCTTCCGAAGAATCTCCTGTTGGGCCTCAAAGGTCGTGTCGCGGCCGCCGACGTCCTTGTTGTTTTGCAACCAATCGAACGGGCCCGCGAACGTCACGACACCGCCCGTTCGTCGGGGACGCGCCGCGCGTCCTCGTCGAGACGCGCTCGCGAACGAGGTCGTGGACGCGATGGATCGAAACGCGATCGTCGATGCGTGCGAGGGCATGGCGTCGTGCGATCGCGAGGCGCGATGTGGCGTCACGGAGAGGTGGATTGGCGGCAGTATCTTCGCGTCCTCTCGTCGCGGGAGTATCTTACACAAAATCATCCATCTAAAGACGTCGTCGTCGTCGCGTCCTTTCACTAACACATCACGCGCGCGTTTGCCGTCGACACATCCGCGCGCGCGCGCGCGCGCTTCCTCTCGCGCCGGTACCTTCGTCACCGCTCGGCTAACGCCTCGCGCAAACCGCTCGCGCGCGCGTCCGACGCCTTACTCGCCAACGATCGAAGCACCTGCGCCACCGCCGTGGGAACGACGCGCGCGCGAGACAGTTCCAACACCGCGTCGTGTACCTCTCTCCGCACGTCTAATCCCGCCAATCGCGTCAATTCGTACAACGCGTCGGACGCTGCGCGCGCGTCGGTTCGAGCGCGTTCGTCGAAACCCGTCGTCAGTCGTTCCGTCGGTCCATCGATCGACGCGCGTTCACCCACATCCCACGACGCGAGTCTCACAAATCGCGCGATCACCAAACGCCACCGTCTCTCGCCCCGACGCGCGTCCATCGATCGCGCGCCCTGAATCTTCCCGAGACCGTTCGCCTTCTTCCGATGCGCGCGCGTGCGCGTCGTCGTCATCATCTTCCGACACCGCGCCTCGTCCACGCCTCGTCCACGCGCGCGCACACGACGCGCGCGACGCACCTTCCTCGGGCGTCAACGCGCACGCCTCGTCCGCGCGACGCTCGGCGGCCATCGCGTCGGTGAATGGCGACGCGCGTGTGGGACGCTCGC
>Ga0255778_10005025_pt1 | contig 10778 bp, 10 predicted proteins | sample 071ome_31_FD_179976 | JGI IMG/M metagenome (GOLD analysis project Ga0255778, IMG submission 179976) | Coastal salt marsh microbial communities from the Groves Creek Marsh, Skidaway Island, Georgia - 071405CT metaG (version 2) | ecosystem: Environmental > Aquatic > Marine > Intertidal zone >...
CAAGGCCCACGCAGTAAGATACGATATGCACCTGTGGCATCGACATGGCCACACAGCAGGCCACGCCTGCAAAGCCCAGCAGATATTGCAACTGGCGCGAGGACAGGCCAACCGAATTTGCCTTGGCGCGCGACATTGCCTCGGACTGGGCATGGGCGGTTTCTGGAAGTTTGCGCCGCAACGCAAATGAAAGCGGGATGATCCCCAGAAGCGCAATCACTGCAAGGGTGAGGTAGACAGCCCGCCATCCATCCTCGGCCAAAATCCCAGAAAGAACCATCGGCCAAATCGCACCAGAAAGGTAATTGCCGCTGGCAACCAAGGCCACGGCAATCCCGCGGCGGCGCAAGAACCAATGCGATATATCCGCCAATAAAGGGCCAAAGCCCGCAGCGGTTCCAAGGCCCAAAATCAGATGGATCAGGGACAGCGTGTAAATGCTGCTTGCAAGAGTGGAGAGAGCGAACCCTGCCGCGATCATGACGGCTGCCAAAGAGAGGGCAATCGTGACACCAAAACGATCCACCAAGCGCCCCACCAAAAGATTGCCTGCGCCAAACCCCACCATCGTCATCGTGTAGGGCAAGGACGAGGCCGCGCGCAGCGATCCAAATTCCGCCTCAACCGCGGGCATGATCACGATGATGGCCCACATGCCCACATTGGCAATCATCGCAATCGCCAAGGTGATGGCGAGCCTACCCCAAGAATAGGCGCTCTCATGAATATTGCTTTGCATGGATCAGACCTGTTCACATCGCGCAAATCTAACGCTATCGCCATTCCAAAAAGAGCGCCAACAAAAGTTGCATCTGCCCGCCATTCGTGGCGAGATGGCCAAATCACGCGCGAAGAGAAAGACGAGGCGATATGTCCTTAAGCCCGACCCAGAACCAAGCCCCGCTCAAATTGGGGCTGATCGGTGACAATATCAAACAATCCAGCGCCCCGCGTTTGCACCGAATTGCAGGCCACCTGAACGCCCGCGCGGTCAGCTATGATCTCTTGATCCCGCCTGAACGCGAGGAAACCTTTCATGAGGTCTTCGAGACCGCGCAAATTGAAGGCTATTCAGGGCTCAACATCACCTATCCCTATAAAGAAAAAGTGGTGCCACTTGTGCAACTGGCCGATCCCGTGTTGGACGCGGTTGGGGCCGTGAACACCGTTCTTTTCACGGCCCAAGGGCCCATCGGCTATAACACAGATTACACGGGCTTTAAGGCCGCCTATCAGGCCACGCGGGGCGATGACGCACCAAGCGAGGTGCTGATCATCGGGTCAGGTGGGGCGGGACGCGCGATTGCCTTTGGCCTTGCCGATTTGGGGGCAAGCGCGTTGCATCTGGTTGATACAGATTTGGCTAAGGCCGATGGCCTAAAGCGTGATTTGGCGCGTGGCTTTCCGACATTACAAGTCACAACGATGCGCGAGGTGGCCAATCTGCCGCCTGAGATCACAGGCCTTGTGAACGCAACGCCCATTGGCATGGTTGGCTATGGCGGCACCCCTCTGCCTGCTGCGCATATGCGAGAGGCAAAATGGGTGTTTGACGCGGTCTATACACCGCTTGAGACCCCGTTCCTCAAAGATGCAGCGGCCCTTGGTCTAGAAATCATTTCTGGGTGGGAATTATTCTTTTATCAAGGCGTGCACGCATGGGCACATTTTTCGGGCGGCAGCGTGGATGAGGCCGCGTTGCGCGCGGCGCTGTTGCAAGCTTAATTCAAGATGGGCTCAAACCCGATCAGGGCGCTAATCGGCGCATAGTCATCTGTTAGAACGCGCGGCTGCTTATCAGCCACAATCTGCGCCACGAAGGCATCATCGAGGGGTTGAAAGATCATTGGATCAGGCGACCCCGCCGTGAGGCGAGAGACAGGACTTGGCGTTTCGCCACACAGAAGAACAAAAATCCGCCGCTCACCTTGGCTTGGCCCGCGCGCCTCTGTCCAGACTTCGACACTTGGGAAAACCGCCTGCAAGGTCACGATCATCGCCGCTAAGGCATCCATGCAGTCAACATTGTCGATCAGGTTCATCGCAAAAACCCCACCATCCGTCAGGCGGCTTGCAACCAATTCAAAAAATTCCTGCGTGATCAAATGTTCGGGCACGGCAATATCGGTGAAAGCATCCCCAAGGATCACATCATAGCGCGTGAGGGTGTTGCGCAGCGCCATACGCGCGTCTTCATGCAGCACGGTGACCTGATCTGCAGGAAGCCAGAAATCATCAATCGCCACCTGCGTTACAGCGGGGTCTAACTCAGCCACCGTGATTTGCCCTAAACCATGCGCGGCCCATCCCCGCGGGACGGAAAAGGATCCGCCGCCGATATGGAAGGATGAGAAATCCTTCTCCCCCATTCGCATGCGCGGCAGCGCGTCCAACATTGCAGCATGATCAGTTTGCATCTGGCGCGGTTCCGCCTCGCCGCTGATGCCATGGGCAAGGTGATCCAAAACCATCAGATGAACGCGCGCGCCATCGGCATCAGAAAGAGTCACTGTGCGGATACAGAAATATTCGCTTTCCTCGTCACAAATCGCTGGCAGGCTGAGGGTCTGATAGCCGAGCCCCGCAAGCGCCAGACATGCAGCAAAGCCAAGACCAAGATCGCGCCCTTTAACCCGTGCCAACGCAAAGCAGACGACCGCCGCAAGCGAATAAATCACAGCAATGACCATCAAGGTGGTCATCGAGCCTAAGCGCGGAACAAAGAAAAACCCTGCAAGCAAAGTGCCAAAAATCGCCCCAATCGCCCCAGTTGCAAACATAACCCCCAAGACGCGTTCAGACTGGCTGTGACCGCGCATGGCAACAACCGTCAAAACAGGCGCAGGGATGCCCGCAAATAGCGAAGGCAGGAAAAACGCGACCATGCTTAGGGCGGTGATGGCGGCGAGGGGATGGCTGAAGGCCTCAATCAGCGGCCCTGCAAACCCGTGCAACATCAGACTTGCCGCAGCGGTGGTCAAAGCGGCTGCAACCATCGTCCATGCAGTTTGGCGCAATGCATTTTGACTGTCATGCGCAGCGATGCGACCGCCCCACCAATGACCCACGGAAAAGCCCGCCAGAACAACCGCAATAATGGCTGTCCATGTATAGAGGCTCATCCCGACATAGGGCGCAATCATGCGGCCTGCGACAATTTCCACAACAAGGCTTGATGCGGAAATCGCCGCCTGCAGCAGCACCATGATCCAAAGGTATTTTCCTGTGCCTGCCACCCGATTGCACCTCGCTTCAGACTGACTGTCGCGCCATCGGGGAAAATTTACACCAGCCCCGCAAAGGCACAAGCCAGATAAAGCAAAAGCGGCAAGGTTTCCCCTGCCGCTTCGCGTTTTAGGTCATGCTCATCTGTGAGCTCATTTTGAGCTCTTTCCCGACATGCCGCCAGAAACCTCTTCAGTGGATTCCGCACTGAGTTCTGCGGGCAGCACGAGGTTTAGGATAATCGCGATGAGGGCCGCAGGCAAAATGCCCGAGGTTGCCAAGATTTTCATTGTGCTTGGCAGATATTGCAGTGCGTCAGGTTCAAGTTGCAACCAAGCCCCAAGGACAAGGCAATCGCAAAAATCACCATATTGCGGCGGTTCCAATTCACATCAGACAGCATCGAGATGCCTGCAGCGACAACCATGCCGAACATGACAATCACACCGCCGCCCAAAACCTCAATCGGCACAGAGGAGATCACCGCGCCCACCTTTGGCACCAAGCCACAAAGGATAAGGAATATTGCGCCGATCGTGACAACCGCACGGCTCATCACGCCCGTCATCGCGATCAGGCCCACATTCTGTGAGAAGGATGTGTTCGGCAATGCCCCGAACAAGCCAGACACAGCCGTGCCCAGACCATCGGCAAAAGTCGCGCCTTGGATTTCCTTATCGGTCGCTTCGCGGTTCGCACCCCCTTTGGTGATCCCTGAAACATCGCCCACTGTTTCCACGGCGGAAACAAAGGACATGGCACAAAAGCCGATAATTGCGGCGACCGAAAACTCTAACCCAAAGTGAAGCGGGTTTGGCATCGCAAAGCTTGCTGCACGGCCAACATTGCCCAAATTCACTTGCCCCAAGGCAAAGGCCACCGCGTAGCCCGCCAAAAGGCCAACCAAAACGGCCGAGACAGACAGCATCCCACGCGCAAAGAATTTCAGCCCCAAGGTCACAAGGATCACTGTGCCCGCCATGAGCCAGTTCAGACTAGAGCCGTATTCCTCGGTTCCAATTGCAGGCACACCGCCCGCAGCATATTGGATGCCAACCTTAACAAGTGCCAAACCAATCATCGTGACAACAAGGCCCGTCACCAAGGGCGGCAAGGCAAAGCGCAAGCGGCCAATGAACAGGCCTAAGAAGGCATGGAACAAACCGCCGACCAAAATGCCGCCCATCAAAACGGCAATCGCGTCAACGCCCTTGCCGGCGACCAAGGGGATCATGATCGGAATAAAGGCAAAGCTCGTTCCTTGGACAATCGGCAGCCGCGCGCCAACAGGGCCAAATCCAATGGTTTGGAACAAAGTGGCGATGCCCGCGAAGAACATCGACATTTGGATCATATAGATCATCTGCGGAAAATCAGGGCTGTTTGAGCCAAAGCCAAACCCAGCCGCACCGCAAACAATGATGGCGGGTGTCACATTCGAGACAAACATCGCCAAAACGTGTTGAATTCCAAGTGGCACCGCCTGAGTCAAAGGCGGCGTGTAATTCGGATCGCGCAGCTGCTCTGGCGTTCCAATTGATGCGTCTGACATCTTCTAGTCCCTCCCTTTTCGATGCTTTGGCGGCTCCTCCTCCGACAAAGTCTCATCGAATGTTCGCGCTTCGCGCTTAGCGCCGCCCGACCTGTGGACGGAACGACAGACCATGACCCAAAAGTCATGGCTCAAATCGCAGGCTAAATCAGAAACTGAAGATTTACTTTCAAAAAAAACAAAAAGCTGTCACAAACAAGGGCAGGCACAGGTTTTGTGCTGAAATCATTGGGAAAATTGCGCTTTCGGCCTTACTGCCAGCGCAAACCCCTATCCGACAAGCGGCGCTGCACGCGGGTGGGATAGTCGGAACAGATCGCATCTACCCCAAAATCAATCATGCGATCGATATCTGCGGTTTGATTTACAGTCCAAACAACTACGCCCAAATCTAGGCTTTGCGCATAGGCCACATCCGCTGCGGTGATATCCGCGAAATGCGGGCACCATAGCGCGCCACCTTCCGCCTTGATATGAGCGGGAATATCGGGCGGCAATTGAAACTGAGGCTCGGATGAAATCGACAAATAAGACCGCGGGATTTCTGGCGCTTGTGCCTTACACTCCGCCAAAATGGCCCAATCAAAACTGTGCAAGACGGTCTGCCCGATCACATGGGTGCTACGGATCACATCCAAAACTGCTGCAACAAAATGCGCCCGCGCGGCGGTATCTTGGGCAAGCACGGGATCAGATTTCATCTCCAAAAGCAAACGCGCCGCCGCGTGCTGAGGCTGCGAAATGAGGGCGCATAGGTCGGCCAATCGCGGCACCTGTAGCCCGTCAACCTGCGCCTGATCGGGAAAGGCCGCGCCATAGGCGCTCTGCCCATCAATTTTACCAACCTCATAGCGACAGAGATCAGCATAGCTCAAATCACGGATTGGCATCTCATTTGTAATGAACTGTCCCGTGTCATCTCGAAAGGTTGCAGCGTGCAGCGTGGGATTATGCGTGATGACGGGGATATCATCGCCCGTCAGCACCACGTCAAACTCAAGCAACGGCACACCTGCGGCGAGCGCATAATCAAAACCAAGCATTGTATTTTCGGGAAACACCCCGCGCGCGCCCCGATGGCCAACGATACGGATCAGCCCTGACAATTTGCGAAAATCTGCCGCCGCATCGCCCATAACGCGCCCTGACATTTCCTGTAACGTCTACGTCTTGCCTAGCACCCCGCAGCCATTGCTTGCAATCAGCCAAGTGGCGCTTATTGTTTCGCGCAGTAAAACAAGAAAGTAACGATCACATGACCCATTATCGCATTCTGTTGGCCTGTATCATCCTTGCAGGCTGTGGCGTGCCATTTGTGCCCTTGGTCTAAGGGCCAGTCGGGAAAGGGACGCGATGGAACAAGACCCCAAAACCCTTTTGCTTTTTGGCGATTCCAATACCCATGGCACTGTGCCTTTAACTGTGCTTGGGCAGCCAGAGCGCTATCCCCTTGCGCAAAGATGGCCGACCCTTTTGGCGCAAAAACTTGGGGCCACATGGCGCGTGATTGACGAAGGCTTGCCTGGGCGCACGACTTTGCATGATGACCCAGTGGAAGGGCCGCATAAGAATGGCGCGGCGGCATTACTGGGGATTTTAGAAAGCCACAGCCCAATTGATACGGTGGTGGTGAAACTTGGCACCAATGACCTAAAGCCGCGCTTTTCTGTCAATGCTTTCGATATTGCGCAGTCTGTAGGCAAACTCGTGCGTATCATCCGCGCCTCTGGCTGCGGGCCTGCGCGTGGTGTCCCGCGAGTGATTGTTGTCTGCCCTCCACAGATTGAGGAACGGGGGGCTTTGGCGGAAATGTTCCGTGGCGGCGCTGCAAAATCAGTGGGCCTATCCCCCGCCATGGCCGAGATGGCGGCACGCGAGGGCGTGGATTTGGTCGATCTCACAGGCGCTGTGACGGTTTCACCCGTGGATGGCATCCACTATGAGGCCACGCAAATGCCCCGCATTGCTGAGCTGATCTTCGCAGCCATTCAAAACTGAATATCGGATAAGAGAGACGCGATGACATCAAATTGGTTGGCGGTAGATTGGGGCACATCGCATCTGCGCATTTGGTGGATCAACGCCGAAGGATCGGTCTTGGCGCAGCGTCACTCCTCCGATGGTATGGGCAACCTTCGCCCTAACGGATTCGAGGCCGCCCTCGTAGAATTGGCGAGCGATCTTTTGCCCGCATCGGAAAAAACTACGGTTTTGATATGCGGCATGGCGGGCGCACGCCAAGGATGGGCAGAAGCGCCCTATGTCGCGACCCCTTGCCCCCCGCCCTCTGTCGCCGCAGCCGTCAAAGTGAATACCACAGACCCCCGCTTGGCCGCCCATATTATTCCTGGGATCAAGCAAGAGCGACCCGCAGATGTGATGCGCGGAGAAGAGACGCAAATCGCGGGTTTTTTAGACGAATATCCAAATTTTGATGGCATCCTTTGCCTGCCTGGCACGCATTGCAAATGGGTGCAGATCAGCGCAGGCGAGATCGTCAGCTTTCGCACCTTCATGACAGGGGAATTGTTCGGCCTGTTAGAGCAGGCCTCGGTTCTGCGCCATTCAGTGGGCGGCGGGGGCTGGGACAGCGCCACCTTTCTTGCCGCTTTGGATGAGGCAATCGCCCATCCTGCACTGGTGTCGGCCAATCTCTTTTCCATCCGCGCCGAGGGGTTGCTCCATGGGGCTGACACGAATGCGGCCCGCGCGCGCCTATCTGGCCTGTTGATCGGTCAGGAACTGGCAGGCGCCAAACCCTACTGGCTTGGCCAAGATATCCGTGTGATTGGGACGGGCGGCATTGCGGATGCCTATCACGAGGCCCTCACTGCCCAAGGGGCAAGTGTCATCAAAATTTCTGGCGAAGGCATGGCCCTGAGCGGGTTAAAAGCCGCGTATAGATCCTTTTTAGAGGCCGCAGAATGAGCCGCAACATTATCGCCATTTTGCGGGGCCTTCGGCCTGAGACTGCGCTCTCCATAACGGATGCACTGATTGCGGCAGGGATCACTCGGATCGAAGTGCCGTTAAACTCGCCAGACCCGTTTGACAGTATCGCGGCCATGGTTGCCCATGCACAGGGGCGCGCCCTTATCGGCGCAGGCACCGTCCTAGACGTGGCAGCCGTTGATCGCTTGGCGCAGATCGGTGCGAAAATGGTGGTATCACCCGATACAAACCCCGCGGTGATTGCCGCCACAAAGGCACAGGGGATGCTGTCTTATCCGGGTGCATTTACTGCGACCGAATGCTTGACCGCAGTGCGGCATGGCGCAGACGGGTTAAAACTCTTTCCTGCCTTCAAGCTTGGGGTGGATGGCTATAAGGCCCTGGCCGCCGTTCTGCCGAAATCGGTTGAAACCTTTGCTGTGGGCGGCGTTGGTCCCGCAGATTTTGCCGCGTGGCAGGCCGCAGGGATCACTGGTTTTGGCCTTGGTTCACACCTGTTCAAGCCTGATTATGACGCAACCAAAGTTGGCCATTTGGCGAAGGATTGCGTGACGGCCTATGATGCGGCCTTCGGGTGAAAATATCTGAGGGGACAGGGCGGGGAGATCCCCGCCCCTTTTGCCAAACATCAGGCGGCGTTTTTATCCAAGGCATAAGCGCCAGCGCCATGCGCGAAGAACATCAAGAATGCACCTGCGATAGAGAAATTCTTGAGGAACATGATCATCTGTGTCTGATCGGCGAAATTGCTGTGATATAGCACTGCTGTCACGACACAGAAGGCCGCGCCTGCCAATGCGAAAAGACGCAATTTGAACCCCACCAATAGCGAAGCCCCCACCAAAATCTCGAAGATAATCGCAGGCCATGCCAAGAAGGCAGGCAAACCACCCATCGTGACATAGCCTGCAAAGCCTTGCACATCGGCAAGCTTGCCCAGACCTGCCATCAGGAAAAATCCACCAATGAACACGCGCGCGATCAGCGGCGCAAATTTTTCAAGCTGCTGCATAAGATATCCATCCTTTTCCAAAAGCCATTCGCGGCTTAGCGCGGACATAAACACAGCGTTCAGCGGTCGGATATTCCAAAAGAATTGACGCGCTTTGTGCAAATACGCACAGAGAGAGGGCTTTACAGATTTAAAAATTATATCTGACCTTTTGCATTCATCGAGTGACGGGCCCGTCATCCCTGCATTCAAGAGATGCGGTTTCTATGGGATTGCCTTTGTGGCTGAATGATTGGCCATCAGGCTGGCAAATTACTAGCGGATGAAGATGATTTACTCTTGCCTCTTGCCCTGCAATATCGACAAAACTTTACACGAGTTAAATTTCAAAAATGCCCCTTTTACGCTCAAATCCACAGATGCGGGCATTCAGCCAGTGAGAAAAGGATGTCGAAGATGTATCTTGGGATCGATTTGGGAACTTCGGCTGTTAAGCTTTGTGTCATTGATGCTGACGGAAATCTGATCGCGCAAGGCAGCAAAGATTTGCCCATTTCGCATCCGTTTGATGGGGCAAGCGAGCAAAATTGCGAGGATTGGTGGGAGGCAACACGCGCCTGCATCAAGGCATTAGATCCCGCGCTTCGCGTTGCCATCAAGGCGATTGGCCTATCTGGCCAGATGCATGGTGCCGTTGTGCTGGACGCGCAACACAAACCTGTGCGGCCCGTGATTTTATGGAATGACGCCCGTGCAGATGTTGAATGTTCCGATATCATCGCGGCCGATCCGTCAGCCGCGCAACGTGCAGGCGTTTTGCCAATGCCGGGCTTTACGGCGCCAAAAATCTTGTGGTTGTCACGTCATGAGCCCGAGGCCCACGCCAGGATCCGCCATGTGATGTTGCCCAAAGATTATATCGGGCTCTGCCTGCATGGCGGATGTGTGACCGACCCATCAGACGCCGCAGGCACATCATGGTTTGACGAGGCCGCGCGGTATTGGTCTGCGCGGCTTTGTGAGTTGACCGCAACCGAACCTGCTTGGCTACCCTGCGTCATGCATGGCACCGATGTGGCTGGCACGCTTTTGCCCGATATCGCCACCGATCTGGGTCTGACGCCAGACATTCCTGTGGCGGCAGGGGCAGGCGATGGTGCGGCGGGGGCAGTCGGTCTTGGTGCCGTGCAAGCAGGTGATGGATTTATCTCGCTTGGCACATCGGGGCAGCTTTTTGTGACCACGGATGCCTATCGCCCAAATATCGAAAATCGCATTCACGCCTATGCCCATACCGTGCCTGATCATTGGTTTCAGATGGCCGCAATGTTGAACGGTGCACGCCCGATGGCGTGGCTGGCCGATCTATTAAACCGCCCCATTGATCATCTCTTGGCCGAAGCGGCCGAGGCACGGCCAGGCCCTCTTTTCCTGCCCTACCTGACGGGGGAGCGCACACCGCATGGAGACACTACAATACGCGGGGGATTTGCCAATCTGGGCGAGGGCATGAGCCAAGGCAGCTTGATGCGCGCTGTTCTTGAAGCGATCGCCTTTTCTTTTGCTGATGCGGCCGAGGCCTTTGCAAAAGCAGGCACGGCCCCAACCTCACTCTTGGCCATTGGCGGGGGCACCCGCAGTGATTTGTTGATGCAAATGATCGCAGATGTGACAGGAATTACACTAGGTCGCAGCGATGAGGCCGTTGTGGGCCCTGCCCTTGGGGCCGCACGGCTTGCGCTTGTGGCCTGCGGCGACAAACCTATGGATGCAGTGATGCAGCGCCCCACTGTCCGTCATTGGTTCAAACCGAAGGGGGCAATCGATCACAGTACGCAGATACGCCTTGAGGCATATCGCGCCTTATATCCCGCATTGCGAACGGTTCAGCAAAAACTGCGGTAAGGAAGTTGCAATTCTGCCAACCGCGAGCGGATCGCACAGGGCAAGAAACTCACCAAGCCTATCACATCCGCCAAAGCGACAAAGCCATACAGTGCGATACGAGAAGGCAAGTTAATTTTATTGGTTGCGGGGGCGGGATTAAGCCTATGTCGAACTCAAATTAATCAATGAGCAGTTTGACGTATTTAGATG
>Ga0255778_10005041_pt1 | contig 10756 bp, 10 predicted proteins | sample 071ome_31_FD_179976 | JGI IMG/M metagenome (GOLD analysis project Ga0255778, IMG submission 179976) | Coastal salt marsh microbial communities from the Groves Creek Marsh, Skidaway Island, Georgia - 071405CT metaG (version 2) | ecosystem: Environmental > Aquatic > Marine > Intertidal zone >...
GATTTTAATCTAAGAGAATTAGGACCTAAACTTGAACATAATGAACTTTTTCCTGAGCAATGCAATGTTACTTTGGCTCAGGTAGTAGATAAAAATAATATCACAGTTAATGTTTGGGAAAGAGGCGCTGGATTAACAAAAGCATGTGGAACTGCGGCTTGCGCAACCGCGGTAGCTAGTTTTTTAAAAAATTTAACCGAGCGTAATTGTAATATTAAATTTAAAGAAGGTATTTTAAATATTAATTTTGATGAAAATGAAAATATTTATATGACAGGTCCTGTGTCAGACATCAAAAAAATTGATATAAATATATAACATGGGACTTCTTGATAAATTCAAAGCAGGCTTAAGCCGTAGTTCGCAGAATTTATCTTCTGGTATTAAAAATATTTTTTCCAAAAAAACAATTGATGACAGTATTCTTGATCAATTTGAAGAATTACTCATTAGTGCAGATACTGGTATCGAGACAGCTACAGAACTTAAAAAAGAATTTGAAAAATTTAAAATTGATAAAAATATTCAAAATGCAAATGAAGTCATAGAAATTCTATCAAAAAAAGTTTCAGAATTTTTATTGCCTTACCAAAAAGATTTACTTTCTTTATATTCTACAAAACCTACAATTATGATTATCTCAGGAGTAAACGGTGTAGGTAAAACAACTACCATTGGTAAATTAGGTAAATTTTTTAAAGATCAAAATAAAAAAGTCCTACTAGGTGCAGCAGACACTTTTCGCGCTGCAGCTATTGACCAACTTGAGCTTTGGTCAAAGAAGATAAGTTCTGAAATTATTAAATCTGAACCTGGAAGCGATCCAGCTTCTGTTGCTTACAAAACAGCTGAGTTCGCTAAAAATAATAATATTGATATAGCGATGATAGATACTGCTGGCAGAATGCAAAATAAAAAAAATTTAATGGATGAATATAAAAAAATTTTTAATGTGCTAAAAAAAATTGATCCTGAATATCCAAATGAGACTATTCTAATTTTAGATGCAACTACCGGGCAAAACGCTTTAAACCAAGTTGAAGAATTTAGTAAAATTCAAAAAATTACTGGTTTGGTTATTACTAAATTAGATAGCACTGCTAAAGGTGGGATTGTTTTAGCAATATGTAAAAAATTTAAATTACCAATATTAGCCGTGGGAATGGGTGAGAAAGAAGATGATCTGCACCCTTTTAATGCAGATATGTTCGCAAAAAGTTTATTACAATCTAGTTAATTTTATTTTTCTTTTTACCAAATACATTCCAAGAAATACTAAAGCAGCTCCATAGTAATGGTACTCTCTAAGTTCTTCCCCAAAAAGGAATATGCCATAAAAAGCACCGTAAACTGTAAATATATATAAAGTGAAACCTGTCACTGAGGCGCCTAAATATTTTTGTGTTTGGGCATAGAGAGCAAATGCAATTAATCCAGGAGAAACAGCTGCAAAGATTGTCCAAAAATAAAATTTATCATTGTAAATAACCTTGCTCACATAAATATTTTCTAATACAGAAAAAGGTAATAAAGAAAGCGCTCCAAAAAAAGCAATTATTGTAAATCTGTGAAACAGTTTAAAATTACTTTTCCAGTTTAATAAAAAAACTGCATATAAAGCCCAACCCATGGCGGCTCCTAACATCCATAGGTCTCCACTGGTAAATTCTAAATTAATTAATAAATTTAAATCACCTTTTATAATAATTGAAATAACGCCAAGAAAACAAAATAATAATCCTAATAACTGTGATTTGCTTAATCTTTCATTAAAAAAAAATGAAGAAATTAAAATAATAAATATAGGTGAGGAAGTATAAATAATTCCCATATTAGTAACAGTCGTTGTTTGACCAGCTAACATAGGAAAAGCACCACAAACTCCACAACCCATAGCACCTAAAAAAAATAATTTTTTATATTCTTTTTTTAAATATTTTAAATTTTTCAAAATAGGTTTGTAGGTAAAAAATATAAGTATCAAAAAAGCAATAGCCCAACGCCAGAAAGCCAAAGATATTGGGGGAACATATTGAACACCTGCTCTTGCAACAATCAGATTGCTCGCCATAAAAATTGGCTGAACAAATAAAAGAATATAGCCAACAAATAAATTGTTACTCATATTTTTCACTTTTGAAATTAAAGATTATTTGTGATCGTCAAAATATGACTTCAATTCAACTACCATCATAATTAAAGCCATACCCATAATGATATAAACTGGAAGTACGTCAAAAAAACCAATCAATCTAGATTTTGTTAATGTCGTTGCTAAACCAATTAAAAAAATAGCTGGAAGTATAGTTCCTAAAATTGCTGCAAGTTTATTTATGTCCATTATTTTTTTGCTCCTATTTTTTTAATTAACCAGTTTGCAGTTCTAAGTGTTCGACTATCGTCTAGCTTCTCTCCCACAAGCTGAATTCCTAAAGGTAGATTATTAGATCCTTCTAGAATTGGCAATGAAATTGATGGAAGACCAAGATATGTCCAAATAGTTGAAAACTCTGGGCTTCCTGTTGACTTTAAGCCTTCAGACGCTACGCCTGTTGAGGCAGGTGTTAACACACCATGATAATCATGAAACACTTCTTTAAAATCATTATAAATGAAATCTCTATACTCAAGGGCTTCTGCGTACTCGCTAGATTTATAATTTAATCCTCTTTCGATTGCCTCAATAAGTTTTGCTCCCATCTGTTTTTTATAATTCTTATAATAATCTCTGTAACTATAAGCCATATCAGTCTCATGGATGACTTTTTGATAATTAAAAATATCATCAAAGTAGGAAAGGTTTTCTTCAACTTTAATAAAGGCCTCATGCTTGCTTAAAAATTTTTCAATAATTTTTTGATCTTCTTTATCAATATTTTTCCATTTTGATGTTTTAAAGAAAACAAACTTTTGATCAAATGGTGGCTCTGATTTTGCAATCTCAACCATGTCATCAGAAGAATAATTAATTGTAGAATTATCTTGAGTATCCTTTTTTATTAAAACTTTTGTAATTAAAGCCATGTCTTCAATGGTTCTAGAAAAAATTCCAACTTGATCTAAAAAATGCGACTGCTTCAGAATACCTTTACGAGAAATTAAACCATAAGATGGTTTGAAACCAATCACACCACAGTAAGAAGCTGGCCTTATAGTAGAACCATTGGTTTGTGAACCAATTGCAAGTGGCGCCATATAAGCAGCAACAGCTGCCGCGGAACCGCTCGAAGATCCACCTGGCGTTCTATTGTGGTCATGAGGATTTGTTGTTGGGCCTGGATCAAAATAAGCAAACTCAGTTGTAACTGTTTTGCCCATAATGATTGCACCAGCCGATAAAAGTAAATTGATAATGAAAGCATCATCTTTAGTGCGAATACCTTCTCTTATTTTAGTGCCGCAACCAGTTGGCATATCATTAGTGCTAATGATATCTTTAATCGCAACAGGTAAACCATGTAGAGCGCCTAACGGCCTTCCAGAAAGTCTGTATTCGTCTGCATGTTTAGCTCTTTCTAATAAATATTCTTTATCAAAATAAGCCCAGGCTTTTACATCTTTTTCAAATTTTTCTATTCGATTGATATAACTTTGACAAATATCTACGGAAGAATTTTTTCCTGTTTTAATTCTTTCAATAAGATCAGTAGCGCTTAGTAAACAAAGATCTTCCATAGTAAAAAAAGTTTAACTATTAAGCTGGACCAAATAATGCTTCAGGCAACCAAAGAGCTAAACCTGGGAAGTTGTACATTATTATCATTGCAAATATTACGATAGCAAGGAATGGCATAATTCCTTTGAAAATATCCATTAGTTCAACGTTTTTAGACTGAACACCTTTAAGGTAATAAGCTGACATTGCCATCGGAGGTGTTAAAAACGAAGTTTGTAAGTTTAAAGCAATTAACATTGCAAACATATATGGATTCACTCCAAATTTTTCCAAAAGAGGCAAGAATATTGGAACGAAAATAATTAAAATTTCAGTCCATTCTAAAGGCCAGCCCAATAAGAAAATAATAATTTGTGTGATAACTAAAAACTGCCAAGTCTCTAATTGTAGTCCATTAAAAAAGTGTTCAAAAATTTCATGGCCTCCTAAGTAAGAGAATACTGACGCAAAAGTCCATGATCCTACGAATAGCCACATGATCATTGCTGATGTTTTAGCAGTTAAAAAAACAGATTCTTTAAAAGCTTTCCAAGTAAGCGTCTTATAGAAATAAGACATCACTAACGAACCAAAAGCACCTACGGCTGCTGCCTCAGCAGGAGTAGCAAAGCCTCCTAAAATTGTACCTAGAACTAAAATTATTAGTGCAAAAAGAGGTAAGAAAGATATCAATACTTCCCTAACAATTACTGATGTTTCGGGTATCTCTTCTGCTTTAGGTTTAGGAGCCACTTCCGGCTTCATTATTGCTAAAACGATTGAATAACCAATATAAAGTCCTGCTAATAATAAACCTGGCAACATGGCTGCTGCAAAAAGTCTTAATGGAGATAATTGTGCAATTACGGCATATACAATCAACATAATACTTGGCGGAATTAAAATTCCTAAACAACCACCTGCACAAATTACACCTGATGCAAATTTTTTATCATAACCTGCCTTAACCATTGCTGGCCAAGCTAAAAGACCCATTAAAGTTACCACTGCTCCGATTATCCCGGTAGCTGTTGAGAAAAGTGCACACGTAATTAATGCTGCAACTGCCATTGAAGCTGGAAGTTTATGAGAAGCAAGTCTAATTGCAAAAAATAATTTAGAAACTATTCCAGCTCTTTCAACAAGATAACCCATAAATAAAAAGAGAGGCACAGCGGTTAGAACGTGATTGTCCATAACTGAGTAAGTGTTTTGAACTACTAAATCAAAAATTCGATTATCAAAAATGGTCTCCATTTTTGCTATATCGTAATAAGCGTAATAACCAAACGCTACTCCCATTGCTAAAAGCGTAAATGCTATAGGAAATCCTAAAAGCACCATGAATAAAAAGATGCCCATCATGAAAAGAGCGATTTGAGGATTTGTTAAACTAAATAACATCTGCTTTGTCCTCCTCTTGTGAAGTTCTCATTAATATTTTTTCTGTCTCTTCTGCAACCACTAACCTCGATGGCCAATGGCCAGTTCTTATTGCAATAATACATCTCATTACTTCGCTAATACCTTGAATTAGCAATAAAATTCCTGCAGCAGGAATTAAAGACTTTGACATATAAATTTGTATTTGAGCCGGACTATTCCAACTAGTTTCTTTTACCATCCAAGCGTTATGAGCATAGTCAATTCCAGAAAATGCTAATGCGCAAACTCCAGGAAAGAAAAATAAAAAATATAAAACTAAATCAATCTTCGCTTGTGTCTTCACAGAAAACAAACGATAAATTACATCTCCTCTTACATGAGCTTCTGTAGATAAGGTGTATGCGCCCGCCATAATAAAAAGTGCGCCATACATTTGTAAACTAAAATCAAAATTCCAAAGTGTTGGAGCGTTAAAAACATAGCCAACAATCACTTCATAAACTGTTCCAAAGCAAAGTACGACAATACACCAGGCAAAACCTTTCCCTACCCAGGTACTTAAGTGATCTGCGAATTGAATATATGATTTCATCCCTCAATAAAATTTCTCGGAGACTAGAATAAAAAGTAAGACAAGTCTATTTTATTTTACCTAATAAAAAAGGGGCAGAAGTAAACTCCTGCCCCTTAAATTTAGATCAAAATATGAACTAAATCTTAACTTTAGCTGGGTCACCAAATGTATTAGTGTACGCCAATCTATAGTTAGGTTGGTTCATAAATAGATATTTCATAACTTTTTTAGCATAAGCTTGCTGTGATTTAACGATTTCGTCAAATAAAGCATCTTTTCTAAAGTCAGCCATTACTTTATCCCAAGCTTTTAATTGCTCGTTCAAGATCTCATCAGAAGTTTGGTAAACGTTAACTCCACTTTCGTTCATTAACTTACCAAGGTCTGTTGAGTATCTAACAAGAGCCTTAAAATAATTATCTGTGTTAGCAGCATAAGAAGCGTTTCTTATAATCGCTTGGTGTGCTGGAGATAAATTATTGAAAGTCTTCTTGTTGAAATGCATTTCAAACATCTCTTGAGATTGGTGGAAGCTTCCTAAGTGATAATGCTTAGAAACGTCTTGCATACCAAAGTCTCTGTCTGAAGTCGGGTTGTTAAACTCCGCTGCATCGATTAGACCAGTTTTCATCGCTGGTTGGATTTCTCCACCTGGCAATTGTCTAACAACCATTCCCATTTCAGTAAGAACGTTTGTTGCTAAACCTACTGTTCTGTATTTAAGACCTTTAACATCAGATGTTTTAGTTACATTCTTTTTAAACCATCCGAAAGGCTGAGCCGGCATCGGCATACAGAAGAAACCAACAACGTCTAGTCCGATTGAAGAAAGAGTTTTTTCGTATAATGCTCTTCCACCACCGTACTCGATCCATCCCATTAACTCTTGAGATGAAAAACCGTATGAAGGTCCTGTTCCAAATAAAGAAGCAGCTGCATTCTTACCGTACCAGTATGCTGTTACTGAGTGAGAAGCGTCTACAACTCCTTTACTTACACCGTCAGCTATCTCTGCAGTTTTTAATACTGCACCAACCGGTAAAACTTCAATCTTAAGATCACCGCCTGACATTGTGTTAACCATCTTTGCATAGTCTGATGCCATTTCGAAGAAAATATTTCCTCCTGAAGGCCAAGCAGCTTGCATCTTTAAAGTTACTGGTGCACCAAAAGCAATATTAGGCATTGCAACTGAAGCAGCAGCAGCTGCACCCGTTGCAGCAGCAGCTTTAAAGAAACTTCGTCTAGAAGGAGCTTTAATTCCTTTTAGATCTTTTTTCTTTTTAGACATATTTTTTGTCTCCCTTGTTTAATGTTAACATTTATTAATGTTGTAATTTAAGCATAGTTTTTAATTAGAGTCCTAATGATTTTTTTAAATATTTAGAAATTTTTTTGTTGAAAAAACTAATTAAGTGGAAGTACAACTTAAAGATGTATTAGTTAACTTGGTCTTTTACTTTCCCAGATTTGAAGAAGCTTTCAAGGTTTTCGGTAGCTCTGTATCCCATATCCCAACGTGTTCTTTTTGTTGCACTGCCGAGATGAGGTAATACAAAAATATTATCAAGCTTTAAATACTCTGGATGTATCTTGGGTTCGCCATTGTAAACATCTATGCCTAAAGCAAAAACTCTTTTTGATTTTAACGCTTCTACCATTGCATCATCATCGACAATATCTCCTCTCGCAGCATTAGCGATTACAGGGTTTTTTGGAAGATAGCCTATGGTTTCTTTATTAATTAATTTTAAAGTTTCCTTGGTTGCTGGACAGTTGATTGATAAAAATTCACTTTGCTCAAATAAGCTTTTAATTGTGGAATGATAAACAGCACCATCCTCTAAATCTTTGGGCAATCGATTTCTGTTATGGTAATGAATAGTCATACCAAAACCTTTGGCTCTACGCGCTACGGCTCTACCAATTCTTCCCATTCCTAAAATACCTAATTTTTTATTAGACATTTGTTTTCCTAATAAAAAATTAGCAGACCATTTCCAATCTTGCTTTTCAGCTGCTCTTCTTGCTTCTAAAACTTTTCTTGAAGCTCCTAAAAGTAAAAGAATGGCAATGTCAGCTGTGGCATCATCTAGAACCTCTGGTGTATTCGTTACTACAATGTTTCTTTTTTTTGCTGCGTTAACATCAATATTTCCAAACCCAACAGCAAAATTTGCTATTATTTTTACAGAAGGTGAAAGTTTATTAATAAGAGCTTCATCAAACTTATCTGTAATCGCAGATAAAATACCATCGCAATCCTTTGAAAGTTCTATAATTTTGTCAGATGAATATAACTCATCATTTTGATTAAGTTTAACATCGAAAAGTTCTTTTAACTTCTCTTCGTTTTCTTTTAATAATTTACGAGTTACTAAAATTTTTTTCATAAATTTAATAATTTAGTTGGTTTTGGTCCGCCTGTCAGCCAATCAATAACTTCAACGGTATGAACGATCGGTATATTAGTTCCGCTAGCAATCTGCGTCATGCATCCTACATTGCCTGTTGAAATAAAATCTGGGCTTACTTTTTCTATATTGTTAATTTTGTTTTTTAATAATTGACTAGCTATTTTTTGTTGTAAAATATTATAAGTCCCAGCTGAACCACAACAAAGATGTCCTTCAGGAATATTTAAAACTTCGTTTCCGGTTCTTTTAATTAAATCAATAGGTTGTTGATGAACCTTCTGACCATGCTGCATTGAGCAAGGCGAGTGATATGCAATTTTATAAGTTTTATCAGATCCTTTAAAATTTAATTTAATATTTTTATCTAAAAACTCACTTATGTCTTTTGTGAGTTCTGATATTTTTTTTGCTTTTTTCTTTAACTCTTTATCGTCTCTAAAAATAAAGCCATAATCTTTAAGTGTCGTTCCGCATCCAGAAGTATTACTAATAATAGCTGTTAAGCCATTGTTTAAATATTCATCATACCAAAGATTGATATTTTTTTTAAAAAGTGCATGCGCAGCATTATCTTTTCCCATGTGATGATCTAAAGAACCACAACAATTTATTTCTGGCAAAACAACAACCTCCACATTATGACGGTTAAGCAATCGAATAGTTGACTCGTTTATCTCTGGGGAGATTTCTCTTTGAACGCAACCAGTAAGTAAAGCAACTCTAGCTATTTGTTTGTCTTTAGCTACTGAATAAATTTTTTGATCTTTTAAAGTTTTTTTAGGTAACTTCGTTGGCATCAATTTCATCGAATTTTTTATAAATTCCGGAAAAATAAAACTAATAGGTCTTACAATGTTTACAGACCAAGCTAAAAATTTAAATATTTTTGGATTTGGCAACACAATAGAAAGAAGGCTTCTAAATATTCTTTGAAAGATTGGTCTACTATAAGTTTTTTCAATATGACTTCTGCCATGATCAATCATGTGCATGTAATTCACGCCTGAAGGACAGGTTGTCATACAAGAATAACAGGACAAACATCTATCCAAATGCTCTACAATTTTTTCATTAGCAGGTTTGTTGTTTTCTAACATGTCTTTGATTAAATAAATTCTTCCTCTAGGACCGTCTAATTCGTCACCCAATAATTGATAAGTTGGACAAGTGGCATTACACATTCCACAATGAACACATTTTCTTACAATCTGCTCTACGGATTTATTTGTTTTATCTTTAAGTTGATCTGGTGAAAAAACTGTTTGCATTATATTCCTGAGTACATTTTACCTGGGTTTAAAATTCTTTTTGGATCAAAACTTTCTTTAATTTTTTCAGAAATTTTATATCTGATTTCATCTATTGAAAAAATATCAACTGATGATTTTAAACTATCCTCAATTTTAATAACCGTTAAATATCCAGAGTAATTTAAGATAAGATCTTTAATTTTTTTTAAATCCTCAGAATTTAACTTGTCTAATTGTAACCAAATTAAACTTCCACCCCAATCAATAAAATACTTTATATTAAAAGGCTTTAACTTAGTTATTATCTCAAAAGTTTCACTAGGTGGCACTATTGCTCTAAGTAAATTTCCAGCTAAATTAGAAAATACTTTTAATGAAGAAGTATTTTCCCAAAAAATATGAGATTGTTCTGGGTCAAGAATTGAAATGTCATTTTTATCTACTTTTAATTCTTGAATAAGTTTTTTTATTCTTTCATCAATTGAAAGTTTAGACCCTTCAATTCTAATAGCTGAAAAAGGACCTTCATTTGTTAAATCATTAAATGTAAATTCTTTTGAAAAAAATTCGGGATAAAATACAGCACCGGACGGATCGCTTGAAGATGCTAATGCAGAACTTAAATATTCTAAGCCATTCTTTAAATGTGGGTTTACTATTACTAAAGTTTTAACTGAGTCTGGTTTAGGTAAAACTTTAATAGCCACTTCTGTAAAAACTGACAACGTTCCATACGAACCGGTTAAAATTTTACTTAAGTCATACCCAGTCACATTCTTAACAACAGTCCCTCCGGATTTAATAATCTCACCTTTGCCATTCACTCCTTTAAAGCCTAATAAATGATCCCTGGCACTGCCTGACTTAAATCTTCTAGGACCTGCAAAATTACAAGCTAACACCCCTCCGATTGTTCCTTCATCTGATTTACCAGAAAACAAAGGTCCAAAATCAATAGGCTCAAAAGCAAGTTGCTGGTTTTTTTTATCAATTGCATCCTTTATTTCTTTTATAGGTGTTCCTGATTTTACTTTTATATAAAGTTCTTCTGGTTCGTACTTAATTATTCCAGAATAATTAGATAAATCTAAGACTTTTTGTGTTTGAAAATTTCTACCGATATTTTTTTTAGTATTTCTGCCCTGTATTTCAAGAGGGATATTTTTTCGATAACAACGCTTAACGATATCAGCAATTTGTTCTTCTGTTTCTGGCTTTAAGACTGAAGATTTAAAATCTTGGTAAGTCTGGGAACTTAGTTTTTCCTCCGTGGACATGAACTCTCCCTTCTTCCGCACATTTTCTTAAAATTGGATAAACTTTACCTGGGTTTAACAATGTATTTGGATCAAGTGCTTTTTTTATATCTAGTTGCTGTTGAATGTCGGTATCGTTAAATGCTTCGCACATCAATTCTCTTTTTTCAATTCCAACTCCGTGCTCTCCAGTTAAAGCACCTCCAACCTTTACGCAG
>Ga0255778_10005052_pt1 | contig 10737 bp, 8 predicted proteins | sample 071ome_31_FD_179976 | JGI IMG/M metagenome (GOLD analysis project Ga0255778, IMG submission 179976) | Coastal salt marsh microbial communities from the Groves Creek Marsh, Skidaway Island, Georgia - 071405CT metaG (version 2) | ecosystem: Environmental > Aquatic > Marine > Intertidal zone > Salt...
GGCGATCCATGGAATCGGGCGCGCGAACGCGCGAGAGGCGTTCGATGATCCGACGGGAACGCGGACGATGGTTGATTCGCGTCGTGTTGGCGTGCGCGGTGGCGTTGACGGTGGCGTCGACGTGCGCGAGCGCGGAGGCGGCGAACGAGCTCGCGGGGGCGGCGGGGACGGTGCGGGACAGACCGCGCGCGCGGTTTCATCGAGCCGCCGAGCTCGGTGGATGGAAGAAGGCAGGGAAGTCTTTCAAGAAGTCGACGAAATCTGTGTCGTCCGCGGCGAAGAAAGCCGCGGATGACGCCGCAGCCGCGGCGAAGAAAGCGAAGGATGACGCCGCAGCCGCGGCGAAGAAAGCCGCGGATGACGCCGCAGCCGCGGCGAAGGCGGCGAAGGACGCGGCGATGAGACAGGTAAACTCTATGAAGAATGAGCTCTCGAAGATTGAGAACTATCTCAGTGTCTTCAGCACAGCCAAGGGCAAAGCCGAACAGGTTGTCGAAGACGTCAACGACATGATTAAGAAGGTTGGAAAGTCGGCAGACATCGGTAAAAAGATTGACTCTGTGATCAGTAAGGTGACCAGTTTTCCGGATGAGATCGCGAAGAAGGTTGGTGCTTTCGTCGACGACGTCGTGGATTCGATTTTTGGCGGCGCCGAGGGACTGGCCGACGACGTTGGCAAAATGTTTTCATCTTCAGGCTCTGCGGCGCTCGGCGTTCCGACAAAGGATCACGAGGATCACATCACGCGCATGCTCAATCCAGATCATCTGAAAAAGCTTCTTCGTAAGCATTTGCGAGATGAAGAATACGACGCCGAAGCGCACACGCGTGCACCCTTATTGGGCGGCAGCCCCTTCGACGGGTGCCTGAACGTCCCTATCGAAGAGGTGCTCCCGGCGGATTTGTTGGGAGTGGACTACGGCATGCGCTGGCCGAAATCTCTCGCAAATAGCTCATTTGCGCCGGACAGTATAAGAGCGGGCTTCCCCGATCCCAAGTGGGAGACTTGCCTGCGAACGACGGGTATTAAGATTAGCGACGACCTTGGTCCGGCGCTCTTCAACGTCTTTAAAGGTTTCTTCGTTCCGCTTTTCGACGCGGTGGCCGACGGCGCGAAGTCGACGGCCGTGGACTCTAAGAACAAAATCTTGAAGAAAATGAGTTCGATCACCAGTGAATTGGATAACGCGGACAAGGCGGCGACGACGATCAAGAACACCTTGGACAAAGTCAAGAACACTTTCTCGGGTCGAAGACGCCTGTTAACGCAACAAGAGCAAACTCACGACGTGTTGGCCGCAGTTCGGGTCGCGAGTCACGCCAGAATCGAACACATGGAAGGTCTTCACGAAAAAGCGCTCGACGACGTCGAGAGCTATGTCTTGCTCGAAATGGCGAAGATTCGCTCTACTCTCATCGAAGACCCATTCCTCGAGTCTGACGCCACGATGCAACGTTTCCCGTTGTATGCCGCTCGCATGAACGAAGCGCGCCTGGGTGGAGCTTTCGATAAAGCCGCCTCGAATGCGCGTGCAGCGTTCGCCGATGCGATGCAAGCGATGGCGGACACCGAAATGGGACTTGAGCTCGTATCTGAGCTCAAGATTGCACTCGAGATGGAGGCGAAAGCGGAAACTTTCAAGACGGGAGATTTGTTTGATCTCGCCACTGGCGGTTACATACCCAATCCCATCCAGTTTGACGTCACGTTTCCGATGCCCATGTTCCCGGCGTTCATGATCAAGATCCGTCTCGATGCTTCGTTCGCCATGCCGTATTTTATGCTCGCGGAAATGGAAGGCAAGATGGTGTTCACCGTGACGGCGTCGTCGAACGCGGGTATTATGCTCAAGGACCGCAAACTCGTAACGGAGTATAAGCCTCCGAGTCTCAAGTTTGAGCCGCAAATCGACGCCAAGGTTGAAGCCCACGCTCAGATTGGATTCACCGTCGAATTTGAAGAGCAGTACCTCGCTCTGTGCTTTGGAAGCTTTGTGTGCGCGGGTCCATCGTCCGTCATCACGCAAAACATTTACGCGGGCAGCGACGCGTTCGCAGCCTACTCCAATCAAGGCACCTACGACGAATGCCTTCTCGAGGCGAAATTGGCGGAATCGTTTGACTATTCCGACGCCTACAAGGCGAAGCGGTGCGGTAAAACCGGCGGCCTCACCTATGGTTTCGGCGCCTACTTTCAAGTACCCAAGACGCAAATCGAGTCCAAGCTCCTCATCGAGCTCAGCGAGGCGTGCCCGAACTTGCTCCCGTCGCCAGTCATCGCGACGTTTCCGGAAGAAGACGATCCAAATCCGGACTTTTTCCTCGCTGAGTTTTGATTTTATTCGCATGTTTCATGCAAAAAGCGGCTCGTCTGCGCCAAGTCATGAGCGCTCCGTTTGTATGTCTTCGCGTCGTAGTCGCGAGGTACAATTTTGTGTAACAAATAACACGTGTGCATTTACATTCACATTACAAGATGATTCATACAAGAGCGCGCGATCGATGTTTCTCGAACGCCGAGATCCCTCCTCGGGTCTCGACCAAGCCGAGGCTGTGGTCACAAAACAAAGCAAAAGACGAGCTAAAGGATGTGACTTTCATCCTTCCCCTCGGTCGCACCCTCCGCGGTCGCCCTCGGAACTCGCACCCCAAGCGCGCGCGGCGGAATACGCCGACGAAAAAAGTGACTCAATCATCACTTCTTCGTCTGGCACTGGCACGAATCGCACGCGCATCTACATCGCGCACAGCCGCAACTCTTGTGCCCGCACGCATTGCACGTCAGCGCGTTCGCGCACGCGCACCCACCCGGGGCGCACGCGCACGCGTCGCCGCACTTATCGCACGCCATGAAGAAACGAAACTTAAAACTTGTCGCTCGTTCGTTCGTTCGTTCGCTCGCGAGTGGTCCCGCGCGCGCGTGTGACGCCGCGTTCCGGGGCGCGGACGGTCGTTAGAACGAGGTGAGGTGGGCACCCCACCCCGTCGGTGCTCCCTCCGAGGGAGTCCCTCGGACACACTGATCGGCGTTTCGTACGTCGTGTATGAGAGGTGTGTGTCCCGTATGGGCAAACAGTACAGTACGTCTCCGAGTCGCCGCTTTGAAATCGACCGCGGTCGGTCGATCGATCGATCGCGGCCGGCGGCGACAGAGTCGGACGCGTGCGCGTCGGTCGATGACGAAGCGAGAGCGCGAGTCGGACGAACCGTCGACGCGGCCTCCCGTCGCGGCGGTGCGGCGAACCAAGGCGCGCGGAGGGGATCGTGAGGGTGGAGAATTTGAAACAGAGCACCTCGCGCGCGTCAAACTCTTAATCACGCGAAGTCGCATCGGGGCGAGAGGATTGACGGAGAGGATACGCGTGACGATCCAAGAGGCGGTGCGAGAGGTCGGTGGATTCGGTGGCGCGCGGTGAGCGCGTCGGAGGGTGGAAACGGGGAGTGGAGGAACGTCTCCTCATGGGGTGCCGTCGCGGGGCGACGAGACAAGGGAGCATCGCGTCTTTCTTTCATAGAGCGCCGGTGGGGGAAAAATCGGAGGGAGAGAAGTTGGAGGTAGAAAATCATGTCGATGCGACGTCCGGGGAGAGGAAGAGGGTGAAAACTTCGACGATGGATTCGGGGTCTCGGTTTCGGCGGTGCCCGCTGTGCGAGAAAGACGTGGCGAAGACGTTTTTTGAATCGCACGTAGACGCGTGCGAGGGCGTAGTCGAAAAGAAGTCGATCGAACGAGCCGAGGTGAAACCAATCGTGCGATTGGATGACCTGTGCGCACCGGCGAAGGATGGTGCGAAGAATGCGTTCGCGAGCATGATGGCGGCGCAACGCGAGCGCGAACGCATTCGATGCTACGCGCTCTCGTACGACGAGTCTCGCGAACGTTGGCGAGTCACTCTGGGCAAAACGTCACCGATATCCGAGTCGAAGCGAACGTGGTCTGGGCAGGTGGTCGTGAAGGAGAAGCTCTCGAGCGGTTTGACGAGCGCGACGACGTTGAAGCTTGCCGTCGCTGTCGACAACGATTTCAAAGGGTCAGAGCGAGACCGTTTCATTTTACAAAGGTTATCAGACGCTCGCGAGGTTCAAGAGGTGCGTGCGTCGCGCGAGTGTGCGGGTGCTGAAGAACTCAAGGTGAGCCTGATCAAATCTGCGCTGCAGAAGAACATCAGGAGAGGAAGAGCCGTCGCGGCGAGTCGAATCGCCACGCACATGTGCCTATCCTCCTCTTCCTTCGTTGAGCTCGTTCGGAGACTCGTCATCATATCCATCGAAGACGCCATCTTACATCCGGATATTACGGTATTGACGTGGCTGATGTGTGCGACGAGTAAAGGTTTCGAACCGACGGATGCGTTGCGCGCGGCCGTCATTCGCATCGCCGGAGAACTGGCGGCAGTTGAGGTCAGAGATGAGCCTGCGTACGGTCCTAATACGCCGTTGACTCTGAATGATGTCGAAACGAAATTGGGTGACTCTCCCGACGAATCTGCCATCGTACAATCCTTGATTATTCGCGCTCACTTTGGCGGAATGCCCGGGGACGTCGCGATGTTACACGGATTTTCGCGCGTTTGGCTCGAAAGATTCACACAAAAGTCCATCGATGCGAATTTGCCGGTCGATACTGATGCTCTGTTTAATCCAGAAATCATCGAACCGGACGTCAAATCACCTTGGTTGACGTATCTCGAATTGATTTTAGCTGCGACGATGGAGGAGAACGAGCGCACCCACTTCGGAGGTTTCATGCGACGCGACGACATACCGATAGCCGCCGTCGATTTCCACGTCTCGAGCTGCGTAGAGAACGTTCTTCAAGTGCCCTCGATTCGACTCAAGGTCGTGGACGCCGGTAAAATTCTCGGCTTTGGCGACGATATGAATGTGACGGATCGAGTGAAGAGTGCGATTTGGCGCCACAGCGCGGGTGTCAATCACAAACGACCAATCGAGCTGCGAAGGAACGCGCGGAAGGATGGTGAACAGCGGTCGAAAGACCCGAGTGCGAAGGAAAAGCTTTCGCTCGAGATATGGAATATTATTAGCGAAGAATTAGAGCGTTGGGTGCGAAGATATCTCGCGTTCAGAGTGCCTCGATGAAACTCGCGGGGCGCACAAGCAAAGAGCAAAGAGGGTGCGACATGCGGTAAATTACAACAAAATATTCTTTTAATGCGTATACGTGAGTAGGTTATCGAAGAAATCGTCCGTCTTTTCTAGCGTCTGCGTGAGAACAAACTTAACTATCGATCTCTCGCCTCGAGTCACCGCGGTGACACGATGCGGCGCGCCGTCCGCGCGCACGACAATGACAGAGTTGGGCTCGGTCCAGCCTCCGTATCGCATCCCCGTTCTCTCATCCTCCCATTCTGTTGTGCTATCACTCGTGTTGGTTACCGTAAAAACGATCTCAAACTGTGGTTTCGAGTACAGCGCGACGTCTTTGTGCCAATCCATGGCCCCGCCGACGGGGTATATTCTGAATTCCACCGGTACGTCACCCGCCACTAAATCGCCTTCGTTCTCCTCGCCGAGCAACAGTGTCCCCAGTCGCTCCGCCACCGAGCTCGCCACGCACGCCTCGTGTACGAAATTATCCGTCGGTACCATGACTCCTAACCTATGACGCGCGCACGCTCTGTTTTCCGCTGTCACGCTCTCGCGAAGCTTGGCGCACTCCTTCGCCACGCGCTCGTACGTCTCCGGCTCAAAAAAGTTACGCACGTACAACAATCCCCCCGCGCGCTCGAACGCGCTCCCTCCACCACCCTTGGACGTCGTCGCCGCCGCGTATTCGCTCGCGTTCTGCCTTCGCGCCGCCGCTCGCGCCGTCGCGTCTCCCCGCGCCCCTCCGCGATCCTCTCCCCTCGCGCACCGCCCGCTCGTCGCCCTCGACGTCTCCGTCGCGCCCAACCTCCCCCGCACCGCTTCCGCGCGCACCTCGCGCGCGCGCGTCCCTCTCGTCGTCGCCGTCGTCGTCGTCGTCGTCGTCATCGTCGCGCGCGCCATCGCGACGCCACGGGAACGACACGAAGTCATCGCCGTCCGTCGTCCCGTCCCTCTTCCCACGGCGTCCACGCGAGACGGCGTCGCGACCGATCGCGCGGTCGGTAGCCTCGCCGTCGCCGCCGACGTCGACGTCCACGACATCTCGCGCGCGTCGACGTCTCCGGTCGCGCCGTCGTCGTCGTCGTTGTCGTCGCCGTCGCGATTCGATTGTGGGTTTCGCTTTCCATACACGGACCTTCTAGGGTTTGGATCTAGGGTTTGGGCGCCTCTGCCTCGGGGCGGACGGACGAGCGCTCGCTCGGCGACTCGGCGGCGACCTCCGCCTCTACGCGACGCGCATCGCACAGCATCATGGCGAAGTTGAGGGTGCGTGCGACCGACGACGACCGATGACGATACGATGCGCGCGCGCGCGTCGTATCGCGCGCGGTATCCGCGTCGACGCCGGGTGGTGACGCGTCGACGTGGATGGGGCGACGGACCGGTTTGGGGTTTCGGCTCGATCGCGTCGGGCGCGCGGGAGGGCGCGCGCGCGCGCGTGGACGTGGACGCGCGGTGACGGTGATGGTCGCGAATGGGGGAATGAAATTCGTGGGATACGTTCGTGGTCGCGCGCGCGACCGCGCGCGACCGCGAGGCGAGTGCGGGGTGAAGATGATCGCCGTGGTGAGAGACGCGCGACTGACGACGATGATGATGTGTCTTCTCCCGGCGCAGTACCACCAATACCAAGTTGTCGGCCGACACGTGCCGACCGAGACGCAACCCGAGCCGGAAGTGTTCCGCATGAAGCTCTGGGCGCTCGATGCCGTCAAGGCGCGATCGAAGTTCTGGTACGTTGGATGACTCGGTCGAGACGCGCGCGCGAGGTTCGGACACGGGCTCGATGGGGCGATCGCGGACGACGCGACGGCGCGCGATGACGACCGGGCACTGACCGCGCGCGATGTTTCACGACGTGTACAGGTACTTCATGTCCCGCCTCAAGAAGGTTAAGAAGGCGAACGGCCAAATCATCGCCTGCAACGAGGTGCGTGCGCATCCCCGGCTACTCGGAAAGCCCTAGGGGTGGCGCGAAGGCGAGACGCGCGCCGCGCAAAGGGAGAGACGGATGGCGACGCGCTCAAACTGAGAGGCGTGATTAGATGGCACGCGCGGTGAAGAGTAATCTCGTTCGCGCACCGAGAGAGTACGGCGACTAACCATTCTTTGCTCGCTCATTTCATGTTTTGTTTCGCGCAGATCTTCGAAGCCGACACGACCACCGTGAAGAACTTCGGCATCTGGATCCGTTACCAGTCCCGCACGGGCTACCACAACTCCTACAAGGAGTACCGTGAGACGACGATGAACGCTGCTGTCGATGCGCTCTACGAGGAAATGGCGTCCCGCCACCGCGTGCGCGCTTCCTGCTTGCAAATCATTAAGATTGCGGAGGTTGAAGCCAAGGATGTTCGCCGCGAGAACACCCGTCAGTTCCTCCAAGACGACTTGTCTTTCCCCGTCGTGAACAAGGTTATGCGTCACCCGAGCAAGGCCACGAAGACGACTTTCAAGTACAAGCGCCCGAACCACGTCACTCTTTAAGTGCGGTGCGGAAGGCTTGGTTAGAAACTAGTATTTGGGTGAGGGTGAGTTAGACGCGCGTCGTGCAAAGCTCCCAATTTGTAATGTTCGAGAGCGTCTCAAGTGTTTCGTATGGTGAAAGTTACAGCACAGCTAATATTGACTCGTATCGACTATTTTGCCCGACTACGCCACGTATCTGAAAACTTGCGCGTTTTCCTTGTCACGCTCGATGTAATCCTTTTCGATGAGACCCTCGATGCGCATTTTAATCATCTTCGGCTCTGGGATGAATTTTTGCTTGAGTTGGGAGACCACCTCGATGATGAGATCGTTGTAAGCCAGAGACTTGCGGGTTTTCATGGTGCGGACGATGGCGGCATCGATGGCGTGTCGTCGATCGTGTTCGACGATCGCTATGGTCGCCTTCTTATCGTCCATCGCCGGCAGTCCAATCTTGATGCGCCTCGAACGATCGGTAAACTTTTCGTTGAACGTGAACACGTCGTCGAGGTCTATGGTTTTCCCTTCCGAAGACTTGTTCAAAATTTTATACTTGGCGCAAGATAAGGAGTACAGGACCCTTTTCGCATCTTCGACCGGTAACTTGGTCTTCTCCACAACCTGGCGAAGGGTCAACTCCTTCTCCGTTCTAAAGAGCAGCAGCACCGTGACTTGGAAAGTTTGCATGACCATTTCGATCGGTTTAGACGCGTACTTGACGAGTATCGTGGCGGAACCGAGTTGATGCATCCATGAAAGCTTTCTGGTGTTTTGCGTCTTGTCGTAAAAGTTTTGGAATATCTCAACGCATCGCGCAAACTCGTCGCAGAGCTCGTGCTCGGGACCAGCAGCTTGCGGCCAAAACCCGTGCGTCAAAATCGTCACATTCAGCTCGACCGGCGGCTGACGACTCGGATCTTCTTCGATCCAAGCTTTGAAACGAGATTGCGTCTGAGAGGTGGATTGAATATCGTTGAGCATGCCCTCCATCTTCGACGTGAACTGTTGGCCGCACTGCGTTTTCAGTTTACTCAGAATCGATCGTTCGTGGTCTTGACTCGCCGAGGTGTCTTGCAAGAGGCGTCGACTGAGCTTTTTGCCGTAGAAAGTTCCGAACAGATCCTTGTCACTTATAAAGGTGAGAAGTTTCACAATCTTCTCCAACGTCTCTTCCATCTTCTCGTCGCTCAATTTTTCGCTCCCACCCTTCTTCAATAACTTGTCCGAAAAGTCGGCGAGAAGTTGCGCTGTCGAGTTGCCGGCGATGCCCTTGTTGCAAAAGTATTCAAAAGCTTCCTTGAGCGCCCGATTGAAGAGAGCGTTCGCGCCGAAGCAGTCGGTCACATAACTATTGTATTTGTCGTACAGTTCGATCGCGTTGCGCGTGAACATTTGTTCGATGGACGTCGGCGCCGAAGGCTTTTCGCTCTTCTTCTTCATGGCGAGCGCCGCCTGCTCCGTCGACGTGACCAAGCTCATGCCTTCCTTTTGCACGTGCGACTTGAAAATATCAGCTATCGGAAGTAAACCCTTTGGAACAGCACTGAAGAGTCGGAACATGCGAGCTAAATCGTCCTTCTTGTCGTCAATCAAGAGAGCCGCGCATCCGCTATTTTCCTTCTCCAACAGTTCGATCTCATACTGCTCGAGGAGCTGCTGTTCAACCTTTGAAATCAACTTGGACTCCGTGCTTTGATGCAAGTATTGTCGGACGCGATCGCGTTCGCTATTCAAGTACTCTTCTGCTTTGATTAGGTACGCCGGACAAGAATCTTCAGCGATCCATTGCGTCGCCTTGCGTGCGTAAAACGACGATGTGTGCTCCAACAAGTCGGCTTCGAAATCGGTTTGATACGCATCCATCGTTCCGAGACCCATCTCCACGAAGATTGACGTGACATTCTTGATGAGCGCTCGATCAACCTTTTCACCGTCTCTCTCTTTATCGATAAGCTCCAGCACCGCCATCTTCATGCTCAACTTGACCTCCTTATACACCAACCTTCGAAAACAATTCACCCCGACATCCTTGAGGGGCGGAAAGTGGTGGCGCGGAATGTAGTATCTATCGAGGTAGTTGAAGAATTTCGACAACCATCTCACCATAATTTTGTGATTTTCCCATCGTGCAACTAAACTCTTGAGCATGTACTCGCCCTTCTTCTCGACTAACGCCGGTAAAACTTTCGCGTTGATGTATTGATTAAAGGCGGCTTCGTACCGCTCGTACAACTGTTCGGAATAGTCGTAGGGAGCCTTTTGGGTGCACATGTTGTAAATGGTCCTGCGTCGGATCACGCGCGCGTCGAGACGTCGTCGTCGTCGTCATCGTCAGTCCATCACCCTTCACACCGTCACTCTCGAGCGCGCGCACATCGACGCGTCCCTCGCGCGCTTCACGTTCGGTCAACCGCCCCCGTGAGTCGCGTCGTCGAGACGTACGTGTACAGATTCATATATTCCTCCGACGTGAACGGTTCGGCGTCCTCCTTATCGAGAATACCTCGCAGTTTCATGATACCGTCCTATCTCGCGTAAATCACTCGCGAGTTAGTCCCCGATCGCGTCCCGAAACGAAAGAAACGAAACCGCCGCGCCGCGCCGCGCCGCGCCGCGCTCGACGCACCTGCATGAACCCCCACCCATCCTCCAACGCCATGACGACTCCCGGTCGTCCCACGCTCGCGCTCATCGCTCCAGTCCACGCCTCGTCTCCGTTTCCACGCGTTCCTTCGCTCGGTCGTCCTCGCGCCTTCTCACCCGCGCCGCTCGCGCCTCGCGCTCGTCCTCCTCGTGCGCGTCCTCGTCGTTCAAACAAAGAAACGAACTCGACCACCGCCTCTCGCTCGACGACGCGCGATGCGCGACGACGCGATGACGACGGCCGAGACGACTCTCGACTCCACTCTCGACTCCACTCCCTCGAATCAACGCCTCGCGTCGACGTCTCGCGGCTCGGCTCGGCGCTCGCGCTCGCCCGCGCGCGCGCGCGACCGGTCGATGGGTCGACGCCATCCGGAAACCGCCATCCGATGATCGATCGATCGATCGATCGACCGCGCGGTCGATCGATGATGTCTTTTGAAGTCGAAGGTTCACCCACGCCCGATGTCGAACCATCCGGACGATGGATCGATCGGGACGACCGGTCCTGGTCCA
>Ga0255778_10005070_pt1 | contig 10709 bp, 8 predicted proteins | sample 071ome_31_FD_179976 | JGI IMG/M metagenome (GOLD analysis project Ga0255778, IMG submission 179976) | Coastal salt marsh microbial communities from the Groves Creek Marsh, Skidaway Island, Georgia - 071405CT metaG (version 2) | ecosystem: Environmental > Aquatic > Marine > Intertidal zone > Salt...
TTTTTTTTTGAAACCCTCTTCTTCGGGGTGTGTGTGTTGTGTGTGTGGTACGGTTTCTTGAGTCACGAATCGACACACGTCGTGTAGAACGAACGAACTCGGACGATCGGACGATCGGACGGACGGACGGACGAGAAGAAGACCGAGACCCCGGGGGAGGTCGAACGGTCGGTCGAACGGTCGGTCGAACGGTCGGTCGGTCGAACGGTCGGTCGACGGGAGGAGGGACCGAGACCACTGTGGGTGATGAATGGAACAACCGGGGAACGACGACGACGACGGGAGACGGGAGACGGGAGACGGAAGACCGGGCGGCGACAGTGACGAACACGGACGGACGATGCCGATGATGATGATGACACCGATGACGATGACGACGCCGGCGTTCGCGACGGGCACGAGAGTGACGACGCGACCGGCGGTGTCGACGAGCGGTGGACGACGAACGCGACGCGGGGCGGCGACGCCGACGCGGGCGTTTTTTAACTTTGGCGGTGGTAAAGCCTCGGGCGGGGCGGTGGACACGACGCCGTATATTTGTGCGTGCGCGCCGATGCGATGCGATGCGATGACGATGGGGGATGACGATGACGCGCGAGGACGAGGATTGACGTTGGGTATATGACGTTGGGTGAAGACGACGGGACGACCCGGGGGATGCGCATTCGTCGTGGTGCGCGTGCGGCGGCGAGGGGAAGGGAGAGGCGCGACGAAGGAGAAGACTGACGCGCGGTAAAACGCGTTTTATCCACAGGCATCGACTGCGGCTACGTGTACCGCGACGGTAACTTTAAGAAGCTTCCGTCCTCGTACAGGTGCCCGACGTGTAACGTCGGTAAGAACCGGTTCAAGGCGCAAGGCGGGTCGTCCCTTTTGGCGCAAAAGAAGGCGAACAAGGAGGCGTTCCGCGCCAAGCGCGCGGCGGCGGCGAAGAAGGGCGGTCTCAGCGGTCGCGAGGCGCTCAAGCAAAAGATGATGGACGCGCAGCGCGACGCCGATCAAAAGCGAGGCAGGTGGTTCTAGGTTACCGCTTCGTTGAAATTTATCACGCGTTTGTCATTTTAATAAAGGAGAAGAAGAAATCGATTTGTTTATTTCTGCTCTTACGGTGGTTTCTCTTCGTTAAAAAAACTCAAAGTGTTGTCCTAAAAAACGACGCCGCGGATGTCGATCGATGGTCCAAGAGCTCGACGAGGTCTAGTCGTGCACCTTGGAAACAACGCCGGCACCGACGGTGCGACCACCTTCGCGGAGAGCGAAGCGGAGACCGGGCTCCATGGCGACCGGGTGAATGAGTTCGAAGACGCACGTGACGTTGTCGCCCGGCATCACCATCTCGGTTCCCTCTGGAAGAGTAATGTTACCAGTGATATCGGCGGTGCGCATGAAGAATTGCGGGCGGTAGTTGGAGAAGAACGGGGTGTGGCGACCGCCTTCTTCCTTCTTGAGCACGTAAATCTCAGCCTCAAACTTGCTGTGCGGCTTGATGGAGCCCGGCTTGCAGAGCACTTGGCCGCGCAAGACTTCGTCCCGCTTCAAACCGCGGAGCAACAAACCGCAGTTGTCGCCGGCTTGGCCTTCGTTGAGCGTTTTCTTGAACATTTCGACGCCGGTCACCGTGGACTTCTTCGTCGGGGTGATACCGACGATGTCAATGTCGTCACCGGTACGAATGATGCCTTGTTCGACGCGACCAGTCGCGACGGTGCCGCGACCTTGAATGCTAAACACGTCTTCAACCGGCATGGAAAACGGCTTGTCGAGCGCGCGAGCCGGTTCCGGAATGTAGCTATCGATAGCTTTCATGAGTTCGATGATTCTATCCTTACCAATCGCGTCTTCGGTGCCCTTGAGGGCGTGCAAAGCCGAACCCTTGATGATTGGGATTTCGTCGCCCGGAAATTGGTAAAAGCTGAGCAACTCGCGAAGCTCCATCTCGACGAGCTCGACGAGCTCTTCGTCGTCAACCATGTCAATCTTGTTGAGGAACACGACCAACGATGGGACCCCAACCTGTCTCGCGAGCAAAATGTGCTCGCGAGTCTGCGGCATCGGACCATCCGCCGCGGACACGACGAGAATGCCGCCATCCATTTGCGCCGCCCCGGTGATCATATTCTTCACGTAATCAGCGTGACCTGGGCAATCGACGTGCGCATAGTGACGCGTGTCCGTCTCATACTCAACGTGGGACGTCGAAATCGTGATACCCCGCGCCTTTTCTTCCGGTGCCTTATCAATCTGGTCAAACGCGATCTCCTTCGCCCCGCCGATTTCCGCCATGACCCTCGTGATCGCCGCCGTCAGCGTCGTCTTTCCGTGATCGACGTGTCCGATCGTTCCCACGTTCAAGTGCGGCTTCGATCTCGAGTTGATATCGTACGCCGCGAACCCGCGCGAAGACGCCGCCGGGACCCCGACTCGCCACGCTCGCGCCGCGGACGCAACCGCCACCGAAGACGTCGGCTGCTGCCACGACGCAGCCGCACCATTCGCGCTCGATCCACCGCGGGACCCCGCCCCGGCGGCGCGCGTCCACGCGCTCACGAGCGCTCTTCGCGCCGCGTTCGTTCGCATCTTTTCTTCTGGACCGAGTCGAAAACCCACGCGCGCGCCGTCGCGGGAGAGCTCGGCGAATGCGAGTGACGACCGCTCGGAAGGTTCGGTTTCGATTCGGTGCGTGCTCGCTAAACCCTAAACCCTAAGAGTGACTAGGGTTTAGGGTTTAGGACGGTGCGACGCGACAGACGGGTTCAAGCGTTTGAAAAGATCGATCTCCCGACGAGACGACCGACACACGCGGCGGTGCGACGACGACGATGCCGACGGTGCGACGAAGAAAACGCGCGGACGATCACGACGATCACGACGACGGTGATGCGCGCGAAGAGGACGCGGTAAACGAGAACGACTCGAACGAGGCGAACGGGAAAGGAAGGACGACGTCTTCGACTGGGAAATCCGCGCGACGACGAGCGTCGAACGAGCGAGAGGAGGACGAGGAAACGGAAGGACGAACGGGTGTTGACGCGGTGGAAGACGCGGAGATGCAACGCGGGAACACCGAATACGTTGGGGTTCGAGACGTGGACGTGGAGGCGTTGACGCAGCAGTACACGCAGAGAGTGGCTGATTGCTCGACGCAAGTGGGCGTCGCCGTGGACGCTATGAGCGATGAAGAGCGGGATAAAGTCGTGGCGGAGGTGATGCGGTTCGTGATGTTTAGCTCGCATCGTACTTTCGGGGCGCCAATCACGAGGCAAAAGATTGGAGAGGCGCTGCAGGCGGTGGGCGGAGCGGGCGGGAAGAGCGCGCGCGCCGGTTCGTACGTCATCGCGCTCGCGCAGAGGAAGTTTTTAGAGATTTTCGGGTACGAAATGGTTGAGTCGTCGCGGGCGCAGAGTAGAAACAAGAAGCCGGCTCGAACGGTGGAACAGGCGCAGACGGCGCCGGCAAAGTGCTATAGTTTGAGGAGCGTTTTACCGGCACAGATGCGACGCAAATTCATCGACTCGCCGGGCGACGCGCCACATAGAGGGCTCGCCATTGTCGTTGCCGCGCTGGTTCAGATTGCGGGCGGGTGCATCTCGGAAGAGGCTCTGTTCGATCAGTTGTCTAAGCTCGGCGTTCGCGCCGGAGACACCAAGCACCCAGAGTTTGGCGATTGGCAAGCGGTGCTCCAAGCGTTGGTCGCTCGCCGAGTCTTCATGCGCGAGCGCACTTCGCACGATGATCCCGCCTCTGGATTTTCGTACGAGCTCGCCGAAAGTGCAGAGGTTATGATTGGGTACGAGAACATAGATAAATTCGTCACGGAAACCATGCGTCCGTCGACGCGATGATGAGAATCACGCGCGTCGGGACCTTGTAATACACGCCACGCCACGCTACCTTTTCGCCTCACTCGACGACTCCCTTCCTACGAGCGCCATGGCTGTCGCCGACATCCCCGCGGGCATCACCGCGGTAGATGTTTCGGCGATTTCGAACATCATCCTCTTCCTCTGCTTTACGTTTTTCCTCATCAACAAGGTGTTCGCGCCGCGCTTCGCCCCGTCTTACATCGCCAAGGATCCCTTTCTGTTAGCCTTCGAGTTGACGTGTTTGTTACCGCTCGCGTACTGCGCAATCGCCGGTACCCGGTCGTGGATGCACGATCTCAACGAAGGATTTGAAACCCCCGAGTCTCGACTGTACAAACCCGTGCCGATGAGCTCGAGGAAGATGATTTTGATGAATGCCGCTTTTCAACTGTGGGACTTTTTGATCTCTCTCGGGCGCAAGGAACTCAACTCGATCGAGATGCTCCTGCATCACTCCTTGGCCGCCGCGCTCTGCCTGGTCGGCTTGCACATTGGGTTCGGTCAGTTTTACGGCTTGTTCTTCATGGGTGTCACCGAGTTGAGCTCTCTTCCGCTGGTGTACGTCGACCTCGGCAAGTTTTACCCAGAGTTGCTGGCGAGATACCCGGGGCGCGACTTGGTCGCCAAGGTGATATTTTTCTTAGCGTTTATCGCTATTCGGGATTTTATGTTTATCAAGTATTCCATTCAGCTTTGGAAGGACTCTTTGCACGTCTTAAAGGCGGGCACGGCTGTGTATCCCTCGGTCACTTACGGATTTTTGGTGACCAACTTGTTCTTCAACATGCTCCAAATCTACTGGACAAAGCTGCTGCTCGATGGATTGTTTGATTTATTGAAGAAGAAGGATGACGGCGACGATGATGAAAAGGAGAAGAAGAAGAAGAAGGAAAAGTAATTAGTATTTGGCTATACGTAGGATTCGTTTTACATAAATATCTAGGTAACACGCGCGCAATCACTGAACTCGACATCCGTGCGTTCCGGGAGAGTCTAATCTATCTATCACCGTATTGGCGTCGAGGTGTCTGCTCGGAGTGGAGCGATCGAAAAGAGTACGACGGGTTCTATCCGGCGTCTCGATAGGTTCTGGGTGCTGGGCGTGTGAGCGCGGAGTCGCCGGAGGTGAATCTCTGACGCGATGCACGCGCGCCGCTCTAGACGCCGAATCCTTGAACGTCACACGCCTAGGAGATCGAGAGGATTGTCCGAGCCGAGACGGCGTCGTTGGTACCGCTGCGTTGCGCGTCCTAGACGGTGTCGTCGGCGCGCTCGAATCCCGACTGGTGTTCAGCACGGTCTCGTATCCTTCTCGTCGCATTCTTGCGAGCTCGCTGAGCAGTCTGTCTCTACTGAGCAATAGCTCTTGCTCCGTCGCACTCGCCACAGAGATGGCGTGCGCGGAACGCCGACGCACGTCTGCCAATTCGTTTTCGTACTTGCTCTCAAGCTCCTCGATCGTCTTCCTCGCGTCGTTTAATTGCGATTCCAGCTGGCGTTGACGCTGGTGCTCCTCGGCTTCTCGTCTTCGCAGGTAATCGCCTTCGCTCATCAAAGCTTCCTCCATCCTCTCTCTCGTCGATCGCGCGTCCGTCAGCTCGCGCTCCAGACGTTCAACTTCCATCGCAGCCGCTGCAGCCGTGTCCTCCATCTCTTGTGCGTGGAAAAGCGCGTCATCCAACTGCTCCCTGAGTTCCGTCGCGTAATCCTTCTCAGCGGCTAAACTTTCTCGCACGAGCTTCAATTCTCGTTCTCGTTTCCCCAGCTGTTCCTTGAGCGAGTTGACCTTCCTCTGCAGCTCAGCGCTCAATTTACTCTCAGAACGCAGAGCACTCTCCAATGAAGACCTGCCCACGGTCTCGGCTGCCAAAAGCTCGTCTTTCGCCTGCAAAGCGAGCTCCATGGCGCCAAAGGTGTCCAACACGCGTCCGCGCGTGTCCATCGAACCCGCCGGCGACTCGGCTTGACTGGGAGACACCACGAGCCCCCTCTCCGCGTCGTTGGATCCCGCCAAAACGCGTCTCAATCGATCGTTCTGTAACGGTTTAACATACTCCTTGGCTGCAGATCCCCCTCTCTTCCAACGCGCCCGAGCGTCTCTAAACGCGCTCACCCATTCCGACGCCTCGCTCGGGGTATCGGCGCACAGAAAAATCCCCTCGGCGTGTCCTCGCACTTCGACGTAAATCCCGCACCCGACCCTCCCTTGTTGTCCGTGAATATTCAACGAAGACACCACGCACCCGGTGACGTCGTTCAGCGCCACCCCGGACGTCGGTTTCCTCGCCCCAGGGGTCTCTAAAAATTCCAAGCGTCCGTCTCCCGCGCTCGCATTCGCGGTGACTCGCGTCCATCGCCTGTTCCACGTCTTCGTCTTATCCGACCGTTTCGAGAGCCAAAACCCAGTCAAAACGTCCCTCGGCGCGTCGTTTACTTCGTTCCTTCGTCCCTTCATCGCGTCGTCGTCGTCGTCGTCGTCGTTTGTAACATCATCGTCGTCATCTTTTCTCAAACGCGCTCGCGAACCAACGTCGTCGTCGCCGTCATCATCACCATTCATGACGGACGACGACGTCGACGGAGACGACGATATCGCGCCCGTCATCTTCCTCCGACGCCCGTCTCGTCTCCAACGCGCGGGTCGTCGCGCGGGTGTTCGAATGACGCCAAAGCGCGCTTCGTCGTCAACGGTCTTGCAACCTCTCCACTCGTCGACGCGCCCGCGATGAGGCCCGACGACGACGACGGCGGCGTCGACGGCGAGGAAACGACGGCGACGACCCGGACGAAGAAACGATCGATCGATTACCTCCTCGCCGGGACGACGGTGCGAACGAACCCACGCGTGAAGGCTTTCGTGGAAACGCACGTCGACTTGGTGCGGCGGCTGCGAGAGGACTCGACGTGGGCGTCGTGGGCGAACGTGCACGGACGAACGCTGAGGAAGGAAATCGCAGAGTCCATGGCGGCGTGTGGGTTGGCGGAGAGAGAGTTGAGGCGCGGTGGATGGCGGGCGACGACGGAGACGGAGGATGATGGACGACGCGTGGTGGTGTTTGACTTGTGCTCTGGAAAAGGCTTTTCAGCCGTCGTGGCGTCGCGAAGCTTTGGATCGAGGTGTGAGGTACACATGGTGGATGCGAACGAAAAGATGGATTTGTCACACTTGAAAAATGAACCTCGGATACGATTTCACGGGATGGATGTGTACGACGCGAGGTTGGATGCGCTCGTGAAGGAGGCGCGCGACGACGCCGAAACGAGCCGAGTGGTCATCGTCGCGGTGCACTTGTGCGGGGATCTCTCTCGTCGAGCGATAGAGCTCTGGGCCCGACACCGAGTGGACGTCTTGGTGCTCTCTCCGTGTTGTCTCGTTCGGGAAGTTCGACCGCATAAACGCCCGCACGGAACCTTTGGGTACGGTTTGCCAAGAGTCGTGCGTCGATTCGGCGGCGACGCCTACGATTTGTGGACGAAACTCTTGTACGCCACCGTCCCTTCGCACGTGGGTGACGATTTCGCCGTCGTGCGAAAGACGATGTCGATCGATGAGCACGTCATGGGAGAGAAGAATCGATTCATCACCGCTCGCAGAGTATCACCGGCGGACGCCGAGTGCGAGCCGTGCGCGGATTAGGCTGAAAGCGGGCCAAAGGGGCGCGCGCGCGTATATTTTGTTCGTAACCGGGAGAAATACACATTACACACGAGGCGTACACGAAACTATGTCGTCCGTAGATTCAATTCTGTAGAGTAGATAGCAGCGCATTTAGTACACTTTAAGTGATTTAGGCAGGAAATCTCTAGTATCGTCGATCTTGGAACATGTGATCCATGTTCATGTCCACGCCCGAGACGAGCTTGGACAAGTCTTCGCCGGGTTGGTCGGCCAACTTCCACACGCGCTTATCCGCCGCGGTGAGCGGGAACGCCTCAAAGTAAGCCTCGGAACCGCCTTCAATAATCTTCACCTGCGTGTATCCAATCTTGCTGATGTTCTTAAACGCGACTTCCGACCGGAAGGACCCGTCGTCGCACACCAACAAGATGCGCGACAGCGTGTTCGGAAACTCCGCCTTGATTTGCGACAAAAACATCGGGTTCAGCTCTGGGTTCCCTTCCTCATCCATCACGGCGAGGCAAATCTTCTTCCACGTGCTCTTCGACCCCTCGGCCCACTCCTCGGGCGACCGAATGTCGACGACGATGAACCCCCGGCCGAGGGTCTCCTTGACGTCCGAAATCGGCACGCGCGCGGCGGCGATCTGTTCCTCCGTCACCGGCGTCGCCGCGGACGCTCGGACCGTCGTCCGAGCGCGGCTGACACGCCGGGCGGTCACAGAGCGCGGCGCCGCGATGGTCGTCGCGAGTGTGCGTGCGATAGCGGGCATGGTGGTACGTGCGGGATAGTGCCGGCGTCAGTCATCATTATCCATTACCCATCCATCCACCCATTCGGTCGGTCCTTCCCGCGCGCGCCATCCTCTTCGTTTTTTAACACTCAGGGGTATCATAGTTAAATCGCATAGAAATGGTTAATATACAACATATCTCATCCGTAGGGTTTAGGTGATAAACCGATGGTAAGTACCATCCGTCCGAGACGCACACAGTAGGTAGGAAAAAGGGGGGCCCTTTCTCTCCCTACTACTAAAAGCGCGCGAAAAAGATTGAAGAAAAACATCCAGCGAATGTAATGTGTGCGTGACTCACGCTACGGCTTGTTTGTCGTCGGCGAGCACGGAACGGAAACCGAAGCCGTTGATGCGACAGAACAAAACCAAACTCGCCAAACCGTAGTAGGCGAAAGTGATCCACCAGATGCAGGCGTACTTGGCCAAACCGACGACGCGGGCGTCGACGATTGACATGGCGACGCAGAAACCGACGAGACCGACGGCGGTGAGGCCGGCTAAGAAATTGAGGGCTCGGGCGGCGACCATGACGCCGTAGAGAGACTTGGAAAGGATGTTCGCGGAGACGGCGGCGGACATCGGGAGGACGACGGAGCGGAGCTGGTTGATGACGCTCGCGTCGGTGGTGAAGACGCCGGCGCCGAAGAGGCAAGACGCGGCGAACGCGAACGAGGCGACGGATGCGGCGAACAAACCAAACTGGAATAGAATCATCGCCATTTTTCTCGCGTTCGCTCGGACGGGGCGAATGATGTATTCCGGCATGAACGCTTGGCCCGCTTGCACGAGCGGGTCTCCGCACAACACGGTGAAGGAGAAGAGGTTGGCGGCGATTCGGTGCGCCGCCGAAACGGTGACTCCCAAAGAGTTCGCCATGAGAATTTGCGTCGTGTAAATCGTCAAAAGCGCCCCGACGAGAAAGGTGATGGGTCCAAAGAAAGCCATCACCGGGGCCACTTGAGCCTTGGTGGGTATCAAAGCGCGAAGCCACGCGACGAGACCAGAGCCGCCGTTGAAATTTTGCCTCGGAGGAAAATTGAGCAAATTTTGACGATGAAGGACGACGGTGATGGCCACCAGGCCCGTGTACAAGGAGAGCGTGGTGGCCCACGCGGCACCGACCGCTCCGGTTTTGAACACCGCAACCATCAACCAATCCCCAACCAAGTTTACCACCGCGGCGAGCGCCACGCACAAGAGCGGACGAACCGTATCCTTGCGAGCCACCAGAGTGGCGTAGCTCGCCGCCGTCATAAACGCCGCGGGCATGGCCAAGCCTCGAATCCGCGTGTACGACGACGCAATCGCCTTGACCTCCCCAGAAACCTTGAGCGTATCCAACAACGCGTCCGTGCGAACGAGAAGCATGATGGCAACCAACACGGAGCTCACCGCCGCGATGAAGAGCGCCCCGTACACCTTGCCGTTTAGTTCGTCCTCGTCCTCCTTGCTCGCCACCCCTCGGCTCACGATTGACGTCAATCCGGCGGTAATAAATGCGAACAACGTCACCGTGTAATCCGTCAACGGTGTCGACACCCCCAGCGCCGCCAACGCCGTCGCGCTCGCCTCGCCCGTACACCTACCGACGAACGCCGTATCCGTCATGGTGAGCAACGGCGAGATGATGTTTGACGCCAACAACGGCGCGCAAAACGCCACCAACGACCGAAACTCGTTCCACACATCTATGTTTGCGTCACCCTCCGACGACGACGACGACGACGACGACGACGAAGGCTCCGGCGCGTCGGACGCGCTTCCGACGTCCACAGCCGAGCTTCGCGACCCGACGTCGCGCCTCCTCCTCCTTCCCGACGCCTCGACCAGACCCGCCGCCGGTCCGCTCGCCCCGCGTTCGACGCGACCGCTCCGTCGTCCCCGACCGAGACCGAGACCGAGACCAAGACCCCGCCCTCGGCCCGTTTCGGGACCACCCCGCGACGACCCGTTCGTTATCCGAGCCGAAGACGACGCCCCGCCTGAACCCGTCGCCGTCGTCGTCGTCCGAAGACGCCGACGACGACGAAATGACGACCCCGCCGTCGGCGTCGCCGCCGCCATCGTCGCCGTCGCCATCATCGCCGCCGGCGCGCGTCCTCCGTCGAACGATCGATCGATCGATCGATCGCGTCGACGAGAGACGCGTCTTCAACGAGCGAACGAACGAACGAACGAACGAGGACGACGACGAGGACCGCGACGCGAGGCACACACCGACGGTTCGTGACTCGTGAGTCACAGCGCACGGGACTCCCGCGACGCGACGCGGCACCCCTCGGGGAAAAGAGGCGCCGAAAGCGACGCGACGCGACGCGGAACGAACGAACGAACGAACGAACGAACGAACGAACGACGAACGACGAACGAACAACGGAGGAAACACCCGAGACGCGCGCGCGAGAGGGCGGGAACGGAAGCGCGCGAGAGT
>Ga0255778_10005073_pt1 | contig 10707 bp, 13 predicted proteins | sample 071ome_31_FD_179976 | JGI IMG/M metagenome (GOLD analysis project Ga0255778, IMG submission 179976) | Coastal salt marsh microbial communities from the Groves Creek Marsh, Skidaway Island, Georgia - 071405CT metaG (version 2) | ecosystem: Environmental > Aquatic > Marine > Intertidal zone >...
AACAGGCATATGTGAATAAGATGAATTCTTGTATGTTAAAAAATCTTCTTTATTCATTTTTAATTGCTGTAAGGATGGGTGTCAGAAATTTGCGTAATTTTGCTTGAGCATTATCTTGGCTTAATAATTCAACAATGGCACTGCCAATTACAAATCCATCAGCGTGAGATTTAAATTCATTTATTTGTGATGGATCTTTTAATCCAAAACCTAAGACAATCGGTAGATTAGTTTTATTTCTGATGGCTTGAATATTATCCAAAACCTCTTTTTTATTGATGTTTGATGATCCAGTGACTCCTCTTTGTGAGATGAAATATATAAACGCAGGGTTGTTTGATATGCATGATTCAATTTCATTTAATGGCGTAGTTGGGGCGATAAGTTGAATAAATTCAATATCATTATCATGGAATGTTTTGTAGATATCTGTTTCTACATAAGGTAAATCTACAATTAAAAAGCCATCAACAAGTGCGTCTTTTGCACGCTCTATAAATAATTCAAGGCTTGGTGAAATAAATGAATTGGTATATCCCATTAAAACAATAGGTATATCGGAATTGGATTTAAAATTTTTAATTACATCCAATGCAGTTACTAAATTAAAATTATTACTAAGGACTTTATGATGAGCGGATTCAATAATCTTGCCTTCTGCAATTGGATCAGAAAATGGGATACCAACTTCAATTAAATCTGCTCCCAAATCTTTTAAGGTATACAAAGTTTCAGTAAAAACATCTTGGTTTGGGTAATTAGCAACCACATAAGGAATAAATGCATTTTTTTGTTTGGTCGCAAAATTTAAGAACTTATTTTTTATCATTGTTCATTACGGAATATAGGTCCTTATCTCCCCTACCAGACATATTTACAACTACATCATTGGATGAATCTAGGTTTCCTAATTTTTCTAAATAAGCTAGAGCATGGGCTGTTTCTAATGCAGGAATAATCCCCTCCAACCTTGAGGATTTATAAAAAGCAGCTAGAGCTTCTTCATCGTATATTTTTTTATATTTAGCCCTTTTAACTTCATCTAAATAAGCATGCTCAGGGCCTACTCCAGGGTAATCCAAGCCTGCAGAGATACTGCTCGTTTCCAGAATATTTCCATCCTCGGATTGCAGTATCTTTGTTTTAGCTCCATGTAGCACACCTATGCTACCATCTGATATGGATGCACTACCTATATCAGAACTATTTTTTCCACCTGCTTCAATTCCTATTAATTGAACATCTATATCTTCTATAAAAGGATAAAAGACACCCATTGCATTAGAACCACCACCAACACAGGCAATGATCATATCCGGCAATTTTCCTATTTGATTTTTTGCTTGATGTTTTAATTCCTGACCAGCAATTGCATTAAAATCTCTGACTATGGTTGGATAAGGGTGTGGGCCAGTTACACTACCAATAATGTAGTGTGTATTGTCTACATTTGTTACCCAGTCCCTTATTGATTCATTTAAGGCATCTTTAAGAGTTGCTGTTCCACTAGTAACTGGTATTACTTCTGCGCCAAGAGTTTTGATTTTAAAAACATTCAGCTCCTGTCGAACGATATCGGTTTGCCCCATATAAATAGTGCAATCTAAATCGAGTTTGGCACAGATTGTAGCGGTTGCAACACCATGTTGACCTGCACCGGTTTCAGCAATGATTCGTTTTTTTCCAAGCCTTTTGGCTAACAAAGCCTGGCCGACAGTATTATTGATTTTATGGGCACCAGTATGATTAAGATCCTCTCGCTTGAACCATATATTTGGACCCCCAATATCAGTAGTATATTTTTCTGCAAAATATAATGGAGATGGTCGTCCAACATAATGTTTGTATAGTTCTTCGAGTTCGGTTCTGAAAGCAGCATCATTTTTGGTGGAGTTATAAAGCTCATCAAGCTCTCTTAATGCATAAGACAAAGTTTCAGGGATAAACAACCCACCAAAACTTCCAAAATATCCTTTATCCATGTTTAAACTTTCCCAATAACTGTATCTGATTTAGATCCTTTATACCTGGAGATATTTCAATTTTTGAATTTAAATCAACCCCAAAAATATTTAGTGTTGATAGATACCCTAAATCATCTACTCCAACTCCTCCAGCAATCATAAAATTTGTAAGGCTTGCATTATCAAGGATCGACCAATCAAATTTATTCCCGCTGCCTCCAAGCATGCTTGCCATATTATCAAGTAAGAAAATAGTATTTTTAATAGGTTTTATTTCTAATAAATCATTTTGTTGCAAATTTGTTGCAGAAAGTGGCTCGAAACAAATACTGTTCTCAGGTTTTTGATAATTACCATATAGTTGGAAATTTGATTGCTCATTGGAGTCCAAAATCTTTGTAATCTCATCGGCAACTGGATTTTCTAACAGACATGTAAATTTGTCATGTAAATTGTATTTTCTTGACATATCTAAGGCCCAATCAACAGAAACTTTTCGCGGGCTCGATTCAATAAAATTAAAGCCAATATAATCAATATTTGCACTTATAAGCGCTTCAATATCCTTTTCTCGGGTAACCCCGCATACTTTAATTTTCATATTATTTTTATTGCGGGTCTTGGTCTGATTCAGGGGAACGGCCTCGCCAACCCTCTTTATCAAAAATTCTTAGATACACTAATTGGTCGTGGTCACTTTCATTAACAACTTTAACATAATCACCTTCTTCAGCGAGAATGACATCACCAGCTGACAAAGAGTATTCATCTTTATGCATAATGCCGTGTGAGGGATCAGAACCATGTCCATCCTGAGTATTGGCATATTCAACAACTTCCATTATTCCTCTGCCGGATATGACAACAAAAATAACCTCACTCTCCAACAATCTATGTCCAAAGGTTGACATATTTGGCTCAATAACAGTTTTACTAGCTATAAGTTTTGTAAGAAGATCGTTGGTCCAAACGGTATAACTATCCTCCTTCCTTTCAGGAACTCCACCTACTCTGAAATTGACGTATTTTTTTGCCATTACGCTATTCTATATAATTTTAGTTAAAAATAAATTATTAACGCCAGATTTCAGGATTCAGGAGATGTTTCTCCATTTCTTGTTGAATAAGTTCAAGGCTTTTTTGAGGACGCAACAATACCTTCATTTCTGTAAACTTACCTTCATTATTCCACTTAAAGGTATCGACACCATTAATTTGGATCCCATTTATTTCACAACTAAACTCAAGCATCGCATCATGCTCTCCAACAATCTCTCTAGCATAAGTAAAATTTTCTGCAGTTAGAAAGGTTCTACTTGCAGCAATTAGATATATAAATCCCATGTACTTTTCTTTGGGTCTAAAGACAACTGGTGAATAAAATAAAAATTCATCATCTAGGGTTTCATATAGCAATGATAAATTTGGTTCTTTTATTGATTTATGCCAATTATCTATTGGATTGATTTTTTGCATACTCTTCTACCTCACGCCATACTCTAGCCGTATTACCACCTAAAATCTTAGCGATATCACTTCTAGAATAACCACGTTTATAAAGCTCTTCAATTAAATTAGGAAATTGCGACACGTCCTTTAAACCAATAGGAAGTGTATCACCTACTCCATCATAGTCAGAACCAATTCCAACATGATCAATACCTGCCAATGACACAGCACGATCAAAATGATCTACAACTTGTTCAAGGGTAGCAAAATTATAGTCTTCTGTTGGATTGGCATCGTTAGTTCTGGTTTTATCTATAATAAAACTTGACCCGAAATTAATTTGTAGAACTCCGCCATTTTCTGCTAATTTGATTAACATTTCATCAGAAACATTTCTCTCCCAACCAGGTGTAAAATATCTAAGCGAAGAGTGACTTGCAATGACAGGAGTTTTTGAAATATCAAGCACTTGCATAAAAGCATCATCAGAAACATGAGAAATATCAATCATCATCCCAACATTGTTCATTTCGACGATAAGCTCTTTTCCAAATGGACTTAGGCCTTTCCATCTTTTATTTTCATCGTATGATGAATCAGAAATATGATTGCTCTCTGAATGCGCCAATGTGATGTAACGAATGCCTTTATCATAAAAGTATTGAACTCTATCAAGTAACCCTTCAATCGGAGCACCATTTTCCATCCCAAGAGCTATTCCAACTAAGTTTTGTCCAGGCAAATTCCCTAAATAGGTGCTTTGATCCAATAAAAAGTATTTATCATTATTTTCTTTAATCACATCATTGATGATGCCTATTAATTGATTTGCTACTTCAAAACTAGTTCCATCACTTTCAGTGCTAGCAGGCAAATAAATTGAAAAGAATGGCACATTAAGACCACCTGCAACTGCTTTAGGATAATCAAAATCAAAACTGGTTGATTCAGCTATATTTTCGAATTTTCCAGTTTCATCGAGTTGAGCCTTTAATCTATAGGGAATATCAATATGTGTATCGATAATCAAATGATCTTGAGCAAATTTATTTGCATCAAGCTGAGTGGTACAACTACCTAACAACATAGCTAACACAATTACTCTACTCATATCTTCCACCTGCAATTTTATTGCCTATAAACCTTATAAAGGATTTAGGCAAATAGCTTAAGCCACTAACTAAAAATCTATATATACCTCCAGAAATTACTATCTCCTTATTTTTAAACATTCCATCTATGCCCTCTTTAGCAACATGTTCTGCGGAATACTTCATAAATTTTGGGACTTTATCCATCCTCTCTTGCGTGCCACTAACGCTATGAAATTCAGTGATAGTAAAACCTGGGCACAATGCTGTGGCATAGATATTGTGCTTGTTATAAGCAACATTTAAAGCTTCAACAAATCTATTCATGAAGGTTTTTACAGGGCCATATAAAGTAGCAAACTCTCCAGAAGGTGGAGCAAATCCAGCAACAGATGAGACTACCATTATTTTACCGCCCCCTCGTTTAATTAATTTTTTTATAAACAGTTTACTCTGCATAATAACCGATAGGCCTAACACTCTTAGACAATCTTCCTCATCCTCTAAGGATACATCCTCAAATTTTTTGTGGTGCTGGTAGCCAGCATTAAGAATTAAGAGCTCAACATCTAAATTATTTTGATCAACATAGTTAAAAATATTTTGTGGTGCATCTTTGTTAGCTAGATCTTCTGTTAAATAATCTACTTTTATGTTGAATTTGTTTTGCAGCTCATTTGAGATATCTTTTAATCGCTCTTCTCTGCGAGCAACCAAAATAAGGTTGTACCCCTTTTCAGCTAATTGGTAAGAAATGGCTTTTCCAATGCCAGCAGTAGGGCCAGTAATAATTGCGTAACTCATGGTTTTCTCCTTTTAATTAAATTATAGATTTAAATTTGATCAAAAATGTAATTAAGTATTGATTATTTAATAATCACTTTGATTAATTTTTAAGCAGCACTATATTTATAAATTTGAATAAATAATTTTTTTTTTATTTTTTAATTCAATAGAAGCCCCATTATTAAATGGTTTTATAAGCTGCAGAAAAAAAGTAGTATTTTTTTTCATATTATACTTGCATAAAGAAATTCTCTTTTATAAAGTAGTTCTTACCTCGCGGTAACAGACTAAGAAGGGAACTGCAGAACCCAAATTAGAAAGAAACCACAGGCAGAGAACAGAAGGGTGAAAGTTCAAGTAAGCTAGCCGGCAAAAAAGCAAACTTGACCACCAAGGATAAAAGAGATCTTATCCAAGGATGCAAAAGATAATCTCACTTTTGACACCCACTGATCTCGAACTTAAAGAAAACTGAGCTTGCTCAGTTTTTTTTTGTCTAAAAAATCATTACAATCCAATCGTGAAAGTTTTCTACTTGGGTCCTGAGGGCACAAACTCTAATTTAGCAGCGCAAGCAATATTTACTGCAGAGTTTGAATATGTTCCTCTTCCATCAATTGAAGATATATTTCAAAAAGTTGCTTTAAGTCATTCGTACTATGGCGTTATACCCTTTGAAAATTCATATCAGGGCGTAATAAATTCGTCATTAAATTGTCTAATCGATTATGATTTAAAGATAGTAAAAGAGCTTAATTTTGCCATCAGCCATTCATTTTGCTCTTCTAATGAAGATATTGCAGATATAAATGTTCTAAGGATTGCTAGCCATCCTCAGGTTCTTGGTCAATGTAATTATTGGTTGAGCAGCAATTATCCAAACGCAGAAAAAATTGTCTGCACAAGCACAGCAGAGGCAGCCAAGATGGCAAGTGAAAATGCTGATATCTTTTGTATTGCCAATGAATATGCAATTAAACTGTTTAATTTACATTCTCATGTAAAAGATATACAGGATTCATCTAACAACTCAACAAGGTTTTTAGTAATAGGTAAGATGATTGAGGAGCGCTCTTCAAGGAACAAGACTTCAATCATGGTTAATATAGCTGATACTCCTGGATCGCTTATGAAAATTTTGCAACCATTTTCAGATTTAGCTATTAATATGACACGCATAGAGACAAGACCCTCCAGAAATAACCAATATTTGCATACTTTTTTCATAGATTTTGAGGGTTGGTATGAGGACAGCAAAATACAAGAACTAATTAATATTTTAGAAAAAATTTCAGAAGAAATACGAATAATTGGTTCTTACCCAGTAAAATCTTAAGTATTATCTGCTAGATGTTGAGATAAGGGCTCACTAAATTCTTCCAAGATTTCTTGGCTCAATAAATGACCCATATCTTTTATTTCAATAAAACTGCTATTTTTTATTAACTCGTGTGATCTTTTTCCCTCTGATATAGGAATAAGTGGATCTAGGGTGCCGTGAATAATAAGTGTTGGCGTAGCAATCTTTTGGATACTATTAATTCGTTTGCGGTCTGCAATGATTGCTAATAACTGCCTAGAGAACCCTGTGTCATTAGGGCTCCTTTCTATATTCTTTTTAACTCCTTGACGAAATTCAGGATTATTGAAGTTCTCTTTACCTGTACCAAGCAGTGTGTAAATTTCTATTGCTCTATCAATTCTTTGTTCATCACTTAATGAATGTCCTGCCCTATTACGAAGCAGTTCACCCAAACGGCCCTTAGGGGCAGTACTTGCATCTGGCGCTTTGACCATTGATGCAATTTGAGTGTATGAATAGAATCGGTTTGGATGATTTATCAAGACATGTTGAGAGATCATTCCACCCATTGACATGCCGATGAGATGTGATTTTTTTATATCTAAGCTATCTAAAATAGCAATGATGTCATTAGACATATCATCAAGAGAGTATGGAGATTTAATTGGCAGGTTCAAATAAAATTTAAGGTAATTTAAAAATACATTAGGTCTGCCTGCCGATTCAAAGCTTGTGGATAAGCCAACATCCCGATTATCGAAGATTATTGGTCGATAGCCACTCTCGATTAAAAAATCTAAAAGGTAGTCAGGCCAATAGGTTAGCTGCCCTCCTAGACCCATTACAAGGATTACTGGTGTATTTTCAGCAGGACCTAGATCTTTATAAAAAATATCAACTTGACCATTTCTGGCATATCCTTCGTTGCTTGCAATGAGGTTTGTAGAAAAAAATAGGCAAAGAATAAATATAAATAACTTTTTTATCATTGAATTTATTTAAAGAAATTGAATATTTTTGAATCTATATTCCGCAGGTAACTATAGACAGTCACAAGAATTAACGAAATACAAATAGGATAAAAGTAAGTTTCTATAAAAACCAATGGATTGCTAAAAATTTGATTGAAGTTATTTATTAATGAAAAAATTAATTCATGATTGATTGCACCAATAACTATAAACACGAGAAAAAACATTAAATCGATCATACCAATAGATGTTGATGATCTTATCTTTGATATCATCACTACGTATCTAGCTAACAAATTAGGGTTATTGACTTTATAGTGTTTAAGCTTCTCGCCTGCAATGGCATTTTTTAGGTTATTGTTTATCATTTTAACTTCTCTAAAGCTCTTTTTATTACTGACTTTACAGTATTTAGATTCAGATTAAGATCTCTAGCTATGTCAGCATTTTTATAGTCATAAATATACTTCATGGTAAGGATTGTGCGCTCATCTGATGAAAGATGACTTATTAGTTTATAAAAATCTTGATCATCTCCCCTATTTTCATTGGCACTGATGTGATCCATATTTTCTTCTAAATTATATTTTGAATGTTTTTTTATTTCTGTACGGAAACAATTAATTGCTATAGTGGCCAGCCATCCTCTAAATTCTTTTTCTGGATTGTAAGATTTAAGATAAGAGATAGCTCTTAGAAAAGCAGTTTGGGTTAAATCCTCAGCAAACATTTGATTTCCGCCTGTAAGACGCATCATAAAACCATAAATATAGTTTGAATGTCTTTTGATAAGCTCTTCGAAATGTTCATTACCTTCTTGTATACATTTGTCTACTATTTCTTGATCTGAGATCATTAAACATTAGCTGGTCTATCTTTTTTAATGATGTGTTTCCCAACTAATTCAGCTAAACCAATGAAGAAGATCAATGCACCAATCCCTGAAAGTGGGTTGTAAAAGCTCTGAAATAGCAGAAGTCCAAAGAAAATTAGACCCAACCCAGTACCGGTAGTAGTGAATGCTTGATTGGAATCATTTTTCTTTTCACCCTCATATCCCGGAAGAGATTTAATAACATCAACAGATAGTTCTTGGCCGTTTTGTAATGCAATTTGTAAAGTATCATGTACTAGCTTTGCTCGTCTATTTTTAAAAAAATTTACTATCAAAACAATCCATATTGGTAAACCAAAAAATATGATTACAAAAAATAGCCCAGTAAGTCCCCCAACATATGACCAAGACCACGGTGCATTCGAGGAGATTTCACTGCTACTTGGAGATATGCTCTCTAAACTAGTTTGAATATAAACGTTTATGGAATGCATAAGATAATTTAAAGAATCAGATAAAAACTGACCAAGAAGAAGTATTAGTTCGCTTAAAGTTTCCATATACCAAATATACTAACAGTTCATTAAAATAGTTGCATAAATGGCTTAAAGGAATTTTTGTTTGATCAGCTGTAAAATCTACGCCATAGATTAATGCCAAAAATTAATGAAATTAACCACAACAGCACTTCTATATAGTTTGGATTTGAGTTGTAACCAAAAAAACCCTTAGCAAACTCACCCACATAACCAGAGTCGTGCAAGGGGTGATAATATAAGTCCTTACTTCTATCGTACCTATAAAGGATATCGTTGTCTGGTTTCTCAGATGTTGGCTGTAATATGTCCCATGGTCGTGAAATTTGATTTTTTTCAATATAACCAGATTTTTCTAAATACTCTTCAGCTTCATGTGTGCCGTAAGCAACCATACCAGATGCCAAAAGTACCAATAATAGCGTAGTGCCTTTGAAAAAAGGTCTTAAATTAATTTTCTTTCCCAAAGCTACTACTAAATAACCAATATAAAGCGCCAACGCTGCACCCAAAATAAAACCAATAAATGAAAAACCATCGCCTCGGTCCTGGGCCAGTAACATAACTACTGTTTCAAACCCTTCCCTCAGAATTGAAAAAAACACGACCCAAAACACACCCCAAGATGACATCTTCAAAGCTTGTTCTGTTTTAGATTCAAGGTCCTTACGGTCCGAAACGTGTTTGGATAGCCAAAATACAACATACCAAATTAAGCCTGCAGCAGCATACATAAACAAGGCTTCAAATAATTTTTCATAGCGGGTATCGCCAGCTACTGATTTAAGGTAAACCACTATAAATGCTACAAAAATACTGGCTAGCACTGATGCGCCAACGCCAAGCCATAGTTTTGAAATTGCTTCAGTCAGATTAGAACGAGATAAAAAGCTATAAATGATGCCTACTATTAGTGATGCTTCTAAGCATTCTCGAAAAACAATTATAAACTCGTTCACTGTTAACAAATACTAATGAGAATGATTCTCATTTGCAATAAATATAGTTCAAAATAGTCTTATTTTATTGGTATTGATACTTGTTTGAGGTTATCCAAGTAGAATGGAATGCCTGGTTGCGAAGTTGAGAAAATAACATCCTCAGATAATAGATCTTTAATTAAAGCTGGAGGCTCATAGAGATCTTCTTTAGATAAGAAAAAGGTTCCCCAATGTATGCCATAGGCATACTGAATATTAAGGTCATTATAGATTTGTACTGCCTCTTCTGGATTAACATGATGTTCCTTTTCAACTTCTCTAGGTGCATAAGAGCCTATAGGAATAAATGCCAAATCAAGGTTTTGCATAAATTCTGGAAACTTAATAAACCTGTCGTCGTATGCTGTATCACCAAAATGAGCGACTGTATAATTATTTGATTTTAAATACCAACCACCCCAAAGACTTGCTTTTTTATCAAAAAAACCACGCGCTGACCAATGCTTCACTGGGAAGAAAACTATCTGAAGATTTTTATCGACAACCTCATCCCACCAATTTAGTTCTCTTACATTGGATAGACCTTTCCTTAACAATAATTTTTGGTCGCCCCTAGGAACGTAGAAAATTATATCTTTGTTACTCTCTTGTAGCTGTCGCAGGCTAGGAATATCTAAGTGATCGTAATGATTGTGAGAGATAAAGACCTTATCAATCTTTGGTAGATTTTTAATATCAATTGCTGGAGGAATAATTCGTTTTGGCCCAATAAAAGAAACTGGTGAAGACCTCTCTGAAAATATTGGGTCAAATAAAACGTTAACGCCATCT
>Ga0255778_10005074_pt1 | contig 10707 bp, 9 predicted proteins | sample 071ome_31_FD_179976 | JGI IMG/M metagenome (GOLD analysis project Ga0255778, IMG submission 179976) | Coastal salt marsh microbial communities from the Groves Creek Marsh, Skidaway Island, Georgia - 071405CT metaG (version 2) | ecosystem: Environmental > Aquatic > Marine > Intertidal zone > Salt...
CAGGTCAAATCCGTCCCCATTCAATTCTTCAACGACGGACTTCCTGCAGAAGAACAAGACATTTGGCAATCACCATGGGGACCGGTTGGGATCTGCATCTGCTATGATTTGAGTTACACGCGTGTGGTTGACGGGTTGATCCGCAAGGGTGCCTCCATGATTTTGGTTCCAACTCTGGATGAACTGCACTGGGGTGAATCACAACATCAACTCCACGCAAGAATCGCTCCCATGCGCTCGGCGGAATATGGAGTGCCCATTGTGCGAGTGGGAGCTTGCGGTATCAGCCAGGCGGTGGATTCGGAGGGAATCATCCGGGCAAGCACGGAGTTTCCAGGCAAAGAGGGCACGATCCAAGCAAGCATTGCTCCTTCAGATCATGTAAGCCTTCCTTTGGATCGTTACCTCGTGTGGATCGCGTTCCTGGCTGTGTCCCTCGATCTCCTGGCAATGGGATTCGCCAGATGGAACGACAGACCGGCTATTCCAAAACCGTCCGCCCGGATCGAGTGAAAGCCGCGGGATGCAATTTGAATCCTTTTTTGGGATAGTAATGGGTCGCGGCAGGAGCACTGAGCAGAATCAAAGTGGCATCCGGATGCAAGTGTTTCTGAGTTTCATTCATCAGTCGTTCCCCAATACCCTGCGATTGAAATTTGCGATCCACGGCCAAATCGGACAAATAACAGCAATACACGAAATCGGTCACTGAACGAGCAACTCCCACCAGAGTGTCTTCCCATCTGGCAGTCACGATCATGTCGGCATTTTCCAGCATGGACTGCAACTGACTCCGGTTGTCCACAGGACGCCGCTCAGCCAGCCCGGAACGCAGCAGCAAACTGTGGAATTCGTCGACCTTTAGATTGTTATCAATCGCAAACCGTATCATGTGATTTTATCAGACTGGATGAGACGAAGCTTCGATTTACTGAACCGGCCACTCATTGGATTGGGATCGAGCCGTTTCCAGGAAACTCTCCATCCGACTCACCATGCGGTGTTCATCATCGGCTACATTTTGTTTTTCGCCCGGATCTTTGGACAAATTGTAAAGTTCAAGAGGCGCCCGTACCCCGTGGCGTATGCCTTTCCAATCCCCCATGCGAACAGCCTGATGGAATCCGCCCTCGTGAAATTCCCAATACAGTGGATCGTGGTCCTTTGTCTTTCCTTCCAGGATCGCATCAACCATGGATTCACCGTCCAATCCACGTGGAGCTTTTAATCCCGCCAACTCGCTCAAAGTCGGAAACACATCCCAGGCCGCCCATACCTGATCACTGACCTGCCCAGGCTGAATGCGTCCTTTCCAACGGACAATCATGGGCGAGCGAATCCCTCCTTCGTATAGATCCCGTTTAATACCCCGAAACGGCCCCGAGGACTGGAAAAAATCCGGATCAACACCCTCCTGGTTATGGGGCCCGTTGTCACTGCAGAAAAATACGATCGTGTTCTCAGACTGACCGGTCTCGTCCAGGGCGTCCAGAATCTTGCCGACATGGAGATCCAATCGATAGATCATGGCGGCGAGCATTTTCTGAGGTTCCGGCCAGTCTTTGTCAGCGTAAGGTTTGGTAGTGGGCGCTTCGACACGTTTGTGAGGGAGCGTGTATGCGAGATAGAGAAAGTAAGGATTCTTGTGGGGCATGCGAATGAAATTCATGGCGACATCCGTAAACTTGTAATGAATGTAAAGTCCCTTCTGTCCATTGGCATTTTGAGGTATCCCCATCAGATCCTGATTGCGCCATAAGTATTGTGGATAATGATTATGTGCTTCTTTCTGGTTCAGAAATCCAAACCATTCATCGAAGCCTTGAAGATTCGGAAGTCCGGTCGAACCGGCTTCACCGAGCCCCCATTTGCCGATCACGCAAGTTTCGTAGGATTTCTGTTTCAACATTTCAGCAACGGTCAAATCACCATAATCCAGCGGAACCAATCCATTGCCACGAATCCGCGTGTGCCCGGTGTGAAATCCGGTCATCAAGACCGAACGCGAAGGTGCACAAACTGTGCTACCGGCATAGTATTGGGTGAAACGAATCCCTTCGGAGGCCATCTGATCCAATCTCGGGGTCTCAAGTTGCTTTTGACCGTAGCACCCCAGGTCTCCAAACCCCAGATCATCGGCCATAATGAAGATGATGTTGGGGTTTTTTGCCGCGACAGCATGGGTCGTCATCCCTAAGGAGAGGAACATCCCAAATGTGACAGCCATCAAAATAGCACGTATTTGCCAAAACAGCCCATCATATCTCCCGCCCCGGAACGGCGGGATTAAAAGGAGATGAAAGGCCATATTATTCAAAAAACGCATGCTCTTGACATACGCTATTCAAGCACTCGATCAAGTCGAAAACACTTTGGCTGTTAATTAAATGCTCAAAAAAACGGAAGCAATCAGTCAGAAAATGACTCCGGGATGTTAAATACAATGACGACGCGATCGCATTCCAGGCAGCCCGCGATCCCCCTTGTACGCCATAGGTAGATCGTGTCGTCCCCGACGCGTCCCCTCATGGCTTCCCTCCCCTGCTTTTCACCTTACAACGGAAAACCCCACGGCATATGCTCGCCCTTACCCGCGTCGGTTCGCTGGCGGGGACGACACGGGCTACCAGAGGGATGCTCTTGGGATTTCCTTTGGACGGTATGGTCAATTTGGATGCCACAAGGAGCGCGTCGGGGACGGCACGATCTACCTGAGGAGATGCACTTGGGGGTTCCTTTGGACGGTATGGTCGGTTTGGATGCCACAAGGGGCGCGTCGGGGACGACACGATCTACCTGGGGGATGCTCTTGGGGGTTCCTTTGGACGGTATGGTCGGTTTGGATGCCACAAGGGGCGCGTCGGGGATCCCACAGTCGCGGGATGCTACCGGCCAAATTATTTTTACCGGTTGACACGGTCCGTGGGGTCGATCAGATTTAAGGCATCACTGTAAATCTGCACACATGACATGAATCCTTCAGCAAGAATGCGATCCAACTGTTGGCCTTTGATGGTCTTCCTGGGGGTCTGCCTGATGTTTGACATCAGTTGGGCGCAAAGTCTCCAGGGACCGGGCGTGGGGGGGCGTGGATCTGAAAGGCTCATTACTCAACCCGGTCCAGCATCCCGTGCGGGTGTTCCGGAATGGCATGTGGAAGAATCTTTTCAAGATGACATCTTCACATTTGTGAGGATCGAATACGGTATGGGGGGAGGCTTTGGTCGACGAGGTGGAGGATGGAGGGTGGATTACCCGAATGCTGATTATAATTTCTCCTATCGCCTGGAGCAACTCACCTCCTTGATTGTGCATCCCGACGGAGCAACTGTTAGCCTGACGGATGATCGACTTTACGATTTCCCTTTCATATTTGTGATTGATCCGCGCAGTCTCGTTTTCCGGGAACAAGAGGCAAAGTCATTGCAGCGATACTTGTTGAACGGAGGATTTCTCATGGTGGACGATTTCTGGGGTGAAACCATGAAACGACATTTTCTTGGAGAAATGCAAAAAGTTTTCCCCAATCGACAACCGATTTCACTGGACCTTTCACACCCCATTTTCAACTCGGTATTTCCACTCACCATCAAACCTCAGGTTCCCAGCCAGGATTCGGCTGAACGCAACAAGGGACAAGGCGCTTACGAAACATACGAAGATGAAATTCTTCAGCGTTATGGCGAAGGCCCTTATCCTGCTGATTACCTGGCTATCGTGGACGACAACGAACGCATCATGGTCTTGATCTGCCACAACACTGATCTGAGTGATGGATGGGAAGAAGAAGGCACGAGCCCTTGGTTCTTCTCCCGGTTCTCTGAACCTCTTTCCTACCCCATGGGCATCAACATTGTTCATTATGCCTTGACGCATTAGGCATCCAGATCAATGAACTTCACATCGAGGTCCTTGCCATCGCATTCCATGATGGCCACGGAGCGTTTGACCCCCATTTTTTCACGTCCAGCATATCCGGGGTTCAAATAAACCGTTTTGCCCAATGTTTCACGATGAGCTCGATGCGTGTGACCGAACACGACGATGTCCGGGCTTGTGCGCTCGATCCGCTCTCGAATGGCGTGAGCAGGTGTCGGCAAACTGACGATGTGATGCACCAGGATGTTAAACCCGGCGAGTTCCACCGCCTCGGTTTCTCTAACAGGAAGGTCGTAATCGGTGTTCCCAAGGACGGCGGTCACTGGGGCGATTTGTTCCAGGTCCATCAACAACCACGGAAAACCGATGTCACCTGCATGGAGAATGTGGTCGACGCCCTGAAAGATCCGTTGAATGCAAGGATCCAAATATCCATGGGTATCTGAAATGACGCCTATTTTAAACATGCCATGGAAATTTCCTTAAGCCGGAACTTCCTCCACATCGCTCTCCTCGGGTTCAGTCTCAGGTTCCGGTTCGGTTTCTGCAGCTTCCTCAGTGGCTTCGATCCATTTGGCCGCGCCGACAAACAACCCCGTAAACAGTCCCCCGCTGAGCAGTGTGTTGCGTAAAAACATCCAGGTTGGAGGAAATCCGCCTGTTCCTTTGGTCAGAGCCAGCAACCAACCCGTCAGATCGCGCGTGTATTCTTTGTTGTCGAAAGGATTCAGCAACCAGGCAAGCGTGTTGGTCAACAGGTAAAAGAAACACGCACCAACAAGTCCCCCACCGACCAGTTTTGCCCAATGATCTTTTTTGCTCATCCATTGCCCCAGACCTATGAGGCACGCATAACCCAGATAGTTGCTCAATTGATACCATTGCGGCCAATAACCGTAATACGCATTCAGAGCCAGGTCTGTGACGGCCAGCGTCCCCAGTGGCAGCAGCCAGGCCATACGAGGCGTGAAGTACAGACCGGCACAAAACGCCAGCGCATAAGCAGCACTGAAGTTCACCGGCATCGCCCCTGGCCAGCGCGAGGCTGCGAACACGATGAGCATCAGGATCATCAGTCCGATATGATTCTTTTTCTTCGCCACGAACCCCCATGTTAAGGTTTCAGGCCTTCTTGACAAGAAGGGATCAGCGATTCAGATGGGTTTATCACGAGAAACATACCATTCCAGGCATTCCACGACTTGACGAATCCCCGACTAAAGGAGTGAATGAGTGCGTCCGTGAGCACATCGAGCCAAGATTCAGGATCCAGCAGTCTCCCACTTTATCAGGAGTGGAAGGATGCTGCCTGGTGGGATGAAATGATCCGCCACCCCGGCCAACTCCCTTTTCTGCGTTGGATCCCTGCCCCCATGGCGAGTTGGCCCTTCCTGGTGGCCGGTTTTCGGGCGACGTTTCCGGATCGGCCCCTTGTGCTGATCACATCCGGATTAAAACTTCAGGAATCGATGCACCAGGACCTGGCAACCTGGCTGGACTGGTTCTCGGACGCTCCCCAAAAAACGATCACCTCGCGCCCCTTTTTCTATCCGGCCTGGGAACATCTCCCTCACGAAGCCAAACTACCCCATGCGGATGTCATCAGCGAACGCCTGGAAACACTCACCGCCCTGTTGAGATGGCAGGCTGATCCGCAGGATTCCCCAGCTCCTGTGATCGTCACGACGATTCAGGCGCTGATGCAGCGGACCTTTGAGCCGGACGCACTTCAGGATCGCCTCCGAACATTGCGTGTGGGGGACATTCTGGACCCACTGGATCTGGTGGAATGGCTCGAAGACCAAGCTTACGAGCCGGAAGCCAAAGTCACGCAAAAAGGTGAAATTGCCCTGCGTGGAGGCATCCTGGATGTGTTCCCGCTCAGCAGCCCGTGGCCCGTTCGTTTGGAATTTTTTGGTGATGAATTGGAATCCATCCGCTATTTCCACCCAGAAACACAACTCACACGCGATCGTATCGCAGAGGTGGAGTTGCCTCCGGGAGGCGAATTGGGATTGATCAAGCGACAAGTGGAATCCGAATCCTCGGATTCGGAACAGAATTTTTTCAACTTACTGGATTATCTCCCCAAGTCAGCTTGCCTTTTCGACGCAGAACCCACAGCGCTACAAGAGGCGGCAGAGCATTATCAAAACCAAATCCCAGAGGATGATCCGTTCTTTCTGGATTGGTATGGCTTGCAATCGCGGCTGGATAAGGCCGGGTGGATGCGCATTGAACTCAAGGAAGCGGATGCAGAATGGAGCGATCCGGAAGATACTCCAGCCCCCACCGCCAGCGACCAGGGAATTGAATTGAATCCCGATCTGGAATCCATGGAAGTGTATCGTCCATTGGGAGACCATCGTCCGGAGGCCCATATCGTTGAAAAGCAGCGAATGGATTTTCTGGAACAAATGCACCGTTGGTTGCGGAAAGGGCACGCCGTGTTGGTCGTCTGCAACAACGAAGGCGAGAGCCAGCGATTTCAGGAGATCTGGGACGAAACAGGGTTTCGTGACAAGGCGGGCGAACACGGACAACTGCTTCTCCTGACCGGAAGTCTCGGGCGCGGCTTTGTGGCGGATCAATTGGGATGCGTTGTGGTGACGGATGCCGAGATCTTTGGTCGATACAAAGTGCAACGCCCCCGCAGGTTGAAATCGCCCCATGCGGCGGCGGCCAAATCCATCCTTCAGATCGATTTTGCGGACCTCGAAGACGGGGATTACGTGGTTCATCTTCAGCATGGGATCGGTCGCTACATCGGACTTCAACGCCTCCCCCCCGTCGGCTCGACAGCCACGCCGGGCAACGATGAAAACGGCCCCGAGTATCTGGTCATTGAATACGCCGCCAAGAACATTGGTGACGAACCGCCCAAACTCTATGTTCCGGTCAGCGAAGCGCACCTGGTCAGCAAATACATTGGGGCCGGCAAAGGACGTCCACAACTTCACACGTTGGGAGGCAAACGCTGGAACAGTGCCAAGGCGCAGGCTGAAAAAGCGGTTCGTGACCTGGCGGGTGAACTGTTGCAAATACAGGCGGCGCGCGCTTCTGAGGAGGGGCATTCGTTTCAACCCGATTCCACCTGGCAACGGGAATTCGAAAGCTCGTTTTTATATGAAGAAACGGACGATCAAATCCGCGCCATTGACGCCACCAAAGGGGACATGGAACGCGCCAAACCGATGGATCGTCTGATCTGTGGCGATGTGGGGTTCGGCAAAACAGAAGTCGCCATTCGAGCGGCATTCAAAGCGGTCATGGATGGCAGGCAAGTGGCCATCCTGGTGCCTACGACCGTCCTCGCACAACAACATTACAATACCTTGACCGAGCGCATGGCGGACTACCCGGTGCGGGTGGAATTGATGTCGAGATTTCAAAAACCGAAACAAGCGCGCAAGATCATTCAGGACCTTGCCACAGGATCCGTGGATATTGTGGTGGGCACGCACAAACTGATCCAAAAAGACGTCACATTCAAAGACCTTGGATTGGTCGTCATTGATGAAGAACAACGCTTTGGCGTGGCGCAGAAAGAGAAATTCAAGCTCATGCGCAAACTCGTCGATGTGCTCACTCTGAGCGCTACGCCGATTCCACGTACCCTGCATCTTGCGTTGATGGGAGCCCGTGACATGAGCACTATTGAAACGCCACCACAGGACCGGCTGCCAGTGGAAACCATCGTGATTCCCTTCGACGAAGAAGCGATCAAGAACGCATTGCGCCGCGAACTCAATCGACAGGGCCAGGTCTATTTCCTGCACAACCGGGTCGGCACCATCAACACGATGGCTCAACGCATTCAACAACTTGTCCCGGACGCCCGTATTGTGGTTGGACACGGACAGATGGAGGCACGCGAACTGGAATCGGTGATGCGCACCTTCATCAATGGAGAAGCAGACATTCTCGTTTCAACGACGATCATTGAAAGCGGCATCGACATCCCCAACGCCAACACCATCATCATCGACCGCGCGGATCGATTTGGTTTGAGCGAATTATATCAGTTACGCGGAAGAGTCGGACGCTACAAACACCAGGCGTACGCCTACCTGCTGTTACCCCGTCATGCAGGGGTGCTGACCGATGCCCGAAAGCGCCTCAGCGCGATGAAACAGTATTCCAAGCTGGGAAGCGGATTCAAAATCGCCATGCGGGATCTGGAAATCCGGGGCGCAGGCAATTTACTGGGATCCCAGCAAAGTGGACATATCACCGCCATTGGATTCGACCTTTATTGCCAATTGCTCAAGCAAAGCATCAGTTCCCTGCGCGGCGAAAAAATACCGCCACGGGTTGAAGTCAAAATCGATTTTGATTTTCTGATGATGAATCCCGGAGAAGTGGACACCACAACTCAAGCCAACCCCACACCGAATCGGCGGAAAAAGAAACCCGAATTGGAAATATCCGTACCACGAGAAACGGCTGTTTACATTGAAACGCACGGGGACGTTGAACTCGAAGAAACCACCGCCAAGACCACTCCCAAAGAACCCTGTTATCTCCCTTTGGATTATGTCACCGAACCGCAGCAGCGCATCGAGTTCTACCGCAAATTTGCCGAAGTCAACAATACCGAATCGCTTCAAACCATCAAAAACGAACTCCGGGATCGATACGGTCCATTACCGGATCCGGTGGAACGATTGATACTGGTCAGCGATCTGAAGTGGAAAGCGTTCCTCAAAAACATTTCCGAGATCGCCACCCAACGCGACAAACTCAAGATCATGCGCAACGGTCAATGGGTCATGATGAACGGCAAATTCCCCCGCTTGACTCGAAAAACCGCCACCGCCAGACTCAATGAAATTCACAAAATGGTGCAGGCATTTTGAGCAGCCTCAAACAATTCGTCGAATTGATCTGGAATAAGACCTATCCCTCTTCTCCACGAATGCGCCAGGTGACTCTGCGGAGTTCTTCCAGTGCGATGGATCCCTGTTGAATTTTCAAAAAGGCGTTTTCCCTCAAAGAACGCCAGCCAAATTGACGCGCTGCCTCCTTGAGCCGGGTGACGGTCATACCCTGGGCGATGGCTTCGGCCAGTTCGTCGTTCATCAAAAAGAACTCATAGATGGCCACGCGGCCCCGGTAACCCAATTGGGCGCACTCGTCGCATCCCACCCCTTTCCATGCCTGCACTTCATCAGGCTCAATGGCAAGGATCTCCGCCATTTCCTTTCGAAGCTCATGACTGATGGCATCATCCTGCTCCCTGCAATTCGGGCAAATCCTGCGGGCAAGTCGTTGCGCGACTGAAGCAACCAGTGAGGATCCGATCAAATGCGGGTCCGTATTCATCCCCAACAGGCGGGATAAAACACCAATACTGTCATTGGCATGCAAAGTGGACAGCACCAGATGCCCGGTCTGAGCAGCTCGCACGGCGATTTCGGCGGTGTCCTGATCACGGATTTCTCCCACCAGAACGACATCGGGATCATGTCGCAAAACGGAACGCAAGCCACTGGCAAAAGTTAACCCGATGTCATCCCGTGTCTGGATCTGGGAAATGCCTTCCATCTGGTATTCCACCGGATCTTCGATGGTAATGATTTTCCGACCGTCATCATTGGCCTGTGCCAGAGCGGCGTAAAGACTGGTGGTTTTCCCTGAACCGGTCGGCCCCGTGATGAGAATGAGTCCCTGCGGCAAATGCACCATCTTGGAAAAAAGTTTTTCCTGTTGCGGGTCCATACCGAGTTGCCCCAGGTCCATAAAAAGGCTTTCACGGCCCAGAATGCGGAGGCAGATGGTTTCACCATGTTTGGTCGGGATCACCGACACGCGCAAATCAAATTTCTCCCCTTGAGTGCTCATGGTGATGCGTCCGTCGTGTGGGAGCCTCTTTTCGGCGATGTTCAAATCCGCCATCACTTTGAGCCTCGAAACGATCGCTCCGTAAAGTTGTTTCAATTGTTCGGGAACGGGAACTTTCTGGAGAATACCGTCAATACGATATCGCAATCGAATGGCATCCCGATAGGGTTCGATATGGATATCGGTGGCGCGTAGTTTCAACGCCTCATCCAGGATCTGGTCGACCAGTTTGGAAATGGCTCCATCCTTGGGTTTGAGCCTTCCTTGCGCGCCCACATCATAGACGATTTCCTGATCGAGATCGGGGATCTGGCTATCCGACCGCAGTTGTTCAACGGTGTCGGCTCCCAACCCGAAACAACGCTTGATCTCAGACTGCAATCGACTGGGGATCGCCAATGCCACCTGGATGCGTTTTCCAAGGATCAAGCGCAGGTTCCCAAGCTCAATGGAACTGGGCAGATCACTGAAAGCCAGAGTGATTTGGTCATCTTCAACTCGAACGGGCAGTAATTGATAATGGAAGACCAGCTTGACGGGCACGGATTTGAGCAGCTTATCGTTCGGCTGGTAATCCTCCAATCCCAGGTATTCCAGGTGTTCCGATTCGGCGAGTGCGCGAATGGTATCCTCTTCCCCGGCCAACCCCAACTCCAGGATGGCTCTGGCACAACTCATCTTTCTGTGCAACTGAAGACTGCGGGCCTTCTCAAGTCCTTCCTCGGTCAGCAGTCCGCGCGCCAGGAGCATGTCGGCCACATCGGCATGACGATTATCTGTGGAATGGTTTGGCGTCACTTGATGGGCACTTTCAATTTGGTGGCTTTCTTGAACGGCACTTGGTGTTCCTGATCATCTTTACTTTTCAATTTGAGATAATCCGAACGAATCTCCAATAAAGTAAAATCCTGACCTAACGGTTGGTCAAGCTGTGCCGATGCTTTCTTGCCATCAATGGTCACAAAAGCCTCAACGACATGCTTG
>Ga0255778_10005094_pt1 | contig 10678 bp, 10 predicted proteins | sample 071ome_31_FD_179976 | JGI IMG/M metagenome (GOLD analysis project Ga0255778, IMG submission 179976) | Coastal salt marsh microbial communities from the Groves Creek Marsh, Skidaway Island, Georgia - 071405CT metaG (version 2) | ecosystem: Environmental > Aquatic > Marine > Intertidal zone >...
GACATTTCGCTTTTTATTTCCTGTTATGCCTTTACTACTTTTTTTTGCTTATGATTTTATCAGTTATCTGGCTAATAATTATGCTAACAAACGTAGGGAATTGGTCCTGATACTATCCGTATTAATAGTTATAAATATGATTTTTCCGACACTGGTATTTACCTATTATCGTTATCAATCAGGTGTTGATACAGGCTTGAACAAATACAAAGAGTATTATTTGTTACCGGATTTGGCAGAAGCCAGACAAAAAGTAATGCAACAGCAAATGATGTTCGAGGATTTTAAACGTATTAAATTAACGACAAATCAGGATTCCGTCATTGCTTATTTTGAACCGGAATATGTAACTTATCTTGCTGAAAGAAGATCGGAATTTATCCGCTTTTATGAAACTGAAGCAGGCGAGGTGAAATTACATAAGCCTGACAAGTCAGACTATGTATTATTGACAAGTTTGCACCCGCGTAAAACCAGGGAGCAAATAAATGGACTATATACTTATCAGTATTTTAAAGAATTTACTGATATTGAATGGATTAGCAAATCAGATAACGAGACAAAGGTGTCTTATTTTCTAAAGGTTCTCAATTAATTTACTTTCTACTGCTGTTACAAGCCTTTTCCATGAAGGTAGAGCTGTATATTCTTTTTCACCTAAATTTATTAATTCCAGAATTCTTTTTGAAAATTGTTGAATATCGTCTGTATCCAGCAGAAGTTCTGGATAATCAGCTAGAATCCAGTTGGTTGAATCCGTTCTACTTGCGATCACTGGCTTATTGCAGCTCATGGCTTCATACAACTTTACCGGATGACTATAGTTCCCAAACGCGGATTGTTTATTTATAACCAACAACATATCCATGCTATTGATAAAATTATTGACATCATCATCGGGCAAATAACCCAGATAGCTTGCTTGTTTTGGAATAGATATCCCCTTTTCTGTCTTTCCACATAATACAAATTTGATTGAGTCAACGTTAATAGATTCGATAATAGAAAATAAAGTATTTATTCCTCTGCTCGAAGTAATACTGCCGTGGTAACCAATTAGTTTCGGTTCAAGTGGTAATCCTAATTTTCTTCTACTTTCCAATTGATCTGCTTTTTGTATTTGTGGATCAGCTGCCATCTGAAAAATATGAATATTATTATTGTCTCTGTATTTACCCATTAATTTTGCAAGTGACGGGCCGGCGACGGTAAGCAAGTCACATTTTTTTATTGCCCGATGCCACAACCAATGCACCGGTTTTGCATAAGGCAGATATGACTCATAGTTGTCATAAGCATCTATCATTACCTTACTATTTGTGACGCTACTGTAATAAGCAGCCAAAATACCAAAGTAAGTATCCGAGCATGCAATTAACCAATCCGGATTAATTTGTATGAGGTATTCTCGCAAGTTTGAACGACCAAATACATAATCTGGATAAATACTGATAGAACGCATCATTAATTGATCAATGACAACAGTTTCGTTTTCATTTTTTTTATAACTGAATAAAAACATACAAACATCATGTCCTGATTCAGACAAATATTTCGCCAGATAATAAAAACGACCATATGGGCGAGTCATTAAATCTTTTCCCATTGGCCGTCTTTTACAAAATAGAACGATCTTCATCAATTACATTCTGGTTTACTGCAGTATTTTGACTGTTTTATTTCCAATAAAACGTCTGTTTAGTGCGATCAGTAAGTATCTGAAATATCTGTATGGAATATACAAAAACCAATACACACTATAAATTATATTCATTAATAAGCCGGGGCTGTTTTTTTTATGAATTACTTTTTCTTCATCATAGCGTTGCCTAAAACCCGGCCAGTCTCTCTTTGAACTGATACCTACCTGACGCATCACAGACACAGTAACATTATAAGATTCAGATGTTGCTGATCTTCTATAAGCTCTCAACATCAGATCATAATCAAAATTGATTCCCAGAGATTCATCAAACCCTCCCAGCTGATTAAATAATTCTCTTGATACCAGTTGCCCTTGATGGCATGAACCCATTTTAAAATTGGTCAGAAAACCCAGTTCATGATTGAGAGAGGTGATAATCCTGCCATCTTCATAAAGAAAATTAACCAGGAATATATGAAAATCTTTTTTAGTGTTATTAATATTATTTTTAATGCTTTCCAGAGTATTTTCATCCAGTAGATAATCATCTGAATTTAAAAACATCAAGTATTGTCCTGTTGCAGCGGTAGCACCTTTATTCATTGCTTCAGCAATACCGCTATCACTTTCAGATAAAAAGTAACTGATATGGTTTTTGTATGCTTGAATAATTCCCAGCGTTTTGTCAGAAGACTCACCGTCAATGATGATAAATTCATAATCATTCATTTTTTGATTTATAACACTCTCTATTGTCATCTTTATATATCTTTCAGAGTTTTTACAAACAGTAATGATGCTAAGTAATGGCTTATTCATTGTAATTTATTCTGGTCTTCAGTACTTGTTTATAGAAATCATAGTGCGCATTGGCAATATGTTCGGCAGTATAGTTTTCTTTAACATGACGAACACAGTTGTCGGACATGCGATCAAGCAATGGCTTATTATTAAACAAAAAGTCTATGACTGCTAAAAATCGATCAACGTCCTTATTTCTTACAAGAACACCCGTGGCTTTATCATTAAAATTTTGATTTTTTATATCTTTATCCAAAGCTATGCCATTGATTATTTGTTCGCATATACCTCCTGTCGCTGTAGATACGACCGGCAAGCCGCATGCCATAGCCTCGGTAATTGTTAATCCCCAGGTTTCTGTATTACTTGCGTTTACATATAAATCTGCCGCCTGATAATACAAAGACAATGTTTTTTTATCTTTTACATATTCCTTGTTTATGATCTGCAGATTGTCACAGGTTTTATTGATGCCCTTTTCACCTATTGCAATAAAAACGATATTTGTATTTCTATTAATTGATGCAAACCGTTTTACCGCTTCAACAACCGTTTTATAATCCTTTGCTTTGCTTGAATAAAAATGATTTGCTATAAAAAGCAATACAAATGAATTTTTTTCTATTTCAAGCACATTTCTTGATAAATACTTATCTGCTGGCTTAAATAAATTTGCATCTACACCGTTGTTTATTACTTTATGTTCAAGTATAGAGTTGCTAATAAATGATTGACTGATTCTATGCATCAACCATTTTGATGGGCTAATAATATATAGCTTACTTGAGCCGATAATTTCCCGCTTTCGCTGTTGATTAATTTTCGTGTTGTCCTTTCTTATCGCTGGATAACTATCCAGATATTGGCAATCGCCACAAGTCGTTTGCCATTTTTCACAATCCAGAGTGTAGGCACAGTGTCCGGTATATAACCATTCATCATGCAACGTTAATACTATGGGTTTAATCTTGCTTAGCTCTGTAAGTAATCGTATATCGAAATAACCACCATGCAGATTATGAAAATGTAATATATCTATATCATTTATATATTCGTATATCTTTCCGGACTGCTTATACGTAAATTCCTCATAACCCTGAGTCCATCTATAGAACATAGCCGGGCGAGCTATAGCTCTAAGCATTTTAGCCAGATAATGAAATAATTTATTTTTCTTAAACTTTTCTGAATATTTAGCTAAATCTATGAAAAACTGGGTATAAAAATTATTATTTTTATCCGGGTTAATTTCAAATATGCCTTCAACAGAACTTGATTTATTGCCGACTAATAATATTGATTGCCTGGTATCACGATTAAATAATTGATGTAGTTGCAGGGCCACTCCTTCTGCCCCGCCAGAAATATCACTTGTAGATACTTGCAGAACTTTCAAGTTAATGCGGCGCGCCCAGTTTGCTTATGTTTTTATTAAACTGCCTGTGATGTTTCAGGTAATTAGTCATTCTTTTTAATATCGAACCGGTTCTGAAATGTTTTAAGGCGGCACAGTATTGTCGACTCTCAGATATTTCATTGGTGAAATTGGTATTCGCTTCACCTATATCAGCACCATGTATATTAGTAGTAGAGCAATGAGTACCACTACCGTCAAAGCCAATATTATTGACAAGCGAATTACCCGAATAAAGAGATAAACCATTTTCTACGAACATTGATGCATACCAACGTATCGCCCATGAATCTACTTCGCCGGCATACTGTCTGCATAACATTTCCCAAAAGAAATAGGTATGGCCCTGATTAAATTGACTGATTTTCTTATTGTTAAGAATCTCCATAGCCAGCTCCTTGCTATCAGAACGGAAATACTTCCATGCTCGCCCCCATGTCGCCCAGCCCCAGGGTGATGGCTCTCTGTAAAAAAAAGAATCTGGCAATTCATCTTTCAGTCTAGGTAAGTATGATGATATATGCATAACATCATCATAATCACGATAATAACTCAATGCCTCATTCATATACTTTAAAAATGACGGTGATAAAACCAGATCATCTTCCAGCACAATAATGTCTTCATATTGTTCCAGTACATATGAGACACCCTGAATAATAGAATTTGCCAAACCTTTATTTTCTTTACTTTCCACCAGCTCGGCCTGAGGTAATGTGTTTTTTATTAATGCATTTACTGCGCATACATTTTTAATATCCTGATCATTTTTTGCGCCATCACAAAACACATATATCTTTGATGAACTGACAAGATCATTTTTTAACAGGCTTTCCAGCATTTTTTCTGTGTGCCCAGGCCTGTTATAAACAAATATAGCTATGGGTGCCGTATCCATCATCAGGTTGTCAGTGTTAGATATTTTATTGTTCGATACCAAATTCTGAATATATTTAATGGCAACAGATAAACAGGACTGATAAGTATTGCCAATTTACTTAACATTATCGGGTTAATATCGCATTTATTGCTAAACAAAAAACGCAGATCTGCCCTGTTTTTCTTTTTGAACTTTAAATTATTGTTATATATGTCGTGCTGTAAATATACGTTATTACTAGTCATCAACTTGTAATCTTGTCGATATGCTCTCATGGTAAATTCATAATCAGAACCATAATGAGGCAGCATGCCTGATTTGAGTTTTCCTATGTTTTTTAAATCTGCCCAGCGAAGAAACAGTCCCCTGGTAGATAAACAATTAATCTCTTCCTGATTATCTGCCTTGTAAAAATTAAAGTGTTGCAGATCTACCCTGACACCTGTTTCTTCAATCGCTCCGGTTTCATTATTTTCTTGTCTTGCCAGTAATAATGTCTTGTCATTTTTTTTAATGGTTTCAATTCCATTTTTTAAAAAATCTTGATTAATTAGAACATCATCATTAATGATCAGGATGATTGAATCACTTGTGACATCATGTTGCTGCAGCCAGTTAATTCCTTTATTTAAACATCCTGCCCACCATAAATTGCCATCACCTTGCAGTACTAACGTTTCCGGTAATAACTGCCTGACCTGCCCGGCTGTATCATCAACCGAGCCATCATCGATTAATATTAATTTAAAGTTTTGGAATGTTTGTTTTTGTAAACAATCAACAAACTCCAACGTGATAGCGGCTCTGTTATAAACAGGTACTAATATATAGATTGTTGGTTCACTATACATTTATCGGTATAGTTTATTCCCAGCAACGTCTGTAATATTCAAAGTTATCGACTTTATTCAACACAGTTTTCACATAATCAATACCGGTCCATGCACTTGCCCTTTGTTTTCCTTTATTGATTAATTTATTTCTAAGTTCAGGTTTACTATACAAGCTATATATTTGATCGGCGATAGATTCATTGTTTTCCGGATCTGCATAAATAGCCCGATCGGCAAGTTGTTCTTTCATTCCCGATACATCCATGGCAATAACAGGGCAACCTAACGCCATTGCTTCTAGTGGGGGAAGATTTTCCGGACCAAATAATGAGACATAAACCAATGCATATGCATGTTGATAGTATGCAATCATTTCTTCTTGTGTAACATAACCTAGAAAATAAACCTGATCCTGAATAGACAAATATTCAGCTGATCTCTTGATATATTCCTGATTACCCTTGTCTGATCCTGTCAAAAAAAGTGGTAAACAAAGACCGTATTTATCTTTTAAGATTTTTAATCCATATAATAAATTGACATGGTTCTTATGTGGCCAAAACTGTGCAGGATAAAAAAGATAATTTTCAGGCAAGTTGTTACTGGGTAATTCTATTATTCTTGAACTTTTCAGGACATAAGATGGTGTCATTTGTGGAACAATACAAACACGTTCTGCTTCAATTTGATAATACGTCATAATTTCATTTTTTGCTGTTTCATTACCAGCTATAACCATTGCAGCACGTTGAATTGACTTCGAATATATTTGATTTCGCTTTTCCCATTCTATTATATTGCCTACTTCAGGAAAAAAAGGCTGTTTTCTATGCTGCACATCCCAAACAGTACATATATAGGGTAATGACGTTTCAATATCTGTAGTAGGACCTACAAACCATAATAAATCTATTTTTAATTCCCTGAATTTATTATCCAGATTCATTTTATATTGGCGTTGCCTTTGTAACCATTTAAAAACACCCCGATAATATTTAATATCGTTTTCAATAAATTCCAATTTACCTGCCAAATCCGGTAAGGCGCTCCTGTCTCTTGCAACAATATAAATTTTATGATCACTATTATCTGATTCATGAATCAGACTTTCGATAATCTCTCTTTCGAAAGTATAGCCACCACCTACATCAGGCTGTCTGTCAGAAGTAATAACCGCAATACGCATTAATTGTTGTCCATTATTTTTGCCGTAGCTACAGCATGCCATGAATGTTCATCTGCTGATTGCAGCGTCAACCAGTTATGTATTGCCAAACAGCTAAATCCTGCTGAAAATAAAAGATCATGGATTTCTTCATCAAAGAAATAACGCATATCATGAGATTCTGAAACGACTATCGTATTGTCGCTATCAAGTATCCTGTAGTTTACTTTCACACAATTATTCTCTGTGTCATGAATGGGCTCAGCAATTCGCTTGTATATTTGACCTGCAACAGATACTTCTTTACTTCTGTTTTCAGGCGGCTCTGAAATCACGCCGGGGCCATACCAGAAATCAAAACAGAATATTCCATCATCCTTTAAATGATTTTTCACCATATCAAGATAGTTATGTAAATCCTGTTGTGAAATTAGATAACTTGTCACATGAAAAAGCGCCAGAACCGCATCAAACTTTCTGGAAAGATTCATACTTCTAATATCTGCCTGGCGAAACTTCAGTCGTTGTTGCACATTAACATGCTGTGCCAGCTTTTTCTTTTCGGCATATCCAAGCATCTGTTGACTTTGGTCAACGCCATAGACCTGATAACCCTGTTGTGCAAGGTTCACCGCATGTTGGCCGGTACCACATCCAAGATCGAGTATAGATTGATATTGCCCTAAATAATGATCCAGCAATGATCTTATGTATTTTGTTTCATTGCAGTAATCTTTATCGATATAAAGATCATCATAAAAATCGGCGTATTTTTCGAAAATACTCAATTCAGTATTTGCTTTAGTGCACTAGCTACTTGATGTTGTTCTGACTCGGTAATACCAAGCCCGGAAGGTATATATAACCCTTGTCTGGCAATTCGTTCTGCAACAGGATATTTTTTATCGTTGAATATACCGGAATTGGTAAATACCGGCTGTTCGTGCATAGGCCAAAAGAATGGTCGTGTACCGATTTTTTGTTCTGACATCATTGCCATAACATCCTGTGCCGTTTTATTTATAGTTGAATTGTTTATAACGATACCAAAAACCCAATATATATTTGTTGCAAAGTTATTTTTTGGTAGTGCTAATACGACTCCTTCAATATCTGCAAGGAGTTGTTGATAAATTTGTCCTGTTTCTCTTTTCTTCCTGATTGATATATCAATATTTTCAAACTGTGCCAAGCCTACTGCTGCCTGCATGTTGCTCATTCTGAAATTCCAGCCCAGTTCTTCGTGTACAAAACGTTTATTAGGCTGAAAGCAAAGATTCATTAATAAACGACATCGTTCTGCAAGATTGTCATCATTGGTTAATACCATGCCACCTTCACCAGTTGTAACCAGCTTGTTAGGATAAAAACTAAAGGTACTAATATCGCCAAAACTGCCACACGGTTTATCCATATATGTTTGTCCAAGCATTTCTGCTGCATCTTCAATGACGAACAGATTATGCCTATTGGCAATCGCTAAAATACTATCTACATCTGCTGGTAATCCATAAATATGTATCATCATGATCGCGCGTGTTTTATCAGTAATGACTGATTCGATTTCACTGGAAGACATATTCCAGTCATCATCATTACAATCCACCAATACCGGAATTGCTCCGGCGCGAACAATCGCAGAAACACAGGAGATAATAGTAAACGTCGGCACGATAACTTCGTCACCAGGTCCAATCTTCAATGCTGCCAGTGCAACTTCTAATGCAGCGCTACCATTACTTACGGCGATGGCATGTTTTCTATCTACATAGCTTGCCAGTGCTGATTCAAATCGCTCAATAAAAGGTCCTTCTGATGATATCCAGCCACTATCTATGCACTCGGCAAGATATTTTTTTTCATTTCCCACAAGAACAGGTGTATTGACAGGTATCATTCTTCTAACTTTATATCGGTTGTATTATTGTCAATCCCAGTAAATCTGGTCTTGTCTGTATCGCCAACATAGGGTCCTTGTTTTACTTCAATCATCTCGACTTCTTCCAGCACCTGAAAACCATGTCCGCCATTTATTAATAGAATTACATCAACACGCAGACGTCCTTTACGCATTATTAATACTTCCTGCGTATAATTGACTTCTCTACTGATATGGTTGTGCCTATGTGCATCTATCTTATGCCCCGCAGGGTGATGCATATAAGCCAATTGCTGAGAAAAACTGTCCGGTGTAAAAAACTCAACTCCATCTGCTTTATGCGAAGCAGGTATAACCAATGCCAATAGTTGTTCCTGATGTTTTATATTTTTAATCATTTTGACTGTTATTTAATTGCTGATTTGATGCGAAAAAATATACGAAGAATGAGAAGAATATATATTGAATCATTTTTTCCTGTTTTTTATAACGCATGGCTAATGCCCTGAAGTGGTGCCCCAAACCTGAAAGCCCAAGATTCCTTAATATGGCAAACAAATGTTTAAACACTATTTGCTTATACCCGTTTAATTCTCTCTTCATATCTCCTGATATCATCTCGTCTAAATGACAGTGATATATAAAGGTCGGGGCTGATAGATAAGAAAACCGATAATACTCTGCCAGCCTGATTGAAGTATCCCATTCCTGAAAGGCGACCAGTTTTTCATCCAAAGTCCCCATGTGTTGCAATGCGCCTTTTTCTACCAACAATCCGGGAAAGGTTGGTGCAGGACAATTTAGAATTTGCTTGTAAATATGACCTGAAAAAACCGGGTGCTTAAATAACTCAATCTCTTTTTCCGGATATTTAACAAAACAGGCGGAATAAACAACTTTATTACCATCTTTTTTAATTTGCTCCAGTCTACTTGCCACACTTTCTTCCAGATATTCATCATCAGAATCAAGAAAACCTATCCATGTTGAATCAGATTCCTTTATGCCGATATTTCTGGCATGTTGCGCCCCTTTATTATTTTTTAATTGTATATATTTAACTCTATTGTCGTTCGACTGAATTTTCCTTACTAATTCTGACGTATTATCAGTTGATGCATCATCAACCACTATAACTTCAAGATCAGAAAAAGTTTGATTAAGCACACTATAAACAGCACGTTCAATATATTTGCTTCTGTTATAGGCCGGGATAATTATCGAAACTTCTGGCATATATTAATTAATCAAATTACTTAACGTATTACTGATATTGTTTTTGTTTAACATAAAGTAATAGTTACTGTTTTCATTCGTTTCTGTTTTATTAACTGATTCTATTTTATTCAGTAATTCGTCAGCATCTTCTGCATACTCAAACACTCCGGATTCTATTCTATCTTCATATAGTTCATAACCCTGCTCTGAAATAATAATGGAAGGTATACGAAACGCGAGCGCCTCAATCAGCACCGTAGACCATGCGGTTATGTGGCAATCAACTCGCGGCAGCAAGGCATACAATGAACATTGTGTGGCATAATCCATCTCATAATTATCTATTTGATATCCTGCCAATGTGTCTTTAATCATTTCCTTTTCTCCGGTTTGTCTCGGGTGCAGACGTATTAACCACAACCACTCATTTGGGGATTGGCTCATTGCCTGCAATAGATAATCTGGTGGAGAATCTGTAATAGGTTGCAACGTAACTAAAATGATTTTTTGATAATTTTTCCCATTCATAACAATGTCAGGAATTACATTATCTTTTTTCTTATATTTTTCTATAACATTAGCCAGCCATAAATAACCACCGATGAATGTCTTGTGATAAGGATAATTTTCAACACGGTATCGATTAATATTTATTTCGGCCTCTTCACCCCAGCACCAGTATTGTTTTGGCAATAGTGCATATCCATTTTCAGGCAGTGCAAACCAATGACTGTACAATCCGTGATACCTGCCCTGTTTCCCATGTTGTATGTCCACAGTATTTATGCCCAATGCTTTACTGGCTGCATTAAATGCCATGGTTTCTGGTCTGTAGTAACAGGT
>Ga0255778_10005098_pt1 | contig 10670 bp, 8 predicted proteins | sample 071ome_31_FD_179976 | JGI IMG/M metagenome (GOLD analysis project Ga0255778, IMG submission 179976) | Coastal salt marsh microbial communities from the Groves Creek Marsh, Skidaway Island, Georgia - 071405CT metaG (version 2) | ecosystem: Environmental > Aquatic > Marine > Intertidal zone > Salt...
ACTACCTTTTCCTGATCGAAGGGGCCGCCCGGTGCTGAGCGGACCAGAAAAAACGTGGCGGTAATGACCACAAAAATGACGGGTAATGCTTGGAGAATCCGGATCAACATAAAGCGCAGCATTACTTGTCCTTCCCCGGCAAGCGCCGTCCTGGCACCAAGCGTACATACTTCAGGTTAAGCGAGTCCATCAAGTTCGAATAGAGGCCTTCGACGCTCGGGTGGATCAGGTGTTTGCTGGTGTAGGTATAGATGGGGATGATTGGCATCTCTTCCATCAGCATGGTTTCAGCCTCCGCAAACAGGCGGTAACGTTCTTCACGTGTTTCTGCTTTGGGCGCGCGATATAGGATTAGATCGTCGTAGACCGGATCGCTATAGTGAGTATTATTGTTGCCGCCTTCGGTAATGAAAAGATCAAGAAAGTTATTGGCGTCAACGTAGTCGCCAATCCAGCCGCGTCTAGCCACCTGGAAATCGATTTGGGTGACGGAATCCAGATACACCTTCCATTCCTGATTGGACAGAGTGACATCAATGTTTAACTCCTTCTTCCACATCTGCTGGATCGCCACCGCAATTTTTCGATGGGCTTCCTGCGTGTTGTAGAGAATTTCAAGACCTGGCCAGCCCTCGCCGTTAGGATAGCCACCCTCGGCGAGCAGTCGCCGCGCTTCTTCGGGGTCGTAGTCAAAGAGTTTTGGTGGAAAGTAACCGAGGGTATCGGGTGGTGTGATGGAGTAAGCGGCCACCGCTGTCTCTTGTAAAACAGTTCTGACCAGCGTCTCTCGATCGAGTGCCATCGATAAGGCCTTGCGGACCCGCGCGTCATCAACGGGCGGGCGTTTGGTGTTAATCAAATAGTAGTAGGTGCCTAAGTAGGGGGCCTGTACATACGGCGTGTCGGGCATTTGGCGATAGGCGGGGATTTTGTCTAGGGGCACAACTTGGGTGTAGTGCAGTTGCTCGACCCGGAACATGCGTTCCTCGCTCACGACATTTTCAGTGGGGTAAAAAACCACCGAGTTGAGTGCGACCTTATCCCTGTCCCAGTAGTGCTCGCTTTTCTCAACCACAATACGCCGATTCAAAGACCACTCGGTCAGGGTGAAAGCGCCGTTACTGACGATGTTGCCGACCCGAGTCCAGGGAGTGTAGCGGTCGGTCATTTCCCCGAACTGCAAGAGTGTTTCTGGATGCACCGCAAAGGTGCTGTAGTGATCCATCAGTTGCACAAAATAAGGCGTTGGGGCGTTGAGGGTGACTTCCAGCGTTGTGTCATCAAGCGCCTTGACGCCGACCTCATTAAAATCGGAAATCTCTCCTTTGAGGTAGGCCTCGGCATTTACCAGCGGGAAAAGCATGTAGGAATATTCGTTACCGGTACCCGGATGCAGGGCGCGGTTCCAACTCCAGACGTAGTCGCTGGCGGTAACCTGCTCGCCATTGGACCATTTGGCCTCGGGGTTTAGAAAAAAGGTGATAACCCGACCGCCATCGCTAAATTCCCAGCGCTCGGCGACACCGGGTTCGGGTTCCAGGGTTTGCGGGTTTTTTACGGCGAGGCCTTCAAACAATGCCCGAATGATGTGATTTTCGGGGACGCCGGTCACGACGTGGGGATCGAGGCCCTGGGGTTCCGCACCGTTGCCGTAATGAAGCACTCCGTCACGGTTACCCTGAACCACATTGCTCTCACCGCGGCCGCAGGCGACCAGCAGAAGCGCGAGCGCAGCGATAAAGAACCGGCGAAAAATTAAATCTGTGGGAGTTAACAGCACGTTGGGTCAGTCCATTGATAACCAGCGCTAATCCTACCGAAATTCTCGCGCCAGTGAGAGTGATTTCAGACAAATTGCCCGGGTTGAGCGAAGGGCGGCGAGGGTGACATGCCTTCCGTTAACTTGGATTGCAGATGATCCTGTCGGATGGCTCTATTAGTACCAATTTAGGCGCTACTGCTACTTCGGTGGGCGGGCTTTGGTAAACTCCGGAGTCCACCGTATTTTGGAGCACCAAGCCAATGAGCGTGCGCACCCGCGTCGCCCCGTCACCTACCGGGGATCCTCATGTTGGTACAGCGTATATGGCGTTGTTCAATCGCTGTTTTGCCCGCGCTCATGGGGGGCAGTTCATCTTGCGCATCGAGGATACCGATCGGGCACGAAGCACGCCCGAAGCGGAGCAAGCCATTTTAGATTCGCTGACTTGGCTTGGCCTTTCCTGGGACGAGGGTCCCGACGTAGGCGGCCCTCATGGCCCTTATCGTCAGAGTGAGCGCGGGGAGTCCTACGCAGACTATGCATGGCAGTTAGTTGAGGCGGGTCACGCCTTCGTCTGTTATCGCACCGCGGAAGAACTCGACGCGCTGCGAGAGGCCCGTCGAGAGGCGGGTAACAGCACCGCACTGAAGCCGTCAGACCTAACGCTACCTGATGATGAACAGGCGCGTCGAAAGGAGCGCGGGGATGCCTTTGTGATTCGCATGATGGTCCCCGAGGAAGAGGGCGTGTGCGTTGTCGAGGACATGTTGCGGGGGAAAATCGAACTCGATTGGGGCATGGTGGATGCCCAAATCCTCCTGAAGTCAGATGGGATGCCCACCTATCATTTGGCGAATGTGGTCGACGATCACTTAATGGAAATCACCCATGTCATTCGTGGGGAAGAGTGGATCAACTCGGCGCCAAAGCATCAGCTACTTTACGGCTACTTTGGCTGGGAGATGCCTGTACTGTGCCACCTGCCGCTACTGCGCAATCCCGATAAGTCAAAGCTTTCAAAACGCAAGAATCCAACGAGCATTTTTTATTACCAACAGATGGGCTACTTGCCCGAGGCGCTGCTTAACTACCTCGGACGGATGGGCTGGTCCATGCCCGATGAGCGCGAGAAGTTTTCGCTGGCAGACATGGAATCAGCATTTGATATTTCCCGCGTGTCCTTGGGCGGGCCGATTTTCGACACCGAGAAATTGAAATGGTTGAATGGGCTGTGGATTCGTGAGGATTTGGATCTTGAATCACTCGCCCAGCGCCTTCGCGACTGGGCATTGAATAAAGACAAACTGATGCAAATCCTGCCTCATGCCCAGGGCCGGATGGAGGTGCTGTCGGATCTCATTCCACTATCCGCGTATTTGTTGTCGGGGGAAGTGGCCGTCACAGAGGCTTCTTTTTCTGACCTAACGGAGTCTTCGGAGGAGACCGTGAGGCGACTGCAATTTGTGTTGTGGCGTTTGGAGGCACAGCAAAAGTGGGAGCGAGGCGCACTGTTTGATTGCTTGAAATCCCTCGCGACTAGCATGGCGCTAAAACCAAAGGATTTGTTTGCGCCATTGTTTATTGCCATCGCCGGCAGTAACGCGGCCTATTCCATGCCAGATTCCATGTCGATTTTGGGCGCGGATATTACCCGAGCCCGGTTACGTCATGGGATCGATGTGTTGGGGGGCGTTTCGAAGAAAGCCGCAAAACGGCTCGAGAAAGAGTACGCCGCGCTCGACTGACCTATCGAAGCAATCAACCTGCCATCTGTGCAGCATAGGCTGCTACCTCGAGTTACTGGGTTAATGCAGCGACGTGACTACGAGACCTATTTTTTACGAGTTGTTAGCAGGGCGAGACCCGCCCAGAGCGCGGCAAAAGTCTCGAAAGCTAAAGCACCCCAGGTGTAGGCAGTGAAACTCGAGCTCATGTCGATACCCAAAGAGCTGTTGGCCACCTGGAAGCTAGAATCGAGGTCTCCAAGCGCCACACTGCCGCGAGCCACCGCGACCGCGCCCACGCAGATCAGAATGAGCCATAAGCCAGCACGCTCGTAGGGCTTTAAAAAGCCTGAGGCGATCAGGATGGCACCAAAGCCACTCTGCAAACCGCCGTAAACTGAGGCCATTTCTGCATAGCCATCGTGGGTAGCAATGAAGAGTCCCGCATACTCTGCGGGCAGTTCGGGGTTTACCCAGGATAAGACGCCGTAGCCCAGAAAAACGGCCCCCGATAGTACAAGTAATACGCGTGAGTACATAGTCACTCCCAGCGCCTGATTGCAGGCTCGTAGTTAGATTACAGATCCAAGGATACGCTCATTCGGGGGAAAAGCACCTGTTGGCTGGCGGAGCCCGTGAAAGTTGACAGAACGGGATGATCTTAATAGCATGCGCATCCCTTGTCGTCCCAGACAAGACTTGTGGGGCTATAGCTCAGCTGGGAGAGCGCAACACTGGCAGTGTTGAGGTCAGCGGTTCGATCCCGCTTAGCTCCACCAAACAAACAACCCTCACGCGAAAGCGTGGGGGTTTTTTGTTTGTGGATTGAAATTGGGTGAGAACCGCTGAAGCGTGTCCCCCGTCTACGGTTTAAAGTCCTAGCAAACGACTCTTAATCTCCCTGAAGGTGGTGCCTTCCTGCTGCCGCCGGCGGCGGGGAATGGATGTTTTGAGCGTTCAGGCAATAGCGATTACCCCTGCGCGCTGCTGAGTGCATCCTCAACCTGATTCAATCGCTCCTTGCCGAAAAACATGTCCTCACCCACAAAAAACGTGGGTATGCCGAAAGCGCCCCGATCAGCCACGGCTTGCGTCGAGTGTTTTAAAGCATCTTTGATACTGTCGGTTTGAATCAGCTTGCCGAGCTCATTGGCATCGAGACCGCCTTCTTGCCACACGCGCAACACAGTGTCGGGGTCACCCATGTTCATGTCCTGCTCCCACATGGCAGACATGACGACATCGATGTACTGGGCCTGCACATTCAGCTCACGTGCGGCTACCAACCCGCGCATGATCATCACGGTATTGATGGGAAAGTGACTGTTGAATACAAAGTCGTTAAGCTGGTGTTTGGCTTGGAAACGCTCATTTTCAAGCATTTCGTAAGCCATTTTTCCTTTAACGTCACTGAAGGTTATGAAGGGTGCTTGGTTGCCAGTAATTTTAAACAAGCCGCCCAAAAGTGTTGGCAGAATAACGAGCTCGGCGCCGGTTCGGTCAATAAGGTCGGGTAATACCTTGTGCACGTAGTAGGCGTTGGGGCTTGCAAAATCAAAGACGAATTCAAGTGTAGCCATGGAGTTCTCCGCAGGGGTGATAAGGGGTTAATGGTTCCACCAGGCTAGATCGGTGTGGGCACGGAGATCTAATTCATGGGTCCACGCTGAACGGTGTTGCTGAGCCAAATGAAAATAGGTATGGGCTATTTTTTCTGGCAGGAGCAGGCCGTCCTTGTCGCCACCGTGTTTAGCGCGTAGCTCCTCAAATACCTCGGCGCCGAGCATCTTACCAAGGGTGTCTGGGGCATCGACTGCACCATCGATTAACACGTGTACAACGTGTATGCCTTGACGAGCATACTCGGCGTTAAGTGACTGACACAGCAATCGCCGTCCGCCCATGGCCGCCGCGTGGGAGTGTTGTCCGGCGTTACCGCGCATTGCGGCTGTTGCTGAAGTGACCAAGATGACCCCCTTACCCCGTGAGGCCATTAGTGGGCACACTGCTGAGGCCGCACGAAACAAGCCAAAGGTCGCTAAGCGCCAGCCTAGTTCGAAGGCTTTGTAGCTTGTTTGTTCTAGGGAGCGATTACCGATCTGGGCGCCTAAGTTGTAGAGAAGTACCTCGATAGGTCCTATCTCCGCTTCCACCTGAGCAATACGCGCTTCAATGGCGTTGTCTTGTGATGCATCAAGCAGGTAGCCAGTCGCGCTGCCGCCATCGCGCTCAATATCGTTAACCAGTGACTCTAGGCCTTCTACATTACTGCGCCGACATAGAACAACGTGGTATCCCTCGGCAGCAAAGCGCTTGGCAACGTGGCCACCGATGCCGGCGCCAGCGCCGATGACCATACAGACGGGCTTCATAGGCATTACCTTTACATGCATTCATAATTTTTATCTGAAGACCTGCAAGTTAGCATGGCGCAAGCGGTAATGACTATGTAGATGAATGTGTGGCAATCTCGCGATCATGGGTGACGTGTGGATGCTAACGCGTTGGCGCAGGAGTTGATGTATGAGCTTTAGGTTGATGGCGGCTTTCGCACTCGTAATTTGTTAGGTTTTATAACAACGGGGTTTTTGGTGAGTGCGGGACCCGGAGACGATAATTTAGCTTATCGCTGCTTAGAAGCGATCCGTAATCTGTATTGAATTGGTTGAGTGTTTTTTTGAATCTGCTACTCGTTCAATGATGCGCGCTAAGCTATCTGACAACAGCGTACTTTTAAGAGTTCTGTTTCGCTCTTGTCTCTAAAATCCCAAAAAATTCAGCATGGGTGCGAATCCGCAACCAACAATTATCGATCTTCATTGGTACCGTTCGTCAGGATGAGATTGTTATCGTCTTTCACGACAAACAGACCATATGTCTGGGCCAATGTCTGAGTAATGAGCTCCCGATCGCGAAGGTTAAATGTACCGGTAACTTCGAAATCCTGAATGTCCGAGCCGAGCTGAATCTTGTCGGGGAAGTAGCGATTGATCTCGGCAACCACTGCTTGCAGTGGTACATCTTGGAATGAGAGCAGCCCCTTACTCCAGCTGGGCGAGATTCGAATTTCACTGATGACAACTTCTGCGGTGTCAACAACCGCGCCGCGCTTCAGTATGAGTTGCTCACCTCGGTTCAAGACTGGCTGCCTGCCCTTAGGTAAATTCTCAGATCCCTGGCTGTCGTCTACTGCAACTTTACCTTCCAAGACGGCAACCCGCATCTGCTCAGTTGACCGGTAAACACTGAAAACTGTTCCAATGGCACTAACTTCGGCATCGCCGACCCGGACGACAAATGGCCTCGATGGATCGTGCGCCACGTCACAAAGCACCTCACCCTGTTCGAGGTTGATCGTACGACGGTCACTGGTTATGGAAATCTCTAGTTCAGTTGTCGTATTCAAGTGAATAGTTGAGCCATCCTCAAGCTGTATGCGGCGTTGCTCTCCCATGGCCGTCTCATAGACGATTGGAGCCTGCGACTGGGTCAGAATCAGAGATACTGCAAACGCTGCGAGTGTTGCCGCAATGGCAAGCCGCCATCGCCATCTGTGCGCGGTGTTGCCTAGAGATTCATCCTGAGGAGTGCTTTGATCGAGCGTCGAGGAGTCAACATCAGTTGCAGAATCCCAGCGACGGCAGACAAGTTCATAGGCACTCTGATTCTGCTCGGATCCCTCTAACCATGCAGTGAATATGTCACGCTCCTCATCCGTACAGTCACCTGACCTGAGTCGAACGAACCACTCGATGGCAACTTTTTGTACTTTTGAATCAATGATCGTCATTGCTGGTCCTACTTCAATCCAGAATTTCCAGATCACCATATTGAAATAGGAGATGCTGAATTGCTTTGTTCATATGGTATTCCACGGTTTTCTGAGAGATTTCCAGTCGGCTGGCAATAGCAGCATAGTTCTCTCCCTCAAATCTATGCAATTCGAAGACTCTGCGCGTTTTTTCCGGCATAGCCGCTATGGCACCTGATACCAGAGCCAATTCTTCGTGGCTGCTACTGACGCTCTCAGGGCCTGGTTGTCCACTACTGTGCTTGTACTCATCGAACTGGACCACACCTTCTCCGTCTTGGCGTCTCCGCCGGATCTGGCGCAGATAGTTAAGCGCGAGCCTCCCTGCAATCTTGTAGAGGTAAGCTCTGGGATGTCTGATGACCTCAGGATCTTTCATTGAGAGAATTTTGCAGTAGGTTTCCTGCGCAAGATCTTCTGCCGCTTCTTTGCTGCCCACAAAGCGCTGCAGATATCGCAGAATATCCTCCAGCGAATCTTCATACAGCTTTTCAGTCAATGTGTCTTTTTTCATCATGCCCTAACACGGACCTCTACATCTAACAGACACCGGTAAAGCGGAAATACCCTAGTTTTATATGGCATATATTTTTTTATTGGCGAAGTACTGAAAAATGCTAGGGTAAATCTTACCTGTTGGTGTCCAAGAGAGTGAAAGGTGATCGTTTTTCATAGGGAAGCGACGAGAATAACAGCCAGGCTGATAATTTTCCTTGCCCTGATAGGGTGGGGCACAGCCAAAGCCGAGCCCGTGCAATTCAATATTCCCGATGTGGGAATGAAAACGGCATTGCTCATGTTTGGACAGCAGGCGAAGTTGACTGTCGTACTTTCTCCCGATGTGGCCGATCGCCCTGTCAAGGGAGTGGTAATCCGTGACGAGCCGCTAGTCGTGCTGCAACAGCTTCTTGAAGGCAGTGACCTGGGGTTTCGGCAAATCGGTAACGATGCGTTAGTCGTCGAACGAGTCTCCACTCCTGATGAAAAACAACCAACAGGAGACACCAAAATGGGCGCGGAAACTCATAAGAAATCCATCTTTGTCAGGGTGTTGGCTGCAGCCAGTGCCTTGTTGATTGGCAGTAACAATGGCCCAGCGGCAGCCGAGGAAATCGTACGCAGCGGTGTGCTCGAAGAAATTGTCGTAACAGCTCAGAAACGTTCAGAGACGCTGCAGGAAATGCCAATTGCAATATCTGTGGTGTCACGGGAAGCAATTGAGAAGGCCAATCTTAGCGGTGTGCGTGACCTTAAAATGATGGTGCCCAGCCTGAACTACAGTGAAACTCAGGGGATCGAAGTCTACGTATCGATCCGGGGCATAGGCTCCGAGCTCAGGAATATTGGCGCGGAACCCGGAGTGGCCATGGCCCAGGATGGTGTACCGCTGTCAAATCAGGTCCTATACAACACCGATTTCTTTGACTTAGAGCGGGTGGAAGTTCTGCGAGGTCCGCAGGGGACTATCAATGGGCGCAACTCCACCGGCGGCGCTATCAACATCCACAGCCGCATGCCGACAGATGCGTTCGAGGGCAGAGTGAGGGTAACCGCGGGCAATTACGATCGAAGGGGAGCTGAGTTTATATTGAGTGGCCCCGTGCTTGATAACAAGCTGCTAGCCAGACTGGCTATCAAATCGGAACAAGCAGATGGCTGGCTGGAAAACACATTTCTTAAAGAGGATATGAACGGTACAGATAAATTAACCGCTCGCCTTGCGCTTGTGGCTAATTTAACTGAATCGTTGGAGGCGCAATTTGTCTATGAGCGCATTGACGACGATGCCGATATTGCCTCCACGGTCGATCTCGGACGCCTCCGACCGGACGTACCAGGATTTGCAGAGTCGTTCGGGGTGCCCGCCGTTGACATGAAGAACTACGAGTACCAAGCCGATTATCCAGTCACTCGTAGCATGGAGAAAAACCTCGCTAGCCTGAGATTGGCCTGGGACATCACACCTTCGACTACCATCACTTCCATCACTGGCTACACCGACCACGACCAGAATCGTTCGGACGATTTCGACGGCACCATCATCGCTGGCAGTCATTTCGACAGCACTCAGGTCGAATTGGAACAGTGGAGTCAGGAGCTCACGCTGACTACAGATCTGTCAGATCGCCTTGACCTGATTGTTGGCGCATTGTATCTGCAAGCTGACGCTGCTGAACCACTGAGTTTTGGTTTACCGCTATTGGGTATTCCGGTCGGTGCATTTGTACTTAAGACCTTTCAGGAGCTGGAGTCCTACGCCGTTTATTCACAGCTGAACTACGATATCAGCGAGGCGATGACGCTGACGCTGGGAGGCCGTTATACCAAGGACAAAAAGGATTTCAGTGAGGACTTCACTATTTTTGCCCCGCTAGGATCTACACAAGCGGACCAATCCTGGAGTTCTTTCACACCGAGGCTTGCGATTGATTACTCACCTTCAGATGCTTTGACGGCTTATGCCAGTATCTCGAGAGGCTTCAAAGCAGGCGGCTTTAACTCATTCAGTTCGTTGGGTAGCGCTGCCAACGAATTTGACCCTGAAGACGTCTGGAGTTATGAAGCGGGCCTTAAATACAGATCTACAGACGGCACACTTCGTGCTGCCTTGTCAGCCTTTTACATGGACTATGCCGATATGCAGGCCGCGCTGTTTTTAACTGACGAGGCAACTGGGATTTCAGTTCAGAGCGTGAGGAACGCCGCTTCGTCTACGGTGCAGGGCATCGAAATGGAACTGGAGGCGCTGATCAACGAACACCTTCGGGTCCGCCTGGGAGGAACCTACCTTGATGCCAGCTACGACGAACTTATGAGTTCAGACCCTGTATTCCCTGAATTGGGCACACCCGACGCGGCAGGGACACTCGTTAGGGATCTCTCGGGCAACAAAATCGCAAGAGCGCCCGAGTGGCAGTCTAATGTCGCTGCGGAGTACTTCGTACCCCTTTCATCAAACTGGAATCTCACATTAGCGGCCAACTATGTCTGGCAAGACCAGATATATTTTTCCTTCTTTAACCATCCTTCTGATATCCAGGATAGCTATGGCATCGGAAACATTTCAGCGACGTTGGAAAGTAGCGATGGCAGATGGGAAGTGCAGGCGTTCTCAACGAATGTCTTCGATGAACACTATGTGCTTGGGGCCTACAGGCAAAACCTTGCTGGCATTGAGCAGCGTTATGGTGACGTCGGCCGGCCGCGCATGGCAGGTCTGCACCTTGGCTACCGCTTCTAGTTAGCGGCATGGCAATTTCGATGGTCCGCCTGGTTGTATGCCTCCTGTTAACGGCTCAACTGGCTCTTGCACAGGCGCCAGGAGACAAGGTGATTGTCACCGGTGGAGAGGTGCTTGGGAGCATCACGAACG
>Ga0255778_10005104_pt1 | contig 10666 bp, 8 predicted proteins | sample 071ome_31_FD_179976 | JGI IMG/M metagenome (GOLD analysis project Ga0255778, IMG submission 179976) | Coastal salt marsh microbial communities from the Groves Creek Marsh, Skidaway Island, Georgia - 071405CT metaG (version 2) | ecosystem: Environmental > Aquatic > Marine > Intertidal zone > Salt...
AGTCGGTGTTCATGCTACTGACCCTACTCGGTAGCGCACTATTGATACTGTGCTATCGACATATCCCTGGTGATGCGGGTGCGGTGTCCAATGGCGCGTCGCTTACCGGCTACCTATCCCTACTTCGTTCAGCATCGTTCTGGGGCCATACCGGCGCATTTGGTTTTCTGCAGGGGATGGTTTTTGCCCTGCTATCAACAGGTAGCCTGTTGTTTACCGAGCAGTTCGGTTTGTCGATGACCGCCTTCAGTTTTGTTTGGGGCGCTAGCGCGCTGATCTATGTTGGCGGATCATTTCTTCTCAGTCATTCCGCGGCACTAGGGGCATACAAGTGGCAACGTCGGGCAGTCATCGCGCTTGCGGTGGTATCAGTCTCCACCATTTTGATGGTTAGTTGGCAGGGCCTCTCTCTACTCACGGTAGTGGTGCCTTTTTTTAGTGCCATGCTGCTGTCGGGCATCCTGACCCCTAGCACCATGTTTGGGGCCGTTAATGCCGTGCCACAATTGAGCGGCAGCGCGGCGGGGCTTTCCAGCTCGATGGGTATGATCATGGCCGGCGCGTTTTCCTGGTTGGGGGCCGCCTGCTATGAAGCCAACCCGGCATGGATTATGTTGTGTTTTGCAGGCGCCGGCATCGGATTCGCCGTGTGCTGGCATGGGGCACACCGAGGGAACACTGCACGCTAGGCGTGCAAATTTCCTCAGACACACAAGAGAACGGGTTACGCTGCTCAAGCCTGCACCAGCACGATCGCGCCGCCGAAGTGCTACCGAAATGAGGGAGATCGACGTTATGACAGCAGGTCAAAAAGTGATTGTATGCACCGGCTCTGGCCGACATGGAGGTCTGGGAGAAGCGATTTTGCGACGGTTTGCGCGTGACGGCTATCGAGTAGTGGTCACGGATGTTGGGGGTCCGGTTACCAATCATCTCGCCGACACTGCCGAGATGCAGTCTGTCGCCGACTCTCTGAGGACCGAGGGTGGGGAGGTATTGTGGACACCCTGCGACGTACGATCACCACAGTCGGTCAACGAACTCTTTGCCACTGTGCTGGAGACATATGGCCGCATTGATGTCCTCGTGAACAATGCTGGCATCGGTTTCGTCATGAAACACACCCGCGAGGTCACACCCGAGGAGTGGAACTTGGTGCTTGACGTTACCTTGACCGGTGTATTTCTCTGTTCTCAGGCCGCCGCTGGGCATATGGAGGCTGCGGGGAATGGCGGTCGAATTATCAATATCGCCAGCCAAGCAGCGAAATCAGGCTTTCCACATATGGCGCCCTACTGCGCCGCAAAACATGGCGTGATTGGTCTCACTCGCACTGCCGCCATCGACTATGGCGCCGCTGGCATTACCGTAAATGCGGTATGCCCCAATCACGTGACAACCGGTTTGGGGAGCGCACAAAACGCGTATTTCTCTGCGTTTAAAGGGGTATCGGAAGTAGAGTATCTCCGAGATATGGCCGCGCGCATCCCGCTACAGCGTATTGGTCAGGCGTCTGACACCGCAGCCATGTGCGCCTTCCTGGCATCGGATGACGCCAGTTTCATCACCGGCGAGGCGATTAATGTAAGTGGTGGTGAAGAGGTCCACTGACCGGACAGTAGTGATCAAAAAGATTCAGCTGATATCAAGTCGTGGGCAATAGGGGGAACACCACGCACGGTCGCTGGCGCACTGACAAAAGACACTGACTGTTTGGAAACAGCCAAAAAAAAGCCCATTCGACCTCAGGCGAATGGGCTTTCTGGGCCTAAAACGGCCGCCTTAGATTTTTGATTAACCGCCGAATCGGTATTTAACAGAGGCCATATAGGTCATGGGAAGATTGTAGTAAGGCGTAAACAAGACTGACTGCGCAAACTCTTTATCACCACAGTTCTTGCACTCCAGGTTCAATTCCCAACGCTCGTTGGGCATCACAACCTTGACCCCCGCATTCATGAGTGTGACGGACTCGTTATAACCCTGGCTACGAGTAGCAGGGTACTGAGCGCCGATGTAGCGGAACATAATATTTGGCGTTACCGTAAACCCGCCCAGACTGAAATCAGCAGAGGTCCCCAGCGTATAGGTTTGATGCGGACTTCGCTTGGGCTCCGCCACGTTACAGTTCGGGTCGTAAGCAGCGAGGTTTGCATTGGGCACGGTACACCCTCCGACAAGATCCTGATATTCCGCGTTCTGCCAACCCATGGAGGCAAAAATATTCCAGTTATCTGTCGGCAAAGCGGTGATCTCTGCCTCGATTCCGGGCACCTCAAGACCACCCGCATTGGTCGTCAAAAACTGACCATCTTGGGTCGCAGAGGTAGTTTGCAAATCCTCAAGATCTGAGTAGAAGGCGGTAATGTTGGTACGCAAGCGGCCATCCATCCACTCGCCTCGCATACCGAGTTCATAGGACCAAATCGACTCCGGGCCAAAGGCCTGTAATGCCGTAGAGCTTGAGCCACGTGCATTCCAACCACCTGATTTGAACCCATTGGTTGCAGAGGCATACATCATCAGCTGATCGGTAAAGCGATGAGCATAGGCGATACGTGGTGTAAATTTGTCTTCAGTTTGGGAGAGCGGTATACCCGCCGCTACCATCGCAGCGGAATTCACCGTTCCGGTAAAGTCGACTTCTTTCTCCTCATCCGTATAACGCACGCCCAGCGTCAACGTGCCATTTTCGCCCACCTGTATGTCTGCCTGGGCATAAACCGCAAAACTCTCGGTCGTATTCTCCATCACACGATCAGCAATGTTTAGCCACGCTGTTGAGGGAGGCAGCGGCGCACCAAAGAAAGCCAAGTCCAAATAGTCGCGAAAGTCGGTCGTGTTTTCCTCGTCCATGTAATAGACGCCTGCCTGAAGAAAAGCGCCGCCGTCCATAATATCGCCCGACCACTTGAGCTCTGCCGAGAACATGTCGTGTTCACCGATATTGTCGATAACAAAAAAATCTGGCATCGCTTCAAATAACGGGAAGTTCAGCAAAAAATCATGGTCGATCTGCCGATTGCCCACAATAAAGTTCGCTGTGCCACCCCAAGCATCCCAGGAAAGATTAGAAGTGATATTAAACGTCTGCACTTCATTACCGTAGTCGGCTTTGTTACTGCCATCCGGCAAACCCGGAGGTAAGCCCGAAGTGGTAACGCGATCATCGCCGTCAATAAAACCGTGGATATTGGCAAACTCCGTAGTACCGCCATCGATGGCCAGATCCCAGGTCATGGAATCTGAAATCAACCATCGCATCGCTGCTCTTATGCCTGAGAGCTCAGCGTTGTTGTAGTCTTTTCCATCCCTGCGATTTTCAAGATAACCATCATCTTCAACCCAATAGCCCGAGATTTTGGTCAGTAGGTTGTCGCTCACCGGGATGTCAACGCTGCCGCGTAATGTAGTGCGTCCGTAGGAGCCCGCGCCCGCCTCGACGAACCCGCCGAAAGCTTCCCCGGGTTTTTTCATAATGACGCTGAGCGCACCGCCGGTGGTATTGCGACCATACAACGTGCCCTGGGGCCCACGCAGCACCTCGATGCGCTCGACGTCAAAGAGCGCAACGTTATTGATGTTCTGCCGGGTAATGTAGACGTCGTCTACGTAAGTCCCTACGGGGGGATCGAAAGTGGCGATAGACTCGTCGTTACCCTGAGCCCTTAGGTAATACATGTTGGCGGTACCCAGACCAGTGTTATTGCCGCCAAACATATTGGGTACGACGTGAATCAAGTCCAGCGTGTCGTCAATTTGGAGTTGCTCAACCAGCTCCTCATTAAATGCGCTTACCGCAATCGGCACATCCTGCACGGATGCTTGGCGCCGTTCAGAGGTTACGATGACCTCCTCCAGCTGGGCAAAGGTCACACTGGGCGTCGCTACGGCCGCGGCCAGCAAGAGCGGCGCATACTTATAATTCACTGATTTTCTCATTCGAGGGCTCCCCTATAGTTTATTTTTATGGTGTCGCGTGACGGTCACCACGGCTTGGTACGATCGGTATATCATTATACTTAAGTCTCAATCAACCATGAGCAACGCCTAAAAACCCACAAAACCCTCAATTCAATTGAGACCACAAAATAGAGGTAACCGATGGCCGGACTGCAACACTCACTGGCGCTGAGAAAAGATCTCGATCAGCGCGCGCGCGAGCGCTTTACCTCATCAATGCGGGCCTGGGTTTTAACCGATCTCGCGGGCCAAATGCAGGCTGACTATGAAAAAACCAGCCAAGAAACTGGGCAGCATCACGACTCCGGCGAGGCGGTTCATCAATTTCTAAAAGACCGCGATCTTTTTAAGTGGTACTCGAGCTTGCGTTGCGCCACACAGGAACTGGTCTGGCAATCGGTACTCTCGGCCATCGCCGCTGACCCCGAATCCGTTGAGCGCATCAATAGCCCATCAGAAGCGTCGCATGGCGGGTCACTCACGCTTGATGCAACCGTCCAATTGCCAGCTTACAGTGAGGCCATGGATGTCCATCTGATGCCCGGCAATTATCAGGGTAGCGGCGACGCCGAGGCGGGGGTTGTCTATGACAACGGTCTGGAGGTCTTCTCTTTTGGCGTAATGGGCAAGAATCTGGACGACATTGGCCACTCGATGGCCAACTACACCCGCCTCAAGTGGCCAGCGCTGAATCCAGAATTGATCGTAGATGTCGGCTGCACGATCGGCCACAACACGTTGCCGTGGAAACAGGCTTTCCCGGACGCGGAAGTGCATGGATTAGATATTGCCTCCTCCTGCCTGAAATACGGGCACGCTCGGGCGGAGGCATTTGGCGTCCCCATCCATTTCCGTCAGGCCGGATGTGATGCCCTTCCCTATGAGGATGACAGCGTTGATATTGTATTCTCCTCAATGTTTCTCCACGAATTACCCACCCATTTGATCAAGGCGTTCTTTAAGGAAGCACACCGGATTCTGAAGCCGGGTGGCGTGCTGATTAATATGGAGCTCCCCCCTAACGATGCACTGGGCGCCTACGATGCCTTTTATCTCGACTGGGATTGTTTTTACAACAACGAACCCTTTTACAAGGAGTTTCGCGATCTTAGCTACACCGGGCTCTGCACCTATGCCGGCTTTGCTGCCGATGATTTTTTTCAGGCCACTATGCCCCGCTTTACTTATGTCAGCGAGGCGGAGTTTGCTGCTGCCTCTGGCGCAGATGTGGCCTTCGACTCCGACACCGGCAGGTTGTCAGACACCATTACCTGGTATGCCTTCGGCGCGCAAAAAGGTGGTCTCGCGTGAATGTCGATAAAAAAGCCGTCAAGGCAGGGCGCCCCGCTTTTTTCTCTGACCCGGAAATCGATCGCTTGCTGGCAATTATTGTGCGCCTAATGACGGAACACTCAGTGCTGAACGAGCGCGTCAAATCCCTCGAAGCTCTCCTGGCACAATCGGGGGTTATTACCGGAGAAGCGCTGGAGCAATTTGAGCCTACACAAGAGCAGGATGCCCAATGGGCCCAAGCGCGGTTTCGATTAATTAAAGACGTGCTGGAATCCGGCGCAAACATCACACAAAAACAATAGGGGCTAAACGATGGAGAGTCTGTGGCTTTACCTGCATATTTTGTTGCTCGTTTTCTGGGTGGGGACCGACGTCGGCGTTTTCATTGCCGCCCGGTGGTCGGAGCGAACGAGTTTAAGTATCGAGACACGGCAGACTGTCTTGCAACTCGGTATGGTACTGGATCGATTGCCCCGGTCCGCTTTGACCCTGATCATTCCCTCTGGCAGTCAGCTTGCCGTTGCAGCGGGTTGGCTCAATCTCTCGGATGCGGCACTGGGAGTCATGTGGCTGGCGGCGGCAGTATGGCTGCTGATCCTCTGGCGCGGCTCCCTCAGCACTGACCCGAAGGTTCAGGAGCAAAGCGCCAAAATCAACTGGGCGCTGAATCTGGTGCTTGCACTGGTCGTCAGCATTGCGGGGGTTTACCTGCTTACCCAAACCGACACCCCGGACTGGCTCGCTCTCAAAGTACTGGCAGTGGGCGCAATCTTCTGCGCGGGGGTGCTGCTTGATCTGTTATTCAAACCCGCCGTTGATTTGTTTATCGCCTTGGGGTCGACCCCCGAAGACCCCGAACTAAACGCGGCTTACGCACGAGCGCTCTCGCCGGTATACAAATCAGTACTGGCGATTTATGCCTTTGCCTTGATCGCAGCAGCGCTGGGGGTATTCAAATGAGAAAATGCGCTTTTGACTCATCCTCATCTGCTCATAACAGATCGTATCGCGTCATCTCTGCAGTTGTGGGCCTGATATTGAGTTCAGTTGCCGTCGCCGACTTTGAAAATGAGATCGCAGCCGAGGGTGGTAAGTGGGCTCAATACTATGAGCAAGGGGATCTCGACGGCCTGATGACGCTGTATGTCGACGACGCAATCGTTGCGCTGCACGGGCAACCAGCACTGTTTGGCATAGCGGCCATACGCGATTATTTTTCGACCCGCATCGGCAAGGCAGAATCAATTTTTGAGCTCGACTATGAGTTAAGAGAAACCCACGGAGAGATTGCATACATCATCAGCAAGTATTGGCTCAAAGCCGTTGACAAACAGAGCGGCGCCACCTATCGGGATGCCGGGAGGTCTCTACTGGTTTATAAAAAACACAACGGTCAATGGAAAATCGCCGCGGATATTGATCAGGCTACCCCCGATGTGAGTTGGCCTGCGCCATCGGGTCTCGAATGAGCAAGTAAGCACTGGGCGTGAGACACTTTATACATGTGCTGTGACCCTATAGCCCGTCTTGAACGACGGCATATCTGATGCAGAAGCAGTGGCGTCTCGCGTCGCGTCCCGAGGGCATACCTGACCGGTCTCATTTTGACTTGGTCGAAGTTCCCATTCCCGCAATTGAGCCGGGTAAAGCCGTTGTCAAAACGCTCTATCTCGGCGTTGCACCCGTGATGCTGCGTTACATGCGCAACGAAACCGACTTCGAATCACCCATAGCGCTGGGCAGCGTCATGGCCGGCCGCGGCGTCGCGCAGGTGATGGAAAGCGACTGTAGCGACCTGCCCGTTGGCGCCATTGTTCAAGCGCGTGTGGGCTGGCAGGAGTATGCGCTAATTGATACCTCGCAGCGGCCGGCACCCTTTATCCTGCCCGCCGATTTACCCCTGTCACATGGTATCGGCGCCGTATCTCTATCCGGCATTACGGCGCTGGTCGGCCTACGCGAAATTGGTAATGTGAAACCGACCGATCACATCCTCGTCTCAGGGGCTGCAGGTGGCGTCGGTAGTCATGTTGCAGAAATTGCCAAGGCGCTTGGCGCAACGACCGTTGTCGGGATTGCTGGTGGCCCGGAGAAGTGTCATCGTCTTTCGACGGCAATGGGATATGACGAAGTCATCGACTATAAAAATCAAGACATAGATCAGGCGCTGGATAAAACCTTTCCCGATGGCATTGATCTTTATTTTGATAACGTGGGTGGTGCGTTACTAGACAACGTATTGGGTCGGATCAACCGTCGAGCCCGCATAGTAATCTGCGGATCGATCTCTGAGTATCTTATTGACAAGGAAAAGCGGCACAAATTTATAAACGTTCAGAATCTGGGGCGTCAGGACGCCAAGATGGAAGGCTTTTTCGTTTTCGACTATGAAAACCAATACCCCGCCTGTATCGATACCCTCGCCAACTGGGTGCGAAACAAAACGCTTAATCCTGTAGAAGATATCTCGGAAGGCATTGAATCAATGCCAGACGCGCTAGCAGATCTCTATCTCGGTAATAACCTGGGCGTCAGGATGGTGCGCGTCGGCGACCCGGAAGTCGCTGTTTGATCACGCCAGCCCCGATGTGACGCGAGCTGCACCCACCGAGCTGACCGGAAGCGTATTCTCAGATAAATATTTAGGGCGGGTTCTTCCCAGCGAAAAAAAAGGGCGCCTGCCGGCGCCCTATTTAAGCTTGAGATCCGAATCAGAATTTCAGCTGAATCTCTGCACCAAAGTAACGAGGACGGTTTGGCGTACCAAACGACCAAGCGCCGGGAGCATAAACAGGCGTCGTGTTATTGGGGCCAGAGGCAACGTTATTGCCACCCACGTCTAGGAACGACATCAGATAAGTCTCGTCAGTTAAGTTTTTACCAAACAGTGAGATAGTCCAATTTTCAGTTTCCCAGTTGATTGATGCATCAACCAACCCGAATGCCTCCACGAGAGATGGGTTATCGGTATATCCAGCGCCACCTGCAGCGACCGGAATAGTTTTATCCCCACCATCCGCACTGGCTGAGATGTAGTAATCGTCTTTCCAGGTATAATTCAGCGTTGCCACGAAGAAGTGGCCTTCAGCCATCTGACGTTCAAAAAGTAATCCCAGGCCCGCCGTCATGTCTGGCGCACGCCTGAGGGCAATGCCACTCAGATCGACCATACCTGTCGCGCTGCTAGCCATAAAGTCATCAAATGATGCATCCAACAACCCCACGTTACCCCGCAGCGACAAACCCTCAGTGACAACCCAGATAAAGTCCATTTCAAGGCCTTCCATCTTCGCGGTTGACGCGTTCTGGACAACAGTCAAAGTAGCTTGCCCGTCGGTACCGGGTTTTACAATGTCCTCCTGCTTGTCGTTGTACTCGATGGTGAACGCGGCCAAGTTCAGCTGAAAGCGGTTGTCAAACATAGTAAACTTGGCACCCGCCTCCCAACTCTCCACCGACTCGGGATCATAAGGTCCGGTGTTTCCTGGCGCCGTTGCACGGCCGTTGAACCCCCCTGAACGAAAACCCTCAGAGTACGTTACATACGCCATACCGGCATCGAACGAGTATTGCGCAGCTATTCTAGGAGTGAACTCGTCCCAAGAAGCCGTACCATCAAACGAATCATCGTAGACCGAAGCCGCCCATGATGGGCAGTTAGCGCCCCATGCGGCCCCTTGCACCGTCCCACCCAATAAATATGGATATGGGTCAAGAGTCTTATCGCGACCAGAGATATCGGTATAGGCAACAGACCCTGGAGGCAGCCCCAGTAATGTTTGCAGTGGGTTAACCGGATAACCCGTCACCGTCATACAGGCCTCCTTTTCCTCGTCAATCCAACGGCCTCCGACAGAAAGCATCAGACGATCAGTGACATCCCAATCGACCTGACCGAAAACCGCTGTCGATTCGACCTCTTGATGATAAAGAGGCGACGCCGAGTAGTTGGTAACTGTAGCTGCAATTGGATTTATGTTGTTAAGAACTCCTGTGTTTTGTTGGAGGGTGTAATCGCTCTCCCACAGAAATAAGCCAAAGGTGGACCGAAGACTGTCGCTCCAGTCAGACTCCAATCTGAACTCGTAGCTGGTCTGGTTTTCGAGTGTTGGGCGGTCTGTCCAGAATACATTGCTTGAGGTGCCGTCAAATTCATTGAGGGCCTGCTCTTCTGTCTCACGATCACCAAAAACAAATGCCAATTTGTGGTTGTCCGCAAATTGCCAATTAGCGTGGATGGTGATTGCATCCGTTCTCAACTCAGAATACTGGTCATCAGTGGTGTAAACCGTGTATAGATCATCGTCCGACCTATTGACTCCACCCAGACACTCTCCGGTAGGAGCGCCGGTGGCTAGGTTGAGGCAAGCAAGTCCATAAAAGCCCTCACCCGGCGCAGTGAGAGCAGCGAGTGGCCGAGTGGGAGAGTCATCATCGAAGTAGTCGTAGATCACCCGAAAGTCAAAGCTATCGTTTGGCGCAAAAAGCACATCCGCTGTCATCATCAAGAGGTCGTTCTCACCCTCCTTCTCGTTACGCGTGGCGTTGTAAAAGTACTCACCACCTTTGATGCTCGCGGCAGAGAGCTTGACAGAAACACCACCCATCTCTGGAAGATTGATCAGGCCTTTAAGGTCTGTCTGACTGTCCTCTGCGAAGGTGCCCACCACCTTACCGCCCCATTCACCCGTCGGCTTGGATCGGATCACATGCACCAGGCCGCCAATGGTGTTGCGGCCAAACAGAGTGCCCTGGGGACCCCGTAGCACCTCTATTCGCTCCGCATCCCACATATTTCTAAGGGCGCCAGTGGTGGAAGAGAGGTATATACCGTCCTGATAAATCGCTACCGCCGGGTCAAAGCTCTTTTCTACTTCGGCATGCTGCATACCGCGGATAGAGACGCCCACCGTGCCATTGCCCAAGATCGGGTTAATGATCAGATTGGGGGACATGCCAGTAATGTCGTCGATTGTCCGCGCAAAAGATTTTTCGATAGCATTTGCGTCCATTGCCGACATGGAGATGGCCACATCCTGCATGTTTTCTTCGCGCTTTTGCGCTGTGACGACAACTTCTTCGATTTGCGTAGTAGTCGTTCGCTGCGCATGTGCCTGGGCCGAAATGGCCATGGATACTGCGACAGCGAGAATTGAAGTTTTACGAATCGTGCTCATGGAGTCCCTCAACAGTTATGCTGTTATTAAAAGTGAAAAGGCCAACGGTCTAGAGCCGTCTGTCAGTTTGTCCGGACCAATCCTACCAGAAAGCCTGTTGGAAATACCCCATAAAACCGCCTCTGGATGACAATTTGGTATACATTTATACCATATCCAATTCAGATTGAAATCCATTCACGGGGCAGAGCCTGAGCTGCACACAGTGCAAATTTCGAGCAGCGCTAATCCAC
>Ga0255778_10005121_pt1 | contig 10646 bp, 7 predicted proteins | sample 071ome_31_FD_179976 | JGI IMG/M metagenome (GOLD analysis project Ga0255778, IMG submission 179976) | Coastal salt marsh microbial communities from the Groves Creek Marsh, Skidaway Island, Georgia - 071405CT metaG (version 2) | ecosystem: Environmental > Aquatic > Marine > Intertidal zone > Salt...
GTTTGGTCAGTACCCAGGGCGGCAATAAATTTTGGCGGGATATGGCGTCAATAGAAATGTTTGGTGACAACTTGCTGAACGAAGTTAATGCAAAACTTGCCAATATAGAGGTGCCGAATACAAACTTGCCTGCCGTCTTACCCTGGCTTCGTCCAGATAAAGAATGGGCAAGTTGAATCTCAGTCATTAGGTATGCAACATGGCTGTAGCCGAACCACAGAGTATAAAAAAGCTAAGGACTCTAGGTTAATGGAAGGTCTAACCAACACAAACGCTAGACCTCCATTCATCAATTCATCAAACAGAAACACAGTCACCATCTTCCGCGCATGACTGGCTAATGAATCGCCACTAGTTTGCTAGACACCATCCAGTCATAGAAAATGACTAGAGGAGAGGTGTTTATGAGTAGCAAGCGTTACCCTGAAGAATTCAAGATCGAAGCAGTCAAACAGGTCACTGAACGGGGCCACAGTGTCGCTGAGGTGGCCAACAGACTGGGAACCACAACCCACAGTTTATATGCCTGGCTGAAACAGTACGGTCCTCGTGCTGAAGAACATCAAGACAAGCGCAATGACCAGGCTGAGATCAAACGGCTTCAGAAGGAACTGAAGCGTGTCACTGAAGAGCGCGATATTCTAAAAAAAGCCGCGGCGTACTTCGCCAATCACCCCGAGTGAGGTACGCCTTCAACCGTAACTACAGTGGGCTATGGCCGATCCGCTGGCTGTGTGACTTGCTGGACGTCCATCCTAGTGGCTATTACGCCTGGCGGCAGCAGCCCAAGTCCAGACGTCAGAAGACAGATGATCGGCTCACAGGGCTGATCAAGCAATTCTGGCTGGAGTCCGGCGGTGTCTGCGGTTACCGGAAGATCCATGAGGATCTGCGGGAATATGGTGAATGGTGTGGTCCGAATAAAGTCCACCGGCTTATGCGCCTGGCAGGGCTGAAAGCCCAGGTAGGCTACAGGAAGCCTCGGCATAGAGGAGGAGCAGCCCATATCGTTGTTCCCAACCGCCTACAACGGCGGTTCGCGACCAAGGCGCCGGATGATACCTGGTTAACGGATATTACGCATATCCGTACCCATGAAGGCTGGTTGTACCTGGCTGTGGTAGTTGATCTGTTCTCCAGGAAGGTAGTGGGCTGGTCGATGCAATCAAGGATCACCAAGGAACTGGTACTCAATGCCCTGCTGATGGCTGTTTGGCGCAGGAATCCCAAATCCAAGGTGAAGGTGCATTCTGATCAGGGTAGCCAGTACACCAGCCATGACTGGCAGTCCTTCTTAAAAGACAACAACTTGGAAGGGAGCATGAGCCGACGCGGAAACTGTCATGACAATGCGGTGGCAGAGAGCTTCTTCCAACTACTGAAGCGAGAGCGGATAAAGCGGAAAACCTATACAACCAGGGAGGAAGCCAGGACTGATGTGTTCGATTATATCGAGATGTTTTACAACGCTAGGAGACGGCATGGTTTTAATAACCAATTGTCTCCGGTAGAGTATGAAAAGCAGTACAAAATGAGGCTGGAATCTGTCTAGTGAACCAGGGGCGATTCAGATAGTCCTGATATTGAGATTGGGAGAGATTATCCAGTTTTAGTGTAACTTTGGAGGGGGGGCGGCTGTTTTTTCAAAATTGGCTCATGCAAGAGGGAGGTGGTACTGTGATATTTAAAGGCTATGAAATAGCCCCCCCCCGCCTAGTTGCAGATGGGGTGCCTCGTTTTCAATATATTTTCGGGGCGTAGCGTAGTCTGGTTGATGAGATTTGAAAAATTACGGTATATATTGCGGTATAAGGATTAATAGGCAAATAAATAAATATATTAATCAATTACCTAAGTGTCAGATTCAAATCCTGTCGTCCCGACCAATTTTTGTATCCTTCTGAACCGGCATGCGGCTGCACAAGTCGCCCTCTACAGCAGGGCAGTAAAGGCTTGTTCTCAGTCATGGCGCTTTTTCTCTTCGGTGGCGCCTTCTTGTTGCAAACGCGCCATGAGCCAGCCTACGCCGGGGCAGCGACCTCTCCCATGCCCGATTGTCCATGACCTTCACTGGGTGCCTGATGCCTGCTCTCAATGTCGTCAAGGTATTCCAGGATCGCCTCAAGGGCAAAAAAGTGGATCGATATGCCGGTGCTGAGAGAGAGTAATTCCAGGCGGGTCTGGATATCATTCGGGAGTTCCAATTTCAGCATATAGGGGCCCTCCAAAGGCTTATCTGAGCGTTCCGTTCGCGTTTTGGACGATGGTGAATCATGGCGAGGCAGCAGAAGAATACGTCCCTGTATTCCGAACAGCTGTCCCTGCTGTTATCCACCATAGTTCAGACTCTCCGGCGCGATTCGTGTCATTGGGTTGACACAACGAGACAGGCTGTCCTGTTTGGCCAATCTGGCGAGTCGGTCAGATGCCAGGGCGGGGGCCTGCTTGCCGGGCGCGCGAGGCTTCCGTCTTCCATCGGGCTGTTCAGTCAAGAGGTCGGATGGGGCAATATTTTGGCATCAAACCCAATATATAGTGTTTTTAGGCGCGAGCATGCGCTAGAATCGCCAGAATTGAGGAGAGGCATGCTGCTGCACTCCGGCGCCGTGGTCAGCGTCAACCACAGGCGTTACAAATACTAATAACATCCAGTCCTTAAATAACCAGTCAATAGACGGTATCGGGATCGCTCGAGTCATCGCTTAATGCGTCTTAAGTGTATTAAATTAGCCGGCTTCAAATCTTTCGTGGATCCGACCACGATCAATTTTCCCTCCAATCTGTGCTCAGTGGTCGGTCCGAATGGCTGCGGCAAATCGAATGTGATCGATGCAGTCCGGTGGGTAATGGGCGAGAGCTCCGCCAAAAACCTTCGCGGCGAGCATATGACTGATGTGATCTTCAATGGTTCCAGCGCGCGCAAGCCGGTGGGGCAGGCCAGCGTCGAACTGGTATTCGATAATCACGATCACAAATTGACCGGTGAGTACGCTAACTTCACCGAAGTTTCAATCAAGCGCCGGGTTGACCGTGAGGCGCAGTCGACCTATTTCCTCAATGGCACCAAGTGCCGGCGTAAAGACATCACCGATATTTTTCTGGGTACGGGTCTTGGTGCGCGCAGCTATTCAATCATCGAGCAAGGCATGGTTTCTCGACTGATCGAATCGAAACCGGAGGAGTTGCGTGTCTATATCGAAGAAGCTGCGGGCATCTCCAAATATAAGGAACGTCGGAAGGAAACCGAAAGTCGAATTAAGCGGACCAAGGAAAATCTGGAGCGGCTGGAAGATATCAGGGAGGAGCTCGAGCGTCAGCTACAGCATCTCAAGCGACAATCGGTCGCGGCTGAAAAGTACGGTGAGCTCAAAGCGGAAGAGCGTCAGACGAGCGCAAATCTCAATGCGCTGCGCTGGCAGAGCCTGGACGCTGAGCTGAAACAGAATCAGGAAAAAATCGGTCAGCTGGAAGTTCAAATTGAGGCGACGATCGCGGAGCAGAGAGCGCTGGATGCCAGCGTTGAGCAGCATCTCGCTGACAATGCGGAGCTCACCGATGCCCTGGGCGAAGTGCAGGCTCGTTTTTACAGTCTGGGTAATGACATAGCCCGGATAGAGCAGTCAATTGAGCACCATCTGGAGAGAGTGGAGCAGCTTAAGCTGGATTTGTCCGAGACCGAAGAGGGCTGGGAGCAGACCAAAGAAGAGCTTGATATTGATCTGAGAAAGATCACCCAGCTGGATGCCGAGCTTAAAACCATTGAGCCGGAACTTGAAACTACCCGTGATGAAGAGCAGCAGTCAGCCACTGAGCTGGCAGCCGCGGAGACGGCTTTACAGGAGTGGCAGCAGGCCTGGGATGAATTCAATCAGCGGGCTGAAGAACCCAGGCAAACCGCAGAAGTCGAACAATCGCGGATCCAGCAGCTCGAGCAGTCAATTGACAGGGCATTAGAGCGTCGAAAACGTTTACTGGAAGAGCAGAATCGACTGGCCGAGATGCCCAGCAGCACTGCGAGCACCGATGAGCAGCAACTGGAAGCGCTGGAAAAGGAAGTCGACGAGCTAAAGAGCGATCTGTCCTCCAGTGACGAAGTTGCAGTATGCAGACAGTCAATTGCAGAGAATCAGTCTGAACTGGATCAGCTCCGTGGTGAGCTGCAAACCGCTCAGGGCAAGCTGGCTTCTCTGGAGGCTCTGCAGCAGGCAGCGCTTGGCCAGGACAATCCGAAGCTGAATGAGTGGCTACAGGCCAAAGGATTCGACAATCAGTTGCGCCTGGCAGAGGGCCTGCGCATTGACAGTGGGTGGGAATTGGCAGTTGAGTCGGTTCTGGGAGAATCCCTGCAGGCAATCTGTATCGAAGGCTTGGATAACCTGGCCGAGGTGTTGATGGACCTGCCGTTGGGCAAGCTGTCATTCGTTGATGTCAGGGCCGCTTCTGCTGATTCTCCTGGCAATCTGAATCTGCCTCTGATCGGCAGCAAGGTCGGCTGCGACTGGCAGTTGGGTAGCCTGTTGCAGGGCATTTACGCGGCAGAAAATCTGCCAGAGGCGCTGGCTTACCAACATCAGCTGAGCCCTTCAGAGTCGATTGTGACGCGCGACGGCGTCTGGTTGGGCGCTGGTTGGATTCAGGTAAAGAACATCAGCGCTCAGGACTCCATCGTAGAGCGGCGAGGCCTGATTGGTGACCTGTTTGTGCAGCTTAAACGGCTGCGGGCAGATATCGAGGTTCTGGAGCAAAATCGCTCGGCCTTGCGAGAGTCCTTGAAAGTTGCCGAGTTAAAACGCGAATCCGGCCAAGCTGCAGTGGCGGAAAAGACCCGGCTTCTGGGTGAGATCAAATCCCGTCTGAGTGCACACCGCGCAAAGGCTGGAGAAGCATCGGTCCGTCGGCAACAGCTTGCAAAGGAGTTGCAGGAGCTGGGTCGGCTGATCGAGCTTGAAGAGTCTCAGATCGGCGAGGCGCGCGCCAGGCTGCAACGGGCCCTAGAAAGCATGGCGCAGGACGAGGGCGGGCGCGAACAACTGGAGTCTAAGCGTGAGGAAGTGAGAGCTGCCCTGTCGATTGCCAGAGAAAAATCCCGGAAGGATAAAGACCTGGCGCATGAACTGGCGCTAAGGCAACAGTCTGTCGCTGCTCAGTTAAAGTCCACCCGGGAGACGATGGATCGCATGGCCAGCCAGGTGCAGCGCTCGAAAGAGCGTATTGAAAGCCTGACTACCCAGATTGAAGAGTCCCACGAGCCACTGGAAGGGATGCGTGCAGACCTTGAAACACTGCTCGAGCAACGGCTCGGGGTTGAAAAAGAGCTGACTGAAGCCAAGGCCAGAGTGGACGAAAATGAGCACGCCATGCGCAAACTGGAACAGGAGCGCAATGAGAAGCAGGCGCGGCAGAATACTTTACGCGAAACCCTGATGCAGAACCGGCTGAAGTCTGAGGGTGCCACTGTCAAGAGAGAAGCTTTGGTCGCGCAACTCACCGAGGCGAACTTTGAACTTGAGGCTGTCATCAGTCAGTTACCCGACTCGCTGACTGAGGCAGAGTGCGAGCAAGCCTTGGAAAAACTGGGTAATCGCATACAGCGCTTGGGCCCGATTAATCTGGCTGCGATTGATGAATACCAGACGCAATCCGAACGGAAAGTCTATCTGGACAAACAGAATGAAGATTTGGAGCGGGCTCTGGCGACGCTGCAAAATGCGATTCGCAAGATCGATAAGGAAACCCGAACCCGGTTCAAGGAGACTTTCGACAAAATCAATGGCGGTCTGCAGAGTCTGTTTCCGAGAATCTTCGGAGGCGGACATGCCTATCTGGACATGACAGGGGAAGATCTGCTGGATACTGGTGTGGCGATCATGGCGCGTCCCCCGGGTAAGCGAAACAGCACCATTCATCTCCTCTCCGGCGGTGAGAAAGCGATGACTGCGATTGCTCTGGTTTTCTCGATTTTTCACCTCAACCCTTCGCCTTTTTGTATGCTGGATGAGGTGGACGCGCCGCTGGACGATGCTAATGTTGGCCGTTATGCCAATTTGGTGGCGGAAATGTCGGCGAACGTTCAGTTCATTTTTATTACCCACAACAAGATCACTATGGAAGTCGCCAACCAGTTGCTGGGTGTCACCATGCATGAAGCGGGCGTCTCACGCATTGTTGCTGTCGACATTGATGAAGCCGCTGAGTTGGCAGCCATGTGATCTGTCTCTTTCAGAGGCGGTTTGTACTAAAGAAATGTCCTTAACCGTCAGATAATACTACTAATTTTAATCAGCAATTTTCCGACCGGTACACTCATTACCTCATGAGTTTACGTGAACTGATCATCCTTCTGCTCGGTCTTGCCATTATTGGCATTATTCTGCGTGGCCTGTTCGTGGCGCTACAGGCACGTCGTGGCCAATTGCGCATGGCGATCGACAAGAATATTCCCGCAGACGTCGATTTGGATGCCTTGGAACTCGCTGAATTGCCCAGCGGAGGCGCTCGCGTGGTGCGGCGGGACGGGGCATTGCAGGAAGGAATGCCCAGCAAACTCGAGAGAGCGGCGCTGCGGGCAGAAGCATTTGACCTGGAGGAAGAAAGCGAGGCTGTTCCGGTGTTGATGGATTCGGTAGCCGTCGGACATTCTGATGAGCCGGCAGGCTTATCTGACGAGGGAAAGATCGCGGACAGCACCGACCCCCACAGCCAAGAGACACCGGCGGGCAGCCCGCATAGCGCTACTGACGCGCAGCGCGTTTCAGACGAACTTGCCGTCTCGCAACAAGCCTGTGAGCCGACTGACGATGCAGACGACGAGTTCGGGCAGATTGACGACAGGGAACCGCCCTTGGGCGATTTCATGGCGGAGAGCGCGCTAGATGAACTGCCTGAGCATGAGTCCGATGAAGCCGGCCGCTTGACGCGGGATGATTCTGATGTCGACACGGAAGCGCATGGCGATGTGCCTCCAATATCCGAAGCGCGTCCTGCCGCTCAGCCTGCCGATCGTGACCCACTTAGGGATTCAGGCGGCCAGGACCCGGTCATGAATTATGGTGCTGTCGACGGGGAGATTGAACATCCCGATGAGGTGCTGTTGGATTATGAGGAAAGCGATGACGCTCTGTCTGAGTCCGTTTTTATCACGGCTGACCCCGCCGCTCAGACTGACCAGATTGGCTCCTTTGAACAGCCGGACGACATTGAAGAGTCGGATGAGGCAGATGAGACGCAGGAACCTGAAGGTTATGCTGATGAATCAGCCCGGGAAACTGAAGTTGATGATGACCTGAATGAATTTTCCATGACCGCCGGTGAGCGTATTGGTGGCAACCCGTCCGCACCCGCCCAGACTGCGCTTTTTGATGAGGGCGATAATCATTCCGCGACGCGTACTACAGGCGCAGAAACACTGGTTTCCCGGGCTGCAGCCTTGCTCGGCTCCTGGCGCAAGCGGCAGAGCGAAAAGACTGCAGTGGCGGTATCTGCTCCGGTGGAGGAACAACAAGACAGCTTCGATTTTAAAGACGAAGAAGAGGCTGTAATCAATCAGGAGGTTGAGGATTCCGACGCTACGACCGTCGAAAGCCCGACCGACCGGTCCGGTGTTGATACCGCTGAGCCTCAACTGGCTTCGTCTCGCGAAACAGAACTTGATGAAGGCGATGAGGACTACGAGTTCGATGGGGTTGACGAGGCAGTCAGTGAGGAGCCGACGGCCGCCGCTGGGGAGCAGCTGGACTGGGCAGGCAGTGCATCAGTTGAAGCCCAGCAAAAAGCCCCGAGCAGCAGGCCGTCAGAAGTCCGACAGCAGGCGCCAGTAGCTCAGCCTGCAGAAGTGCTGGTATGCAACGTGATGGCTCGTGAGGGCTCCGAGCTGCATGGGGATGATCTGCTGGAGGCCTTGATCACCAGTGGGTTGAAGTTTGGTGAAATGAATATATTTCACAAGAGATTTCGCGGCACAAGCAACGGCCCGGTGATCTTCAGTGTTGCCAACATTCTGAATCCGGGGATTTTTGATTTGAACGCCATGGCCGAATTCAGAACGATCGGCGTCAGTTTGTTTTTAGCCCTGCCTTCTCCGATCAACAATCTGGAAGCATTTGAACAGATGCTTGATGTGGCAATCCACCTGAAGGATTCGCTTGACGGTGAGTTGAAAGACGATCATCGTAATGTGATGACCGCTCAGACGATTGAGCATTATCGCCAGAGAATCAGAGACTTTGAATTGCGTCAATTACGGGCGGCTGGCAACAGCGCCTAACTCCGCTTCACTTCAGACAGACCTTATATGACTGCTCCCGACAAGATCCTGCAAGAGGTGGCCGCGTTACGCCGTGAAATTAATTACCATAACCGCCTTTATTACACGCTGGACAGTCCCGAAATCCCGGATGCTGACTACGATGCTCTGTTCGACCGCCTGACCGAGCTTGAGCAAGAATATGATCTTGTCACTCCCGAATCTCCGACTCGTCGCGTCGGGTCAGAGCCTCTTGCGCAGTTCACTCAGATCACCCATGAGCAGCCCATGCTCTCGCTGGACAAGGTTTTTAATGAGCAGGACCTTCAGGATTTCGAATCCAGAATCAAAAAGCGTCTGGATTCTGAGGCGGATCTCGAATACAGCTGCGAGCCCAAAGTAGATGGGATCGCAGTAAGCCTGCTTTATGTTGATGGTGTGCTGACGCGTGCAGCGACTCGCGGTGATGGGCTCACTGGTGAAGACATCACTCACAATGTTCGCACGATCCATTCCATTCCGCTGCGTCTGGACGCTCAGGGGATGACGGGACGGCTTGAAGTTCGCGGTGAGATTTACCTCGGAAAGGCGGGATTTGAAAAGCTGAATAATCGTGCCGAACGTGAAGGGGGTAAGGTATTTGTCAATCCGCGCAATACCGCCGCTGGTGCGGTCAGACAGCTGGATCCCCGGAAGGCAGCCAGAATTCCCCTGCAAATGTTTTGCTACAGTATTGGCCTCGTCGACGGGGTAGAGATGCCCGGTCGGCTGGGCGACGTTTTTGAGTTGCTCGAAGCCTGGGGGCTGCCGGTTAATCCCGATCGCAGTGCCCGGACTGGGATTGATGGCTGCCTGGATTATTGTCTGGATCTTCTGAACAAACGCAACGCGCTGAATTATGAAATCGACGGGGCGGTGATTAAAGTCAATGATTTGAGTATTCAGCGTGAACTCGGCCAGAACGCCCGCACACCGAGATGGGCAATGGCCTACAAATTTCCCGCAGAGGAAAAGTCGACTCAGGTCCTTGGTGTCGAATTTCAGGTGGGCAGAACAGGGACGATAACACCAGTGGCGAGGCTGAAACCGGTATTTGTGGGGGGCGTCACGGTGAGTAATACCACCCTGCATAATATGGACGAAGTTGAACGGCTCGGATTGCGCGTTGGCGATTCGGTGATTGTGCGACGGGCAGGCGATGTCATACCAAAAATCATCCGGGTAATAGCGCCGGAGAAAAATCCGGCGCCCGGCGCCATTGTCATGCCGAGCCGGTGCCCCGCCTGTCACTCTCCGGTTCTGAAAGAAGGGGAAGTCCTTTATAAATGCAGTGGCGGACTGATTTGTCCTGCGCAGCGCAAAGAGGCGGTTAAGCATTTTGCGTCCCGGTCAGCTCTGGACATTGAGGGTCTGGGTGACAGGCTGGTTGAGATTCTGGTTGATCAGGATCTGATCTCTACGGTTGCTGATCTCTATCGGCTGGAAGTGTCCCAGATCAGCGCGCTCGAGCGGATGGGGCCTAAATCCGCGCAAAATCTGGTTGCAGCGATCGAGAAAAGCAAACAGGTGACGCTGGCCCGGTTTTTATACGCCCTCGGAATTCGCGAGGTGGGTGAAGCGACCGCGCAGGCCCTGGCGAATCATCATCAAGCCCTGCAAAGCGTCATTGATGCCAGCGCGGCTGATCATGAACAAATTCCCGATATCGGACCGATTGTGGCTTCGCACATCGAGACATTTTTCCGTCAGGAACACAATCTTTCGTTAATTGACCAGTTGCTCCAGTGCGGGTTTGTACTTGAGCAGAGAACTTCTGGCGAAAATTCCAATGCACTGGCGGGTCAGACCTTTGTGCTGACAGGGTCACTGGAGCAAATGCCGCGCAATGAAGCAAAAGTCAGGCTGCAGGCACTGGGCGCAAAAGTTGCCGGCAGTGTGTCTAAAAATACCAGTGTCGTTGTGGCTGGTCCGGGCGCCGGGTCAAAGCGTGCCAAGGCGGAAGCCTTGGGGATAAAAATCATCGATGAAGGGGAATTTTTAGCGCTAATCCAGAGTCTAAATCATTAATCCGGGAAAAAGCGGTTCGATTGTGCGCATACGGCTTTGCACGGCAACTCTGTGTCGCGCCAAGACTGCAAGAAGCCGCAGGAAAAACCACAGGAAATACCATGGGAAAAGCCACGGGGAAATCTGACGTGAACGGCCAACAACCGATCAGTGAAAAATGCAATCGCGCGGGTTTACTTCGGTTAAGTCCTGCAGGTCGGCAGGCCGTCAGGCTCAAGCTGCGGAAGACTTCTGCACTGGCGGGTTCGTCCCGCAGGTCCGGTTCTTTGCCAATCAGTTCTCTCGCGCTGTCATGCAGGTTACGAAATGCCTGCTGGGGTGTGTTAATGGTATTGAG
>Ga0255778_10005122_pt1 | contig 10646 bp, 10 predicted proteins | sample 071ome_31_FD_179976 | JGI IMG/M metagenome (GOLD analysis project Ga0255778, IMG submission 179976) | Coastal salt marsh microbial communities from the Groves Creek Marsh, Skidaway Island, Georgia - 071405CT metaG (version 2) | ecosystem: Environmental > Aquatic > Marine > Intertidal zone >...
GCTTTGTAGCTGCCAGGGCGCAAGCGTTGTGCTTGTTGGCTGAGGTACTCCGCCGCCAAGTCCTTTACCCGCCTATCACCCAAAAGACAAAGAGGCTGATATCGAGGGCGCACCACAGGATGTCTAACAGCCCCAGTATGGATATCTGTGGCAGCTTTGTCAGTATGTGCAGATACATGGGATTCTGCCTCCTTTATGATGGATTGATAGGTTTGGTTCAGCTCAGCCACTCGGGCCTTGGCTGTGGTGGCATCTGCTTTTTTTAGGGATTGTTTAAGGCTGGAGCCCAAGAGCTCCTGCAGATGTTTGGGATAGGTCCTGCGATAGACCCAGGTGTTATGCCGACGATTGGCATACTTTATCTGTGTGGACATGATGATGTTTCCTAGTGGGGCAATAGCCCCGGTTTGTGAGTTGATTGGAAGATTTGTGATTGGGAACAACGAGGGTCAGGGTTTAAGCCCTTCCCTGACAGGCCGTGTTAGCTGTCTGATGGTATTCCCTGCAGAATGACCTGAACAATCATCCCAAGCTCTGGCTCGCCGTACTCCCCGGCGAGGGGTCCTGTGAGGGCTACCCCAGTGACAAGGTCATCAAAGACCTCTTCCACTTGGAACGCATGTTATGGACCTGGAGCAGGTTCTGCATAGCTTCTCGGTAGCTATCCCCCAACTGACGATACAGGGTGTCTTTCCCCAACAGGACCCGCAGGCGCAGAGGGACATTGCGCTTATACCGGAAGCTGCCATTGGCACGGCGGAAGACATATCTAGGGAGCTTTAGGGGCACATCATCACTCATGCAAGGTACTGTTCCCACAATCCTCACCGCAATCAAGTGGAAACACGCACCCAAACCTGACAATTAGCACACTGAAATCGACGAAGCGGTCCAGAAAATGGTCCAAAACAAAACCCAACGATCTGGTTTTGCTTACTTTTATCAAAATGTCGAGTGAGTTTTGGTGCCCAGGAGAGGACTTGAACCTCCACGCCCATACAGGCACTAGCACCTGAAGCTAGCGCGTCTACCATTCCGCCACCTGGGCAGGTGTCGATGCGCGCTGTCTAGTCCCAGCTGTAACAAGAGTCAATCTTGTTTATTGTGTGTTTCAACATTTTTTATAACAATTCACGCAGACCATTCGTTGCATTCGCTAAGACGAATGTGATTGTCTTGGGCGCATTCATCTTGTTTCACGGGAAAATGCGCGCTAATGACGAAAGAGTTTATGAAAGCCGAGGGAAACACATGACACAGTTGGTCACAATTTTTGGCGGATCCGGATTTGTTGGGCGTTATATCGCCCGTCGTATGGCACAGGCAGGGTGGCGTGTTCGCGTTGCAGTTCGACGCCCAAACGAGGCTATTTTTGTCAAAACTTACGGCACTGTTGGTCAAGTCGAACCGGTCTTGTGCAATATCCGCGATGACGCCTCGGTCGCGTCTGTGATGGCTGGCTGTGATGCGGTTGTGAACTGTGTGGGTATTCTGAACGAAAGCGGTAAAAACAAATTTTCCGCGGTCCAGGCGGATGGCGCGGAGCGGGTTGCAAAAATGGCTGCCGCACAAGGGATCGGCAAAATGGTCCATGTCTCCGCAATTGGCGCGGATGAAAATTCCGACAGCCTATATTCGCAAACCAAAGCAGCCGGTGAGGCCGGTGTTTTACGCCACATGCCGGATGCGATTATTTTGCGCCCATCCGTTGTGTTTGGTGCAGAAGATGAATTTTTCAATCGCTTCGCAACCATGGCTGCGCGATCACCGGTTGTGCCAATCGCTGGGGCAGACACAAAATTCCAACCCGTCTATGTTGATGACGTGGCGCGGGTGGCCGAGCTGGCCCTGACAACAGATTGTGTCCAAGGGACCTTTGAACTGGGTGGACCAGATGTAGCAACTTTCCGCGAATTGATGCAAACAATGCTTGGCGTTGTCCAACGCCGCCGGCTGATTGTTGCTATGCCAGGCTTTGTCGCAGGCATGATGGCATTTGGCTTTGATATGGCGCAGACGTTGACGGCAGGTCTGTTTACAAATTCGCTGCTAACACGCGACCAATTGAAAAACCTAAGTCGCGATAATGTTGTATCTGAGGGCGCAAAATCATTTGCGGATCTGGCGATTGAACCTGTTAGCCTGAAATCTGTGCTGCCTGACTATTTGTGGTGCTACCGTCCATCTGGCCAATATGCTGCAATCAAAAATTCGGCGAAAAATTTGCGGTCATAGGCTGGTGTTGGGCTAGGGCGCGTCATTGGTAGCCGGCATCATTTTACTATGCTTTGCCTATGTGCTTAGCCAGTTTTTTCGCAGTTTCCTAGCTGTTCTGACGGGCGTTCTGTCGGCGGATTTGGGTGTGACACCTGATGATTTGGCGACAGCGTCAGCATTGTGGTTTTTGTCATTTTCGATCATGCAAATTCCTGTTGGCGCGGGGCTAGACAAGCTGGGTCCGCGCGGGATGGCTGCGGGGCTGTTTTTTGTTGGCGGCGCTGGTGGGGCATTGGTGTTTGCCTATGCGACGACATCGTGGCATTTGCATGTGGCAATGGTGTTGATTGGCATCGGATGTTCACCGGTGCTAATGGCCGCCTATTATATCTTTGCCCGCGTTTATTCACCCAAAGTTTTTGCAAGCCTGGCGGCTGTCATGATTGGTGTTGGCACTTTGGGAAACTTGGCTGGATCGGTGCCTTTGGCATGGGTGGTTGATGTTTTGGGCTGGCGTGGTGCGCTAATCGGGTTAGCGATTGTTTCCGCTGTGGTGTCTTGTGGGATTGTGGTGTTTGTCAAAAACCCACACACTGTTCCATCGCAGGAACAAGGCGGATTTATTGATCTGATGCGATTGCCCGCGTTATGGTTGATTTTGCCATTGATGTTTGTGCATTACGCCCCCGTCATCGGGCTGCGCGGTTTGTGGATCGGCCCGTATCTGAGCGATACGTTTAATGCGTCGCACAGCCAAATTGCCACCGCAAGCATGATCATGAGTATCGCGATGATCATTGGCACGTTTGCATATGGCCCAATGGATCGATGGCTTGGTACGCGCAAGTGGGTGATTTTTGCTGGCAACGTTGTATCATTCGGCGCGATCGCAGTGCTGTGGTGGATGGGATATCACAGTTATCCCTTGGCCGTTGCCGCATTTTCGATCATTGGTTTTTTTGGCATGGCCTATCCTGTGATGGTGGCCCACGGGCGCAGCTTTGTGCCGCCGCATTTGACAGGGCGTGGTGTCACATTGATGAATATGTTTGGCATAGGTGGCGTTGGTCTGTTTCAGTTTGTCACCGGCAAATTACAAAAATCATCAGTTGCGATGGGCCATCAGGGTGCGGAAATGTACGACAGCCTTTTGCTGTTTTATCTTGTGACTTTGGCGGCGTCCTTGGCGATATATTTATTTGCGCAAGATCGCATTGATTAACATTTCCTATCATGCGTCGATCTGTTATTGACCTACGCTTAGTCTAGACACCCAAAAGGAGCCATATAATGGGATACAAAGTTGTCGTCGTCGGTGCCACAGGGAACGTTGGCCGCGAAATGTTGAACATTTTGCATGAACGTGCCTTTCCCATTGATGAAATCGCTGCATTGGCCAGCCGAAAATCCCTAGGGTCCGAGGTCAGCTTTGGCGACAAAACATTGATCACGCGTGATTTGGCAAGCTTTGATTTTAAAGGCTGGGATATTGCATTGTTTGCAATCGGATCCCAAGCGACCAAGGAATTCGCCCCCAAAGCAGCAGCCGCCGGCTGTGTCGTGATCGATAACAGTTCGCTATATCGCTATGATCCAGATGTACCATTGATCGTACCCGAGGTGAACGCCGATGCGATCACCGGTTATGCCAAGAAAAATATTATCGCAAATCCGAACTGCTCAACTGCGCAGATGGTGGTTGCGCTAAAGCCGCTGCATGATCGCGCACGGATCAAGCGGGTTGTTGTTTCGACCTATCAATCTGTGTCTGGTGCAGGCCGCGAAGGTATGGATGAATTATGGGATCAAACCAAATCTATCTATAATCCTGTTACTGACGTTCCCCCAAAGACGTTTCAAAAACAGATCGCATTCAACGTGATTCCGCAAATTGACGTCATGATGGACGATGGCACCACCAAAGAAGAATGGAAAATGGTCGCCGAAACCAAAAAGATCATGGATCCAAAAATTAAGGTCACTGCAACATGTGTGCGTGTTCCCGTATTTGTTGGACATTCTGAGGCAATCAATATCGAATTCGAAGACTTCCTAGACGAAGACGAGGCCCGCGATATTTTACGCGAAAGCCCCGGCGTACTGGTGATCGATAAACGTGAAGATGGCGGATATGTCACCCCAATCGAATGTGTTGGCGATTATGCAACCTTTGTTAGCCGGATCAGGCAAGACAGCACCTTAGAAAATGGAATCAATCTGTGGTGCGTATCGGATAACCTGCGCAAAGGTGCCGCTTTGAACGCCGTTCAAATCGCCGAAGTTCTAGGTCAGCGCGTTTTGAAAAAGGGATAATGGAAAAAAGTAATTAACTATAGTCATATTGATAAAACGATAGGCTATACCACCATAACGAAATCCCCGTTTGTTACCCCATCGCCATAATGCGGTGGGGTTTATTTGTTTGCTAGACTGTTAACAGGTTTTCGAAATGCTTGCGGGTAACCGCAGCCGCGCGCAAGCGTGAAAGGTTAGATCGGCCCAGTGCCTTCGACACCGCATCCCTTACCTAGGGCGCTGGGCTGGTCTGACATGGAACACAAAATGTTTAGTTTAGTAAAAATATTTAACGAATTCTGGCCTGGCCGTTTGGATGATTAGGGCATTTCAGAAACAGCCCAAGTCACCGTCACACGCGACGAATTAGAAGATTTGTTTGCCTATGAGCTGCGCGTTGCCAATGCAGACGTGTCCAAGCTGAAAGTTTACGCGCGCCGCGATCGTTTCAAATCGGCGAAAATTATCCCCTTGGACGTGGCCCAGCATGGCCCTGTTCACTACGACGAGGCGGTGTAAAATGTCCCTAGCAATCAAAGCACGTCACAACCGAATTATTGCACTGACATTCGCACGATTCCGTGTGGCTACGCCCCGCCCGACACATAACGTGTTTTACATGGTGGGCCGCGGCTAGCGCCAACACGTGCGCTGATCGCTAAACAGGTGTGAACACCTGTCGCTTGGCATCATAAAACTCCAAGCTACCTTCGCCAATATCGGTCCACAGGCCGTGCAGGCTTAGGGTTTCTTGCTCGACGGCCTCTTTGACAAAGGGAAAGGTTAGCAAGTTATTCAGCGATACTTTGACCGCCTCTTTTTCCAAGGCGCCCGCCATCAGGTCAGGGGCAACGCTGTCTTTGATGGCCTCATACCCTGGTTTCAGGATATCCATCCAACGCCCAACAAAGCTGTTTTTTTCCTCAAGCTCGGGGGCGTGGCCCTGACACATGTCCAAACACCCCTGAACGCCGCCGCAATTGGAATGGCCCAACACAATCAGATGCGTTACCTTTAATGCGGTGACGGCATATTCCACCGCCGCACTGGTGCCGTGTTGTTCGCCATCTGGACTGTAGGCGGGGACCAAATTTGCGATATTGCGGTGAATAAAAAATTCGCCCTGATCTGCCCCAAAAATTGATGTGACATGCACACGGGAATCGCAGCACGAAATCACCATGGCGCGGGGGCGCTGACCTTCCTCCGCAAGGCGGCGGTACCACGCGCTGTTTTCAGCATACTGTGTGGCATGCCACCCCTGATAGCGTTTTAACAAATAGGCGGGCAACGGTTTGAAATAGTCCATGATCTTTCCTTGGTCCGGCATACGGCTTGCATCACCATTAGAGCGAATTCGATTAGATTTCGACATAAAAATCTCTGGTGCGTCAACCTTTTGGCATTTTTATTGCGGGATAACAAATGCGGGTAACAGTGGAATTAGGGAAAGACCATGACAATACTACCGATGCAAGACCCCCAAGAACGGGTTCATATCAATGCCGAACTGATCGCAACATATTTAACCGAACCGGCGCAGTCGGACCAAGACAACCAGATTTTCTGCGTCGTCGAGGCGATTGCCGACACCTTGGGCGAAATGGAAACCCATTATCACGCCCATGATTTTCACAGTTTGCAGCGCAGCACCGATCAGTTGTCCATATTGGCGCGCAAATATGGGTTTTATTCGCTAGATGCAGTGGCGCGCGATGTTCTGACCACGCTGGACCAGACTGATTTTGTGGCGCTTGGGGCCGTTTTGACCCGTTTATTGCGCGTGGGTGAACAATCTTTGTACGCAATTTGGGATTTACCGCGAAAATCTGTTGAATAGCGTGCGAACGCCTGAAATGTTAGGGACAGGTTTCAACCCAATAAGGATCGAATATGCGTCCAAGTTTTGCAGATCAGGGGGCAACAGCAATCCCCCTTTACGTGATTGATCAGGATCATTGCCCCGAACGTTTGTCGGACCACCCCCAAGCGGTGCAGGATTATTGCAATCACATGGGGTTTACAGGTGCGATTGGACAGGGGGTATTTGCCCCTGATGGCGATGGCGGATATCGTGCAATTATTGGCTACGGTACGCATAAAACCCGCACGCGCGGCCGGTTCCATTTGGCAGCGGGTGCCGCGAAATTGCCCAAGGGCACCTATGCCCTGACAGGTGGCTTGCCCGCATCGGATTGCGAACGCGAAGTTTTGGGATGGCTGCTGTCTGAATATACCTTTGATCGGTACAAACCCAGCGCGGGCGGCAACCGCAAACTGGTGGCACCGGCAGACATTGATGCCCAACGGGTTTTGATCATGGCACAGGCCGAATATTTGTGTCGTGATTTGGTCAATACACCCGCCAGCGATATGGGGCCTGACGAATTGGAACAGGCATCGCGCGATTTGGCAAACCAGCACCAAGCCGCGATTTCTGTGATTACAGGTGACGATCTGTTGGATCAGAATTTCCCCATGATCCACGCGGTGGGGCGCGCGTCCCCCCGTGCGCCGCGATTGATTGATATGTCATGGGGACAAACGGGGCCAAAAATCACCTTGGTTGGCAAAGGCGTTTGTTTCGACACAGGCGGTTTGGACCTAAAACCCGCATCAGGCATGGGATTGATGAAGAAAGACATGGGTGGATCCGCCAATGTATTGGCGCTAGCCCATATGATCATGTCTGCAGGTTTGTCTGTTCAGCTGCGCGTTTTGATCCCAGCAGTCGAAAATGCGGTATCAGGAAACGCGTTCCGCCCACAGGATGTGTTGACATCACGCGCGGGGTTAACCGTTGAAATTAACAACACCGATGCCGAGGGCCGCTTGGTGCTGGCCGATGCATTGGCATACGCCAGCGAAGACGACCCCGACTTGGTCGTGTCCATGGCGACGCTGACGGGGGCCGCGCGCGTGGCGGTTGGTCCCGATCTGGCACCATTTTACGCCGGACGCGATGAACAGGCCGCGATTTTGCGCAACAGCGCTGCCAAAATGGCCGATCCGGTATGGCAAATGCCATTTCATGACCCCTATGATGCGATGATCGAACCCATGGTGGCCGATTTGGATAATGCACCGGCTGGCGGGTTTGCAGGATCAATCACAGCCGCCCTGTTTTTGCGTCGGTTTGTGCGCGATCCGAATAAATACATGCACTTTGACATCTATGCATGGACCCCTGTTGCCATGCCAGCACGTCCCAAGGGGGGTGCATTACAAGCGGCCCGCGCCTTGTTCGATGCCATGGAATCCTTGGCGCGGACGTGATGGATCGGCGAACCCATCCCGCAAATGATCATGCGGCCTGCCGATCCTTGGCGGGACGCATCGCGCATGATAACTTTGTTGATCCTGTGCAACGCGCCATTTGTGTGCCCGTGTTGGATTTATGTGACGCCCCGAACGGCAAACGCGATCGCCAGGTATTGTTTGGCGATCACGTGCGCCAGATCGATGTGCGCGATGGCTGGGCCTTTGTTCAATCGTGCTATGATTCCTATGTGGGTTATGTTCCAGTCGAGGCTTTGGGCCCGGAATTTGAATACAGTCATATCGTGACCGCACAGAAAACGCATATCTATGAAGCGCCAGATTTCAAATCGCGCGATATTGGCTGGTTACCGATGGCCGCACAAATTCAGTGCGATGGTCAAACGGGCAATTTTTTGCGGTGCAATGCGGGTTGGGTCCCCATGCAACATATGACTGCGCGAACAGAACGACCCAAGGATCCTGTGGCCGTTGCGATGTGCCTGTGTGGTGTGCCCTACCTTTGGGGTGGCAACTCGGTTCAGGGTATTGATTGCTCGGGCTTGGTGCAGCTTTCGATGAAACTCTGCGGCCTGACGGCCCCCGGCGATAGTGACCTACAGCAAAGTTTGGGATCTGGGGCCACCGGCACGCCGCAACACGGTGATTTATTGTTTTGGCGCGGTCATGTTGCTTGGGTATTGGACAAAGTTAACATTTTACATGCAAATGCGGCAGCCATGAGTGTCACGATAGAAAATCGGACCGATGCCATTGCCCGAATTGAGTCCCAAGGCGATGGTCCGGTCGTCGCTCATCGACGTTTGCCCGCGTTACGATGATTTTTTTAATTTTTGCGCGTCTCGCACTTGACGTACATGCGCAATCAGCATAAACGATCCTGCGTTGGCGGTATAGCTCAGTTGGTTAGAGCAGCGGAATCATAATCCGCGTGTCCGGGGTTCAAGTCCCTGTACCGCCACCAAAAAATCTATTAAAAACAGCTATAAAAGTGCGATCACACCCAGTTTATCGTGTGATTATCCTACGACTTTTTAACATCAATTGTCAAAGCGTGTGTGACCGGTGTGTGACCAAGGGTTACTGCAGCGAATCTATTATGGGCTACTTACAGGACACGGACAAAGACCCCTGGATCATGCACCGTGCGCCGTGGACCCTGGGCTTTAGACATAGATCGGTAAAATCATTGATGGAGAGTTTTGTTTACTAACCCTTTCACTCATAACCTGCAGGTCACCTGTTCCAATCTGGCCTCTTCAAACAAGTAAATCAACAAAATACAGATACTTAAGAGCGTAATGGCTTGCCACCTCATTTGGTGCCGCAGAAACATTGCCGCGTTCGTTGCTACGATGCAAAAGTGCTAAAACGTCCCCTTGGTTCGAATCCCGAATCCTCCGACCCCACCACCAATGCCACAGCCACTCCAGTTGCACCTTGCCAGAGCCAAGTTTGGCAACTCACCCGTCAGCTTCCGAGCCCGAGCACGGGATAAAGCGACGCCACCAGTAAAGCTGCCATAGTGATGTTGAAGACCTTTAGCCGAGTTGCGTTTGACAGCCATTGCCGGACCACGGTCCCGAGCCATGCCCAGACAGAAATCGCCGGAAAGCAGACGACCGCGAACGCACCAGCCACGATTGCGACCGACAGAAGCGTGCGGTCTGGCGCGTAGAGCGTGATGGCGGACAGGCACATGGCCCAAGCCTTGGGGTTCACCCACTGGAAAGCGGCCGCTTGAAGAAAGGTCATCGGACGACTGTCCGCGTCCCGCTCTGCCATGGGAGCAGCCGTCGCGATTTTCAATGCGAGCCAGAGCAGGTAGCAGACGGAGGCGACCTTCAGCACCAAGTTCAGCGCAGGCAATGCGTCGAATAACGCCATCAGCCCCAATCCAACCAGCAGAGCCATCACGGACAAACCCCCAACGATGCCGAGCATGTGCGGCAAGGTCCGGCGGAAGCCGAAGTTCGCGCCAGACGCCATCAGCATCAGGTTGTTCGGCCCCGGCGTGACGGTCGTGACGAACGCGAAGCCCAGAAGGGCGGTCAGGATAGCGAAACTCATGGGGTGTTCCTCTAGTATTGTCTGTATGCAACAATAGTGAAAAGTGGTCGCAATATATCGTCTAATATACTATTCTTCTAGATATCTGCACAATGATGGACGGCAAATGGACGCTATTGACCATAGAATATTGCGCGAGCTACGGCGCGACGGGCGGATCAGCAATGTCGCTCTGGCCGAACGTGTCAGCCTTTCCCCCTCGGCCTGCCTGAGACGGGTTCAAGAGCTCGAGCGAACAGGAGTGATCCGAGGCTACAGGGTCGTGACCAGCCCTGAACGGATGGGCCGTGGTTTTTCCGCCTACGTCATGGTCGGCTTGTCCTCCCATACCAAGGCGGCACAGGAGGGCTTCGAGCGCGCCATGTCAGTCGCGCCAGAAGTCGTCGAATGCCACAACATAGCAGGGGCTTTCGAGTATATCCTTCGCGTCGAGAGCGCCGATCTCTCGGAATACAAGCGCTTCCATACGGAGGTCTTAGGCACCCAATCCCATGTCAACGCAATCACGTCTTACATCGTGATGGGATCACCCAAGGATGAACGAGCTACATGATCTGAACGTGCAAGTCTGCGTCGGTTGTGGATTTGTGTGCAGGCGTTGCTGAATGTCGCGTACAGGTAAGACAAATGCTGGTTGGCACTGTCAGATTAAACCGCCTTGCCTGATGTCGAGAGGGAACGTAGCTTTTTAGCCATGCCTAATCCATTATCCTTCCGCTATTTTAAAACCAGCCCTAAGATCATCCAACTCGCAGTTATGCTTTATGTGAGGTTTCCACTAAGCG
>Ga0255778_10005127_pt1 | contig 10642 bp, 10 predicted proteins | sample 071ome_31_FD_179976 | JGI IMG/M metagenome (GOLD analysis project Ga0255778, IMG submission 179976) | Coastal salt marsh microbial communities from the Groves Creek Marsh, Skidaway Island, Georgia - 071405CT metaG (version 2) | ecosystem: Environmental > Aquatic > Marine > Intertidal zone >...
AGATTAATAAAAATCATAGTAAGGATATTACCCTGAGTGGTGATTTGATTCTTCGCATGAAGTATCCTTCTATGACTGAGTTTATCAAATCAAACTTCAACTCTGGTGAAGAGATTGATGTAAATGACACCTTTGATTTGATTTGCTCCTGTATTGAGCAAGTATATAATGAAGAGGAATCATGGAATGCATCTGACTGCACAAAGAAAGAGTTGAGAGATTTCTTGGAGCAACTTAGCTCTAAACAATTCAAAGAGATTGAGACTTTCTTTGAGACGATGCCAAAACTTCGTCATGAGTTGACTATTAAGAATCCTAATACAGGTGTTGAAAGTGATGTTGTCTTGGAGGGACTAGCAGCTTTTTTCGGGTAAGTATGGCTCATACTAATCTTGAGTCATACTTTAAGGTAAATTTTGCCTTGATGCAACACCATAAATACTCATTGACAGAACTCGAAAATATGATACCCTGGGAAAAGGAAGTTTATCTTTCCTTGCTCCAGCAATACATTGAGGAGGAAACACTGAAACAAAGAGCAAATGGCTGAGATGCAATCACCCCTAGCGGGTGGACTAAGTGGTGCTAGAAGAGCAGCGTCATCCGTCTTAGGTAGCGCCACTTTCGCCAGCTCTCTTGCTAGAAAAATTGCTGCTATTGAAGATAAGAATACAGCAGAAGTTTTACAGCAGAATCAGATTGCCCTTGCAAGTGTAAACAATACTCTTGCAAGAGTAGGCAATCAAATGATTGTCCTCAATAATAGTTTATTAGCAATATCACAACTAACTGCACAGTCTGCAGCGTTAGAGAATCTAAAAGAAAGACAGAAGAATCAGCAAGAAAGATTGTTAGCTCAACAGCAGTTGAGAGAAGGAAAAGAAAGTATAATCGAGAAGAAGATTCAGGCAACTCTTGTAAAACCAGTGCAGAAAATTGCTGGTAGTGCCCAGAAGTCTTTGTTTAACTTGATGGAGTTTTTCAACAGACTATTCTTTGGATGGTTGTTGAATCAAGGATTACAAACTATATCTGCACTTGCGACTGGAAATAAAGAAAAACTAGAGCAGATAAAGGATAACGTACTCAAGAATCTTTCTACGGTTGGTCTTACTCTACTTGCTCTGCAAGGTGGATTTAAGATTTTCAGAGGCACATTATTCAGGATTGCTGGATTTATTGCAAAGGCGTCTCTGGTTGGATTATTCTTGAGACCTATCAAAGCGTTACTTGGTGCTGTGATGGGAATTGCTGAGAAAGTGATACCAAAACCTATCATGGATACTTTGAAGTATGCCATGTCTCTGGTCAATAATTCGTTACCATTTAGTCCAGCAGGTGCGATTGCTGGTGGAGATTCTCCTGCTGGTGTTGGGTCTGCTGATAATAATGATGATGATGGTGGTGGTGAGACTACCGCTACTCAACCTCAAGAAGAAGGTGGATTTAATGTAAATGTCCCTGCTCTAATAGCAGGTGGTGCGATATTTAGTAAGACATTTATGGCGACGCCTGGTCACCCTTTCTTTAAATTTGCTGTGGCATCTGCAGTCTCACTTGGTGCTGAGCAAATTATTGAGAATATGTTTCCAGAATATTCTTTTGATTTGGATAAGTTATTTGGTGGTGGAGGACAGGAAAAGTCTGCTGAAAGTCTAGATGCTGCAGCAGAAGTTTCAATGAAACCTCAGAATAAATCTGATGCTGCAGCGGCACAAGTATCAGCACCATTAATAGAAGATAAATCAACAAAGATTGGTGAAGAGCCAAAAGCACCAACAAAAGTTAGTTTCGTAGAATTGCCTGCAGATACGAAGAAAGCTTCTACTAGAGGAAGGAATGGACTGGCGAATATGATACCTGCTATTGCTAGTGCTAATGTTGATTCACCATATCCATCCTTTGGTGCTCTAACACTAGGAATCATTCCAACCTGATAACCAATGGCAAGTAACACTCTAGCGTTAAAATCTTCGTTAAGAATATCCTCACTATCGAGAAGTGTTTCTTCTGTCAGTAAGGTATTTCAGTCTGCACAAAAGACTACTACTTCTATTGCAACATCAATAGCAAAGCAAAATGAAATAAAGAAAAAGTCGATATCAGATAGTGCTAAATTCTTCTTGGCAAGACGAGATGCTGTAAGAAGAAAAGAGCAAGAGGGTATAATTGAAGCATCAGGAATCGTTGGCACAGTCAAGAGGACTGGTAAAGTTGTCATGGACAGCACGAAAGGATTCTTGGGAAGGATTCTTGATTTTGTTGGTACATTATTGGTTGGATGGTTAATCATCAACTTACCAAAAATTATTGAAGGTGCCAAGAAATTAATTGAAAGGGTAAACAAACTAATCGGTATAATGTTGAATGTGATTGGAGACATATCACTATTCATGACTGGGTTTGGTGAATTGTTAGGTGGAGTTTTGGTAGATGTATTAACATTTGACTTCACTGGGACGCAGAGGACAGTGGAAGATTCTGTCGGTAAAATGACCGATGCAATGAGGAAATTAGAAAGAGATGTCTTTAATGGTATTCGTTTATTGACAATGCCACTTGACTTTGGATTTGGTCAAATCTATGGTGATACTGCACCAAAGGGACAAAGTGGTGGATACTCTGAGCCTAGTGACCAGATAAAGGGTGGTGTAATATCTCCACAAGCAGTCTATCAATACTTAAGATATAAAGGTCTTAGTCATGCTCAGGCAATGGGTATCCTTGCAAACATTGATGGTGAGAGTAGTTTTAGAGTTGGTGCAAAGAGTGGAGATGACGGTGGTGCTGGTGGACTATTTCAGTGGAAAAAACCAAGAAGTGATAGAATGGCAAAGGCAGTGCCTGATTGGGAAACAAATTGGAAAGGGCAACTTGATTATGCTTTGGTTGAGCGTGGAGAACCTGGTCCAGCATATATTAGGACTGATTTCCAATCTCCAGAGCAGGCAGCAGAGTGGTGGATGGTCAACTGGGAGAGACCTGCACATAGTGTAAGAGGTGCAAGGACAAGGAAACATAATGCTTTCATTGATAGATTTGTACCTCCACAGGCAGGTCGTGCTACTAGTTTTAATGTGCCAAATGTTGGATCTACTGCTGCACTAGCTGAAGGGACAAATTTAAAACCATCAATTGCTGCAGGAAATGTAGGTTATGTTAAAGTCTCTGATGAATTTGGGTCAAGGGGTGGTGGTCACTTAGGATTAGATATTGCTGCTCCTGCTGGCACTTACATTGCGTTGAGACTTGATTGTGAAGTTGTGGGCACCAGATATCAAAGAGATGGATATGGATATGTAATTGATGTATGGGTGCCAAAACTTAGTGTCCAACTTCGATTTGGTCACTGTCAAAACATAATGATTAAGAGTGGTAAGATTGCTGCAGGAAAATCATTTGCAACTGTTGGGTCTACTGGAAGGTCTAGTGGTCCTCACATTCACTTTGAATATAGTAAAACATATGATAAGACATCATATGGTAGTGATAGTGACCCATCACCATATGTGCCATTCATTCTTTTGACCTCATATCATAGTAATCCTGAAGCAACTACTGCAGCAAGGACTAAAGCAACAGTCAATACCGCACAAATAAGTGCTGGTGTTAGCAAGTCACCTGATAATCTTACGAAAGAAAGACAGGGTGATGAAGTTGTAATTATGGGACCAAAACCAAAAGAGGAAGAGGTGGTAGCATCTCCTATCTTCACTGGTGGTTTTAATATCCCTGGTGGTGATGAGGTAAATAGATTTATCAAGGACATATCCTTCTTCAAACTAGGATTTAACTAAATGGCAGCAATAGATGCATCAATATATGAAGAGATTACAGTAGAGTCTTTTGACGGTAATAGGTCAGTAGACCTTAGACTTGGTGTTATCAGTGTAGACTACTATGAAGATGTTTTCTCACAGACGATAACTGCAAAGATAGTTGTATCGAGTACTGGTTATTCAACAGTTGATGATAAACTCCAAGGTCTGTATAGTGGACTACCATTCCGTGGTGGTGAGAGAGTTTCTATAAAGATATTAGGAAACAGTGAGTCAAACAAGGGTCTAGACTTTTCCACAAAAGATGACTACTTATATGTTTCTAGTATCACTAATGTAATTACTGAAGCACAAAGAGAAGCATTTACTCTACACTTAGTTTCAAGAGAAGCACTCAATAATGAAGTAAGTAGAGTATATGAAAGTTATTCTAGTGGCACAAGGATTGATACTGCTGTCGAGAAAATTATTAAGGATAAACTAGATACTAAAAAACCAGTTGAAATTGACCCAGTTTCAAACAAGTATGGTTTTATTGGTAACATGAGAAAACCATACACTGTATTGACATGGTTGGCATCTAAAGCAGTTTCGGAAGATGGTAAGTCTGCTGGATTCTTCTTCTATCAGACACAAGATGGTTTGAAATTTAAGTCTATTGATAAGTTGATATCTCAAAAACCTTTCGAGAAAAAATATCAATATAGTGAAGTCAATGAAGCACCAATAAGTAAAAATAATGACTTTAAGATTTTGAGATATGCTATTGATAGAAATCAAGACTTGACTAAAAAACTAAGATATGGTGCATATTCTAGTAAACTGTCAACCTTCAATCCACTAGACGGCACTTTTGCAACTGGTACTATTGGACCATCTCAAAATACAATGAAGAATCTTGGTCAAGAGCAAGACTTGCCAGATATTAGGGCTAAAGGTAATCAAAGAATCGTTGATATTGCCAGTAGAAATATGACTCAGATTATTGATGTTGGCACTCTAGATGTTGGCATTGGCACTGAGACTAATGCTAATCCATTTGAAAATATTAGACAATCTATCATTAGATATAATCTTTTGCTCAGTCAAACGATGACCATGACAGTGCCTTTGAATACGAATTTAAAGGCAGGTGACCTTATCAACTGTGAGTTTCCAAAACTATCAGTCAAGGACAAAGAATTAGACCCCGACAAGAGTGGTCTATATATGATTAAGGAACTATGTCATCATTTTGATGGGACTCAATCCCTGACATCAATGAAACTGGTTAGAGATACATTCGGCGTTTACGGCACAAATAACAAGTAATGGAAGAATCTTCACTTCTAAAAACTAATTTTATAGGTAGAGATGGATTTGTCTGGTGGATAGGACAGATTGCTCAAGAAAAGGCTTGGGCAAAGCAAGCACAAGGTGAAGGATGGGGTGTAAGATATAAAGTCCGTATCATGGGATATCACCCAGAGACGGAAGCAGAATTGCCCGATACTCAGTTACCTTGGGCACAGGTTATGATACCAGGTGGCACCGGTGCTGCCAATAGTGTCACGACAGTAAAATATAGACAGGGTGATGTTGTCATTGGATTCTTCCTTGATGGCGACAATGCACAGGTGCCCGTCATCATGGGTGCTTTTGCAAATAGTGTTTACAGAAAAAGTGATGATGCATTTACACCATTTGGCACGCCATCTGGACTAACTGAAGACAAGAAGAAACCATCACCAACTGTAATAAAATCTTCTGATAGTGGTGATCAGAATTCAAAGTCAGCAGAGTCTGCTGCCAACTTACCACCATCTCAAGCTAAGAAGCAAAAGAAAGATAACCCTGCAACTACAACATCTAGTGATGGTAAGTTAGTTTCCTTTGCATGTGATGTTGGTGATGAAAAGGGAAGCGGAAAAAAGAAAAAGAGTAAGACTACTAAAAAACTTGAAGAGATAAGAAATTCAATTCAGGGATTTGTTGAGGATATCCAAGAATTCAAGGCAAATATTGATGAAGACCTAGAATTTGCAAGAGATTGGATTAAAGATAAGATTGATGACAAAGCAGAGGCAATTACTAAAGATGTCTCTGGTCTTGTTGGTGAAATGGTCAAAGGCACTTTTACTGAGTTAGCACCAGTATTGGGGCAGGGACTAAACTTCCTCTATGCTGATGTATTTGGTAAGACACTTGCTGCAACTGGTAATCCTATCATAGCTCATGGATTTGGAGTTGGAGCACAAACAGCAACACTTCCTGCTGTGTCAGCTTTGGCAGACTTTATGGAATGTGTTGTTGAGCAGGTGCTTGGACAACTCACAGGTGTTATTGCAGATATCCTTAAGTCCGTTGCAGATAATATTCTAAACTTCGCAGATTGTATTGCCGATCAAACTCTTGGAGCAGTATTAAATGGAATTATCAATCTGTTAAATTCTGGTATTCTTCCATTCCTTGAAGGTCTCACTAAGATTCTGCAATTCTTCGAGAACTTCAATTTCCAAGACTTTATGAGAAATATCTTTGATACTGTCTTGGGTCTTCTTGGTCTTAGTAAGTGCCTCAAACCAAAAGAGAATGATAAGTATGGTGCTTGTAAGTATAGACTTGGATATGGTCCAGTAAGTTCTGCTGATATTGACCTGAGTAAGTTGATTGGTGGTTCTAATGCTGCCAATGCTGCTAGTGCTGCGGCAGAAGCAGGTGGTTTCCCACTAGAAGGTGTCCAAGATATTGTTGGGTCATTTGACTTCTTCAGTGATGCAATCAGTGACCCAGAGCAATTTGTTGGAGACCCAGAGTCTTGCTTCGGTGGTTTCCCAACAATATGCTCACCTCCTAAAATTAAAATCTTTGGTGGAGGTGGAGAAGGTGCAGAGGCAAACCCAATACTTGGAGCGATTGCTGGTGTTGGTCTAAACAGGACTGGCAGTATCATTGATGTTAAGGTCACAAATCCTGGAAACAACTATACGTTCCCACCATTTGTAGAGATTACAGACAACTGTGGTCAGGGATATGGTTGTATTGCGAGGTCAATCATCAAGGATGGAAAACTAGATTCGATTTATGTTGTTTCTACAGGAGAAAACTATCCAGTCGGTGAAGTTACTCCACTGGTTGTTTCTAGTATAACGATTGCTAATCCTGGATTTGGATATCAAGAAGGAGACCAAGTTGTTGATAATTTGGGTAATCAGTATGATGTCCAGATTAAGTCTGGCTCTATCATTAAGGTCACTCCAATAAATAGCAATGATGTAACAGATATTCCTATCTTGAGAGTTATATCTGGCACTGGAAGTGATGCTGCACTGTATCCAAATCTAGATACAAGACCAGACTTCCAAGGTGAAGTTAAGCAAGTTATTGACTGTGTAACCTAAGATGACAAATCCGAAACCTGGAAAGGATTGGAGTGAGAGGATACTCACCTCTTCACCAAACTATAGGTGTGAAATCAACGGTCAAGAGATGGGTCTTGGCGGAAATAGCATCTACAATCTCTATGTTTTTAATGAGAATGAGCATAAGGCTGCAATTAACTTTGACCAGGCAGGCAGACTAAAATTAACAAGTGACCAAGTAGTTGAAATTAGTGCTGGTTGCAAGTCATCAAAGAAGAATGATGATATTGTTATTACATCCATTGATGGCAATGTAGCTATCACTGCCACTGATAACGGTGTAATCAAAATCAAAGGTGCCAACATTTGTATAGATTCTGCTGGAGATATTGACCTCATTGCAGGTAGAAACATAAAGTTAAGCGGCACCAATGTTGATATTGAAGCTAATGCTGCCAATACAACCGCATTAAAGGGCAACATGATACCGTTTTCAGAAGAATGGATTATGAAAGTATTCTCGAATACTTATGTTGGTGCTGATGTTATTGCTGGATTTATAGGTAGAGCACTGGGATTGGTTAAGTAACATGCCACAAATATACGGTAGCGAGTCTTGGTTTAACGATGATGTAAAGGTTTATGGATGCCTTTATGTCAATGATTCCTGTGGTATTATCTTTACATCTCCAAATGGTACAAGATATAGTATAGTTGCCACTGATAGTGGTATACAGTTCGGCACTGTAGGTATCGGTGGTGGTAGTGGTAGTAGTGGAAGCAGTAGTGTAACTAGCAGTGGCATCACTATCGTCAATAATGATGGAGATACTTATAATATTGCCGCAACTGAAGATGGTATATCCTTCCAAACACCAGACTCTGATGGTGATGGAGAGCCAGATGATGGATATGTTGATATTACTGCCAATAGTTTCACAAAGGTTAGTGGTTTATCTTCAGAATACTTGATGGCTGATGGGTCAGTTTCTAGAAGATATGTTGGTGTAGGTGTTGGGTCTACTCCTGGTGGTTCTGGTGGTAACACCTTAGGAAATAATGGTGATATCTGGTATACTCTCTGCTGATTATGACTTGCACCACATATTATAAGCATGATGATAATTGGGAGGAGGTATGCGACCTCTATGTGAAGCACGAGGATGCATGGAAAGAAGTTTGTTCTGGTTGGATAAAAAACGAAGGTGCTTGGGAGCCTTTTTATGTCACAGATTCTCCATCAGTTGAGTTTGTTGTCGTAGCTGGTGGTGGAGGTGGAGCATCAAACGACGTTGGATATGATCCATGTGGCGGCGGTGGCGGCGCTGGAGGTTTTCGTTCAAGTGTAGGTGCAGCTCTAACTTCTGGTAGAAATAGTAATCCAGAACCAGCATTAAAACTACAAGTTGGGGTGGCTCACACTATTAGTATTGGTGGTGGTGGAAGTCCTGGAAATGGTGACTATGCTCGTGGAGGAACTGGTGGCAATAGTCAACTAGCTGGTATTGTTTCTCTGGGTGGCGGTGGTGCTGGATATAACGGTAATCAACCTTGTGGAAACACATCTTGCACAAGAGGTAAAGATGGAGGATCTGGTGGTGGTTGTGGATATCAATCAATACCTGGATGTGGCGAACCTGGACAAGGTTTTGATGGTTTTCAGTCAGGTGGACAAGGATCTGGAGGTGGTGGTGCAGGAGAAGGTAGTGATCATTGTGAAGGGGGGACTAGTTTAGGGCAACAAGCAGGTGGTGATGGTCTTCCAACTGATATTTCTGGAACAGAAACTCATTATGCAGGTGGTGGTGGAACTTGTAACCAACCTGGAGGTATCGGTGGAGGCGGACAAGGTGGTATTAATACAGGAGGACAACCAGGAACCGCAAATACTGGCGGTGGTGGTGGTGGATCTGGTAACATTGGAGCACAAGGTAGACCAGGAAACTCTTTCTATGGAAATGGACAACAGGTTGCAGGATCTGGGGGATCTGGTATCGTTGTTTTCAGAGTCCCTAACTTATATCAGGCAACTTTCACTGCTGGTATGACTGTAAATGGGCAAACATCTGCATCTTCATTTGCACCGACACCAAATACGGCAGTTTCGGGGTATAATATATACACCGTTACTGGTGGAACAGGAACATTTACTTTATCAAATTGATATGGCACATTATTCGCTTATAGACAATGACAATGTTGTTATTAATGTCATAGTTGGATCTGATGAAAGTGATGAGATGGATTGGGAAGCACATTACTCATCAGTTACTGGATTGTCTTGTAAAAGAACTAGTTACAACACATTTGCTGGAGAGCATCGTCAAGGTGGAGTGCCTTTCAGAAAAAATTATGGAAGTGTTGGATACACATATGATGAAGATAGGGATGCTTTTATTCCCCCTAAACCATTTGATTCGTGGGTATTAGATGAGGATACTTGCATTTGGCAATCTCCAGTCCCACCTCCAATCCTTACGGAGGATGATATTGCTAATGGTATTACAGGAAGTAATTATTTTTGGAATGAAGAGACGCTAAACTGGGAGTATCAGGTTTCGCCAGATGACATAGTGGCACAAGCGGAGCGGGAATTGGCGGAAGAGTCTTGACACCCCCTCCTGATTGTCCTATAATACTCAGGTAATCAACGGAAAACCCAATGGGCACCGCACAAGAAAGCGTCCTCGGCATTGTTATTGATGTTTGCACTCGCTCCTTCCTTCTGCTGAGCGATGAGGGCAATGAAAAACAAGTCCAATGCGATACTGTTGAAGAGTTTATGAATGTGTTGGAAGTTGTTACTGCCAACCTTGAGCCACATCAGATTGAGTATGCTGATATTGCTATTGAGGAATAATGGAAGTATTTACTGTTGAAGAATGGGAAGAGAATTTTGATTCTCTTCTTGAAAGGGTTGAGAATGGAGAGCACATCGGCATCGTAAAGGAAGATGGCACTGCTGCTGTCATGATGCCAGCAGAAGATGATTACTATCGAATATATCGAGAAAACAATAACGAAGCTCAGTAATCATCTAGGGAGTATAGCTTAATGGTTAGAGCGCCCTGCTTATAACGGGGTAGTCTGGGTTCAACTCCCAGTACTCCTATTGCTCCTTTAGCAATCTGGTGAATGCAGCGAACTCATAATTCGCCTGAGGCGTGTTCGATCCACGCAAGGAGCATGGAGTAGTCGCTAGGCAGATAGCCTAGAAAGACGCTCCCTACAAGGGACGGTGGCGGAAGTGGTAGACGCACCAGACTTAAAATCTGTTGGGAGTATTCCCGTGGGGGTTCAAGTCCCCCTCGTCCTATAAAAATAAATAAGACAAAAGCATCCACTATGTCTTATAAGATTGATACTGCATACTGCTGGTATTTGGACCACAGTATGATAGTGAAGATGTATTTTATTAATCAGGTTCCATTCACCTTTGATGAACTACCTGATGGACACTTGGAAGATGAAGAATTAGTAGAACTCGCAAATAAAGAAACATCCTTCGAGCCAGAAGACTTA
>Ga0255778_10005147_pt1 | contig 10623 bp, 7 predicted proteins | sample 071ome_31_FD_179976 | JGI IMG/M metagenome (GOLD analysis project Ga0255778, IMG submission 179976) | Coastal salt marsh microbial communities from the Groves Creek Marsh, Skidaway Island, Georgia - 071405CT metaG (version 2) | ecosystem: Environmental > Aquatic > Marine > Intertidal zone > Salt...
TTGATTTCGCGCGCCACACTCGAGATGACCGGCCTTGACCAGCCCGGCGCCATGATCACCCACCGGACAAGGCTGCTTCTGGCGAATCAGGGCGACCGCGAGGCGGCTGTCACCGCGCTGCGGACGGCCGGGCGTGACGATGGTGTGCGCGTGCGCGATGTCATGAATGCCGCCCCCGGTTTTGATGTCTTCATTGACCGGACCGAGGTGTTTCTGGTGCTTGTCGGGCTGACGGCCCTGTTGATCGGCGGGCTCGGCGTCGCTGGCGCGGTGCGGGCCTGGCTTGGCAGCCGCATGCCGGTGATCGCCACCTTCAAATGCCTTGGCGCGCCATCGCGTCTGATTTTCCGGATCTATCTGTTGCAGGTGATGCTGATCGCCGGGCTGGGTGTCGGGCTGGGTGTCGGGCTGGCCGCCATCGCGCCGGTCTTCGCCGTCGATCTGCTATCCGCCTATGTCACCGTCCCGATCAAGGTATCGGTCTATCCTCTGCCTCTCATCGTCGCGGCCGGCTTTGGCATTGTCACCTCTTTCCTGTTCGCGCTATGGCCACTTGCCAAGGCCGAAGAGGTGCGGGCGGCAAATCTGTTCAGGCGCCTGAACAGCATGCCTGGCGGGCGGCCGCGGCCGGTCTATCTGATGATGGCGCTTGCCGCCCTGCTTGGCCTTGCCGGTCTGGCCTTTGTGGCGACACGCGACCTGCTTCTGACACTGACCTTCATCGGCGGCTCGCTGGCGGCGATCGTGCTTCTGGCCGGGCTTGGCGAGCTGTTGCTGATGGCGCTGCGCCGGTTGCCGGTGCCGTCCTATGTGCCGGCGCGGCTGGCGCTGTCGGCCATCACGCGGCCGGGATCGCCGGTGCGCGCCATTGTCATCGCCTTTGGCCTTGGCCTGTCGGTTCTTGTCACCGTGTCGCTGTCGCAGGCCAATATCGGCCGGCAGATCGACACCAGGGTTGCCGAGGACGCGCCGGCCTGGTTCTTCATCGATATCCAGCCGGACCAGATCGACCGTTTCATCGCGATCACCACCAATACGCCGGGTGTGACCTCGGTCTCGAAGACACCGATTCTGCGCGGACGTGTGACAAGCCTCGGCGGCAAACCGGCCGAGGAATTCGACATGAAGGGCGGATCGGCCTGGGTGCTCCGCGGTGACCGTGCGCTGACCTGGTCGGCGACCCCGCCGGACAGTGGCGAGATCATCGCCGGCGCATGGTGGCCGGCCGATTATGCCGGCCCACCGCAGGCCTCGATGTCCGAGGAGGAGGCGCGCGAGCTTGGTGTCTGGATTGGTGACAGCGTCACCTTCAATGTCCTCGGCCGGTCGGTCAGCGCCGAGATCACCAGCATCCGCGCGGTTGAATGGGAAAGTTTCAGCATCAATTTCGTCTTCGTCCTGTCACCGGGGCTGCTGGAAGCGGCGCCGCACAGCTGGATGGCCAGTACACGCGTCGACAATGATGACGCGGCGATCGCGGTTGACCGCAATGTCGCCGCCGCCTTTTCCAATATTTCGGCCATTTCGGTGCGCGAGGCTGTGTCCACGGCACAGCGGGTGATCGGCCTGCTTGGCGCGGCGGTGCAGCTGACGGCACTGGTCACACTTGTTGCCGGAATCGCCGTTCTTGCCGGCACCGTGGCCAGCACCGAGGCGCAGCGGCTTGCCGACTCGGTGATCCTGAAGGTTCTCGGCGCCACCCGTCTTTCCATCGCCATCGCCTGGTTCCTTGAATATGCGCTTCTCGGCATGCTGGCCGCGGTGGCGGCGGCCCTCATCGGCAGCCTCGCCAGCTGGGGCCTGATCGAGGGCTTTCTGAATGCCGATTTCGAACTTGATTTCACGCTTGTGCTGATGACCACCATGGTCGGCGCCGCGGCAACGGCGATGCTGGGGCTGGCCGGCGCCGTCCGCACCCTTGGCCGCAAGCCGGCACCGCTGCTTCGCGACAGCTGACACCGGTTCACCGGGCGCTGCCAATTCTCGCCACAAAATGTCGCATGCTGGCGTCTTCCGACTTGAATTGACACGACAATGGTGGCTGTCTGGTGATTGGGAAACAGCTGCGGCGAACGCGAGGTGTCATGCGCAAGATGGGAGGGTATTCCGGATTCCGGATCCTGCGGGAAGGTCTTACCGGAAACCGTGGCTGGCGGCCTGCCTGGCGTGATCCGGAGCCGCAACAGGCCTATGATTTCGTGATTGTCGGCGGCGGTGGCCATGGGCTGGCGACAGCCTATTACCTGGCAAGCCGCTATGGCGAGGCCTCGGTGGCGGTTCTGGAAAAGGGCTGGATCGGTGGCGGCAATGTCGGCCGCAACACCACCATCATCCGCTCGAACTACCTTCTTCCCGGCAATGAACCTTTCTACGAATTCTCCTTGCAGCTCTGGGAAGGGCTGGAACAGGATCTCAACTACAACGCCATGGTCAGCCAGCGCGGGGTCTATAACCTCTATCATTCCGACGGGCAGCGCGACGCCTATCGGCGGCGCGGCAATGCGATGATTCTGCATGGCGCCGATGCCGAGCTTCTCGACGCCGCGCAGCTTCGCGCCGAGATCCCCTTCCTGAATTTCGACAATGGCCGTTTTCCCATTCAGGGCGCACTTGTCCAGCGTCGCGGTGGCACCGTGCGCCACGACGCGGTGGCCTGGGGCTATGCGCGCGGCGCCGACCGGCGCGGCGTCGACATCATCCAGAATTGCGAGGTCACCGGCTTTCGCATCCAGAACGGGCGCTGCACCGGTGTCGAGACAAGCCGCGGCTTCATCGCCGCCCGCAAGGTCGGTTGCGCCGTTGCCGGCAGCAGCAGCCGCGTCATGCAGGCTGCCGGGATGCGGCTTCCGATCGAAAGCCATGTCCTGCAGGCCTTCGTCTCGGAGGGGTTGAAGCCGGTGATCCCCGGTGTCGTCACCTATGGCGCCGGCCATTTCTATATCAGCCAGTCCGACAAGGGCGGGCTGGTCTTTGGCGGCGATATCGACATGTATAATTCCTACGCCCAGCGCGGCAATCTGCCGGTGGTCGAGGATGTCTGCGAGGGCGGCATGACATTGATGCCAATGATCGGGCGCGCCCGTATGGTGCGGATGTGGGGCGGCATCATGGATATGAGTATGGATGGCTCACCGATCATCGATCGAACGCCTGTCGACGGTCTCTATTTCAATGGCGGCTGGTGCTATGGCGGCTTCAAGGCGACCCCCGCCTCGGGATATTGCTTTGCCCATCTTCTGGCGACAGACACGCCTCACGACACCGCCACCGCCTTCCGGCTCGACAGGTTCAGACGCGGCATGATGATTGATGAAAAGGGGTCGGGCGCGCAGCCCAACCTGCACTGAGGAGCGGTAACGACATGATCATCGAACACCCGCTTCTGGGACCACGGGACTCACAGGAATTCACCTGTCTTGGCGATGCCAGCCTGCTGCAGCGGCCCGATGCGTCCGCCGACGATGCCGCCGAGACATTCTTCGACTATCAGTATCTTCGCGACAACCCGGCGGGTACGCATCGCGAACTCTGGTACCATGAGATGGGCGACCGCAGCTGGCTGGTTGTCACGCGCGACACCGCCACGCATGAGATTCTGGCTGTCGAACTTGCCTCGGATGTCGTGACAGCGGGAGGCCGGTCATGACGCAGGTGAACCGTCTGGATGGCGGGCTGATCGACCGCGAAGCGCCGCTCGACTTCACCTTTGACGGGCGGCGCTATGGGGGATTCGCCGGCGACACCCTTGCCTCGGCACTGCTGGCGAACGGTGTCCGGCTCGTCGGCCGGTCATTCAAATATCACCGGCCTCGCGGAATCATATCCGCCGGGTCGGAGGAGCCGAACGCCCTTGTCGAGCTTCGCGAGGGCGCGCGCCGCGAGCCCAACAGCCGCGCCACCATGACCGAACTTCATGACGGGCTGGTGGCCCGCAGCCAGAACCGGTTTCCCTCTCTCGGCTTTGACCTGATGGGGATCAATGACCGGTTCTCGGCCTTTCTCGGTGCCGGCTTCTACTACAAGACCTTCATGTGGCCGAAAGCCTTCTGGGAGCGTGTCTATGAACCGTTGATCAGGCAGGCTGCCGGGCTTGGCGCGCTGTCGGGCGATCCTGATCCGGATGTCTATGATCGCGGCTTCCGGCATTGCGATCTTCTTGTCATCGGGGCCGGACCGGCCGGGCTGATGGCAGCGCTGACAGCCGGCCGCGCCGGTGCCGAGGTGATTCTTGTCGATGAGGATTTTTGCGCCGGTGGCCGGCTGACGATGGAGCGCGAATCTGTCGGCGGCCTGAGCGGCAATGAATGGGCGGCGCAGGCAGCAGCCGAGCTTGCCGGCCTGCCGAATGTACGGGTGATGCCGCGCAGCACCGCCATCGGCATCTTCGACCACGGCATTTACAGCGTTCTGGAACGTGTGTCCGACCATCTGCCAGTGCCGCGCGCGGGAACGCCGCGCCAGATTCTGTGGCGGGTCTATGCAAAGCGCGCGATCCTGGCCGCCGGCGCGACCGAACGGCTGATCGCCTTCGACAATAATGACCGGCCGGGGATCATGCAGGCCGGCGCCATGCGCGCCTATGTCAATCGCTGGGCCGCCGCGCCGGCCGAACGCATCGCCATCTTCACGAACAATGATGACGGGCACCGCACGGCAGCCGACCTTGCCGCCGCCGGGGTGGAGATTGCCGCCATTATAGATTCGCGGCCCGACGCGCCGGCAAGCAATATCGCCGAACTGTTCGCCGGCGCCGTTGTCAGCAACAGCAGCGGACGGCGCGGCATCGGGCATGTCACGCTGCGGCTTGCCGATGGCGGACGTAAACATCTGTCCTGCGGAGCGCTGGCCGTGTCCGGCGGCTGGAACCCGAATGTCCATCTGACATGCCATCATCGCGGCCGGCCGCAATGGCAGGAGGATATCGCCGCCTTCATCCCCGGCGAAGGGGTGCCGCCCGGCCTTGCCGTCGCCGGCGCCGCACGCGGCATTTTCAGCACCGCCGGCGCACTTGCCGACGGGCGGGACCAGGCGCTGGCGCAGCTTGCCGAGCTTGGCATGAAGGTGAAAACGGCGCCGCTGCCTGAGGCCGATGATGCGCCCGTTACCATCACCCCGCTATGGCATGTCGGCGGCACAAAACGCGCTTGGCTCGACCAGCAGAATGACGTCACGGTGAAGGATGTCGGGCTGGCGCATCAGGAGAATTTCCGCGCTGTCGAACATCTGAAACGCTACACCACGCTTGGCATGGCAGGTGACCAGGGCCGCACCTCGAACGTCCTCGGCCTTGCCGTGATGGCCGAGCTGACAGGAAAGACCATCGCCGAGACCGGCACCACCATCTACCGCCCGCCCTACACGCCAACGCCGATCGCCGCCTTTGCCGGCCGCTCGGTCGGCCGCGATTTTCGGCCAACACGCCTGCCGCCATCGCATCACTGGGCGGCCGAGCAAGGGGCCGTCTTTGTCGAGGCGGGAAGCTGGCTTCGCGCGCAATGGTTCCCGCGCGAGGGCGAAACACATTGGCGCGAATCGGTCGATCGCGAAGTTCTGGCCACCCGCCGCTCGGTCGGGGTGTGCGATGTCAGCACGCTTGGCAAGATCGATATCCAGGGAAGTGATGCCGGCGCCTTTCTCGACCTTGTCTACAGCAACATGTTTTCCACCCTTCCGGTTGGCAAGACGCGCTATGGGCTGATGCTGCGCGAGGATGGCATGGTGATGGATGACGGCACCACGGCGCGGCTTGGCGAGACGCACTATCTGATGACCACCACCACGGCGAACGCCGTCGGCGTCTATCGGCATCTGGAATTCGTGCGCCAGTGTCTGCGCCCTGACATGGATGTGCAGCTGATTTCGGCCACCGACAGCTGGGCTCAGTTCGCCGTAGCCGGCCCGAACGCAAGGCGCGTCCTGCAGGTGGTTGTCGACCCGCAACATGACATTTCCAACGAGGCGTTTCCCTTTATGGCCTGCGGGACGATCAGCGTCTGTGGCGGTGTGATGGCGCGGCTGTTCAGAATCTCCTTCTCCGGCGAGCTGGCTTATGAAATCGCCGTGCCGTCGCGCTATGGCGATGCGATGATCCGCGCGCTGATGGCGGCCGGCGATGCCTATGACATTACCCCCTATGGCACCGAGGCGCTTGGCGTCATGCGGGTCGAAAAGGGGCACGTTACCGGCAATGAACTGAACGGCACGATCACCGCGCGCAATCTTGGCATGGCGAAGATGGTCTCGACGAAGAAGGACAGCATCGGCGCGGTGCTGGCCGGGCGCGAGGCGCTTGTCGCCGAGGACGGGCTGTGTCTTGTCGGGCTGCAGGCCATCGATGGCGATAATGTGACCGCCGGCGCGCATCTGTTCGCCGAGGGCACGCCGGTCGACCCGGCGCATGATGAGGGCTATGTCACCTCGGCTGCCTGGTCGCCGCATATCGGGGCCTCGATCGGGCTTGGCTTCATCGCCCGTGGCGCAGACCGGCATGGTGAGATGGTGCGGCTGATGAACCCGCTCGAAGGACGATCAGCCCGCGCCCGCATCTGCAGCCCGCATTTCATCGATCCCGAGGGAGAGCGACTCCGTGGCTAGCCTGACAGCAATCACCGCGCTTGGCGGCATCACCGCCTATGACGAGACCATCGGCGGCATCCGGATTGCCGAGATCGCCGACACCTGTCTTGCCTCGCTGGCGATGCGGCGCGGCAGGATGGCCGATTTTGAAAAGGCCGTCGGGAAGGTCCTTGGCACCGACCTGCCGGCACCTGGACAGCGGACCGGCACCGATGCGCATGGGGTGATCTGGATGGGGCCCGACCAGTTCCTTGTCGAGGCCGAAACCGGCGCAACTGATCTTGCTGGCAGGCTTGCCGCCAGCTTCGGGGCGGCGGCCTCGATCACCGACCAGAGCGATGCGTGGGTCCGGTTCGACATCACCGGCAAGGATGTACCGGCCATGCTGGAGCGGCTCAGCGCCGCCGATACGCGATTGATGCAGGGCGGCGCGGCGGTGCGGACACCTGTTCATCATATGCTGTGTGTTCTGGTCTGCCGCGACGCCTATATCGGCTTCACCATCTATGGCCCGCGCGCCTCGGCACAGTCACTTCACCACGCTCTGACCACCGCCGCGGCATCACTCTAGCCGGATCAGAACAGACCTTCGATCTCACCGGCCTCGTTCAGACAGATATTTTCCGCAGACGGGACGCGCGGCAGGCCCGGCATCGTCATGATCTCGCCGCAGATGGCGACGATGAAACCGGCCCCGGCCGACAGCCTGACCTCGCGGACCGGCACCGAATGGCCGGTTGGCGCGCCGCGCAGATTGGGATCGGTGCTGAAGCTATATTGCGTCTTTGCCATACAGACCGGCAGATGACCATAGCCCTGATCTTCCCATTGTCGCAGCTGGTCGCGGATTTTCTTGTCGGCCAGCACCTCGTCGGCACGGTAGATTCGCTTGGCGATGGTCTCGATTTTTTCGAACAGCGGCATGTCATCGGGGTAGATTGGCGCGAAACTGGCCATGTCGGCGTCGGCAATTTCGGCAACGCGGATGGCAAGCTCCTTCGCGCCCTCGCCACCAAGTTCCCAGTGCTGTGAGATGATGGCCTCGCTTCCCTGCTCGGCGACATAGGCCTTCAGCGCGGCGATTTCGGCATCGGTATCGCCGGTGAAATGGTTCACCGCCACGACAACCGGCACGCCAAAGGATTTCAGATTCTCGATATGCCGTCCGAGGTTGGCGCACCCCGCCTGTACCGCGGCGACATTTTCGGCGCCGAGGTCGGCCCGCGCGACGCCGCCATTCATCTTCATCGCCCGGATGGTGGCCACAAGGACAACGGCGCTTGGCGCCAGACCGGCCTTGCGGCATTTGATGTTCATGAATTTCTCGGCACCGAGATCGGCCCCGAAACCGGCCTCGGTGACAACATACTCGGACAGTTTCAGCGCCGTCTTCGTGGCGATCACCGAATTACAGCCATGCGCGATATTGGCGAACGGGCCACCATGCACAAAGGCCGGGTTGTTCTCGAGGGTCTGCACAAGGTTCGGCTGCAGCGCCTGCGCCAGCAGCACCGTCATCGCGCCATCTGCCTTGATGTCACGGCAATAGACCGGCGAGCGGTCGCGGCGATAGGCGACGATGATGTCGCCAAGGCGTTTCTGCAGATCCTCAAGATCGGTCGCAAGGCACAGGATGGCCATCACTTCGGAGGCGACGGTGATGTCGAAGCCGGCCTGCCGCGGAAAGCCGTTCGACACGCCGCCAAGACTGGACACGATATCACGCAGCGCGCGGTCATTCATATCGACGACGCGGCGCCAGGTCACGCGCCGCTGATCGATCTCCAGCTCGTTGCCCCAGTAGATATGGTTGTCGATCATCGCCGACAGCAGATTATGGGCCGATGTGATGGCGTGAAAATCACCGGTGAAATGGAGATTCATTTCCTCCATCGGCACCACCTGCGCATAACCGCCACCAGCAGCGCCACCCTTCATCCCGAAACAGGGACCAAGCGAAGCCTCGCGGATACAGACGGTGGCCTGCTTGCCGATGGCGTTCAGCCCGTCGACCAGCCCGACCGTGGTGGTTGTCTTGCCCTCGCCGGCCGGGGTCGGGTTGATAGCCGTCACCAGGATCAGCTTGCCATCCTCGCGATCCGAAGCCGCGGCAATGAACTCGGCTGACAATTTCGCCTTGTCATGGCCGAAGGGAAGAAGGTCCTGCGCCGGAATGCCAAGCTTGTCGCCAATCTGCTGGATCGGCAGCTTGGTTGCGGCACGCGCGATCTCGATGTCCGTCTTGGGGGTCATTGGATTTCATCCTTCGGGGTCGTGGACTGGCACCATGACTGCTGGCTTACCCGCCAAAGCCGGGCCACAATATGCCCTTGTCGCCACAAAACGTCCCATGAACGGCCTCGCCGGGCCTGTGTGGCACATAAAATCTGCGTTGCGGGGACACAGACGATCCGTTATGAGAAACGCCATGAAACAGGATTCAGTCAAAAAAGTCGTTCTGGCCTATTCCGGCGGGCTCGACACCTCGGTCATTCTGCGCTGGCTGCAGGACCGGTATAACGCACAGGTTGTGACCTTCACCGCCGATATCGGCCAGGGCGAGGAGGTCGAACCGGCCCGCGCCAAGGCCGAGTTGCTGGGCATCAAGGAGATTTTCATCGAGGATCTGCGTGAGGAGTTCGTGCGTGACTATGTGTTCCCGATGTTCCGCGCCAACCCCCTCTATGAGGGGATGTATCTTCTTGGCACCTCGATCGCGCGCCCGCTCATTGCCAAGCGGCAGATCGAGATCGCACGGGCCGTCGGTGCCGATGCCGTTGCGCATGGCGCCACCGGCAAGGGCAATGACCAGGTCCGGTTCGAGTTGGCCTATTATGCCCTTCAGCCCGACATCAGGGTGATCGCCCCGTGGCGTGAATGGGACCTCGGGTCACGGACGAAGCTGATCGAATATGCCGAGCAGAACCAGATTCCAATCCCGCGCGACAAGCGTGGTGAGGCGCCGTTCAGCGTCGATGCGAATCTTCTTCACATCTCGGCCGAGGGAAAGGTTCTTGAGGATCCGTGGGTGGCACCGGAGGAATATGTCTTCTCGCGCTCGGTATCGCCCGAGGATGCACCCGACAAGCCGACCGAAATCGAAATCGAGTTCGAGGCCGGCGACCCGGTGGCCATCGACGGCGTGAAAATGACGCCGGCACAGATACTGACAAGGTTGAACGAGCTTGGCGGCGCGAATGGCATTGGCCGGATCGATCTGGTCGAGAACCGGTTCGTCGGGATGAAGTCGCGCGGCGTATATGAAACCCCGGGCGGCACCATTCTGCTGACCGCGCGGCGCGCCATGGAATCAATCACGCTGGACCGCGGCGCGGCGCATCAGAAGGACGAACTGATGCCGCGCTATGCCGAACTGGTCTATAACGGGTTCTGGTTCGCACCAGAGCGCGAGATGCTGCAGGCGGCCATCGACAGTTGCCGTGATGCCGTGCGCGGGGTCGTGCGGGTCAAGCTCTACAAGGGCAATGTCATCGTTACCGGCAGGAAGTCACCGAATTCACTCTATAACGCCGATCTCGTCACCTTCGAGGAGGGGGCGGTCGATTACGACCATGCGGATGCGCATGGCTTCATCCGGCTCAACGCCCTGCGTCTGCGCGTCAACAGCATGGTTGGTGACGGCAGTTCGCAGGACTGACGAGGGCCCTTAACGGGCGGCCCTGATCGACTCTACTCTACTCGGCGCAGACATCACCGACAGTGCCGTCGCGATTGACCTGTTTCAGGACAATGCTTCCCGACGGTGCGTATGCATATCCCGAGTCGCGAAGGCCGCTTTCGCATTCCTCGACATAGGCGAAGACATATTGTGCGTTGTGATTGCTGTGTTCGCGGAATTCGGACATGCCGTCGCTGTTGTAGAAACCGATGCCGACGAGAAACAGAATGGCTGCTGCTGCCATGATTCGATCCTTTCATTCTTGGTTGGGAGGGACTCTCGGACTGGTCTCATCATAACGCCGATTAAGTATCTCAATGTGGCGCGTTTGCGGTGTAAATGCGGCGCGTGCAAAAAGTCAGAACATT
>Ga0255778_10005164_pt1 | contig 10597 bp, 10 predicted proteins | sample 071ome_31_FD_179976 | JGI IMG/M metagenome (GOLD analysis project Ga0255778, IMG submission 179976) | Coastal salt marsh microbial communities from the Groves Creek Marsh, Skidaway Island, Georgia - 071405CT metaG (version 2) | ecosystem: Environmental > Aquatic > Marine > Intertidal zone >...
TGCCCATTGCCCAGAAGCTCGAAAACGCGTCGGTCCTCGAGGCCAACAACAATGAGCTCATCATCGAGGGCGTGCTGTTTATGCAAGAGGGTGGCAACCCCAGAGTGTTGGGCGACATGCTTGCCTCGTTTGTCTCCCCCAAAAGTCGCGAAAAGATCGCCGCGGCCTAACGCTGGTTCATTATCTTTTTAGAGATAGCGTGCCATGGCTGACGAAGATGACATCAAGCCCGACGCCCCAGAGACTGAGGCAGCGTCGGGTGATGTTGTAGCCGCCGCGGGCGATGCGCCCGTACCACGAGAGCCTGAGGCGGGCGAGTTAGTTGAGGGTTCAGAGGACGCTGCCGGCGCTCAGGAAGACGCGTCCGCACTCGAGGCCTCAGCCAACCCCGAACCCGTCGATCCCCCCGCAGCCGAAGTAGATGCTGTAGAGCCAGAGCCAGAGCCAGAGCCAGAGCCAACCGAGCCATCCGCTGCGAGTGAGGGGGGCGATACGTCGCCAACCGAGGAGGGCGCCGCGGAAGCCGAAGAGGGCAGTGCCGAATCGGAGGAAGAAGCGCCGGTTGAGGCGAACCTGCCGCCACCCGGCCCGCCAAAGCCCGAAGAGCCCAAGGACGATTGCCCAAAATGCGCGGGCGGTGGCGCGCCGGCGTGGATGGCGACGTTTGCTGATATGGCAACCCTGCTCATGGCGTTCTTTGTTTTGCTGTTGAGCTTTGCCGAGACCGAGGTGCCTAAATTCAAGCAGGTGGCTGGTTCGCTAAAGCAGGCATTTGGTATCGAAAAAATTGTGCCCAAGGTCACGATTCCCATGGCTCGCAGCATCATGGTCGAGAATTTCACGCCCGCTGTTGCCGAGCGCTCAGTCATGGATGTCAAAGAGCAGCAGTCGGATTTCGTCCGCGGCGATTTTATCGAGAAGAAAACCGAGGAAGGCGAGTACGACCAAAGCCTTGAAACCGAGTTTTTACAGGTTCAGGAGGCGCTCGAAGCCGAAATGAACAGTGGCATGGCCGACGTCCAAATTGTGGACGGCGAGATCAAAGTCACTCTGGTTGAGCCCAACGCAGGTGGCGGCAAGGAAGGGTCCGAGGGAGAGGGTAACGGCGGAGCCGTACCTCAAGAGGTGCTGGACGCCGTTGCCAAAGTGGCCGACGTTTCCGCCAATTTTAGCTCTCAAGTCGGTATCGAGATGGCCGACAAGGCACGGGGTTCCCGGCAGGGTGCCAATTCATCGCAACGCCGAGGGGCGGGGGGTGCCGGATCTGGTAACTCCAAGTACGAGCAGTTACGCGCGGATCTCTCTGAGGAAATTGCGGCGGGTTTGGCAGAGGTAGAGAAAGACGGTGACAAGATTATCGTTCGTCTGGCCAGCCAGGGTAGTTTTACCTCGGGTTCTGCGGAGCTTCGGCAAACGTTTACGCCGACTTTGGCGCGATTGGGTAATAGTTTGGCTAAGTACCCCGGTAGCGTGATGGTGGAGGGCCACACCGACAATGTGCCAGTGGCCTTCAGTGAGCGATTTAAATCCAACTGGGATTTATCCGCCGCGCGCGCGGCATCTATCGCAGATTTCCTCCTCAACTCAACGAGCCTTGAAGGGGGTAACGTGCAGATCGCCGGCTTTGCCGATACGCGTCCGCTCGATAGCAACGATACGGCGGCGGGGCGTGCGAAAAATCGCCGTATAGAAGTTATCGTGGACGACAATTGAGCCCATGGAGAGCGTAAGTCGTGGCTGAAGACGACAACAAAGATGACGAGCGCGTTGAGGGTGACGTAGCCGAGGCGTCGGAGGCCCCTGAACAGGAGGCCCCAGCCCCGGCAGTGCCTGAAGAGGTGGATCTGGGTCCTCCGCCAGAGCCACCAGAAGAATTGCCGCCCGTCGAATGCCCAAAATGTGGCGGTGGGGGTGCGCCGGCGTGGATGGCGACGTTTGCCGATATGGCCACGTTGCTCATGGCCTTCTTCGTATTGCTCCTCTCTTTCGCGGCGATGAACGTCCCCAAATTTAAAGAGGTGAGTGGTTCAATGAACGACAGGATGGGCGTTCAGCGCGTTGTGCCCGTGGTGGAACCGCCTACTTCCGACAATATCGTCGCAAACCAGTTTAGTCAGGCCAAGGTCGAGCCCACAGCTCTGAGCACCATTAGCGAGCAGACGACCGACGAAGAGCAGCCGCCAGACCCGGAGTTAAAAGTAACCAACAAGCCCTCCAACACACCGCCCTCTGATGATCTGCAGAAAGTGCGAAGCGCATTAAAGGATGAGATTGCCATGGGCAAAGTCGAGGTGTCGGAAGCCAATGGCAAGATCAGTGTTGCCATGACCTCAGATCGACGCCAAGGCGAAAAGCAGGGCAAGACAGGCACAGATCAGGGCCGTCGGCTTAACGACGACACTGTGGCTATTTATGCCAAGGTTGCTGCAGCGCAGGCGCAGGTGGTATCCGAAGTTCAGGTGCTTAAGTCGCCAACCGATCAGGACCAGTCCTACGATAGCGGAGCGGCGGCAGAGGCCGCAGAGCGCGATCAGGCCGCGCAAAGTGAATTCGAGCAGATCAAGGCTCGCCTCAATACCGAGATTGCCAACGGTTTGGTGAATGTTGAGCGAATAGACGACGAAGTAAAAATTTCCCTGGCTGATCAGGGCGCGTTTGTCAGTGGCAGCGCTGATTTGCGTCAGAGTTTTTATTCGGTATTGACCAGCGTAGGGGACGCTATCTCTTCAAGCCCGGGCAAGGTAACGGTGGCCGGTCATACAGATAACGTTCCCGTGGCCTTCAGTGAGCGATTTCAATCCAACTGGGATCTGTCTGCAGCGCGGTCCGCGTCGGTTGCCGATTATCTCGTGGGCCAAGGGTTTATTGATCCGGGTAGCGTGACCGTCACCGGGTTTGCCGATACCGTGCCTATCGCTTCGAACGATACTGCCGCAGGCCGGTCGCAAAATCGTCGGATAGAGATCACAGTAAAAGGGAGTGCCTCATGAGGAGATGTATGCGTAGCCACTGGCGGGCGTGGGTTTTCGTTGCTCTGTTGCTGCCCGCTATGCAGTCTCAGGCAATCACCAAGTCCCAAAAAGAATTTTTGGAGCGTATCAAGTCGATTTCGACAATCGATGACGCCTATTTTTCGCAGCAAGCGCTGGTGATATGGCCCTCACCCGACGTGCAGTCAACGCTCGAATATGCACCCATGAGCGACATGCTTTGCACGGAGTACAAGACCTATGGGTACTTGGTTATCTGGTACATGGACTCCTCTAGATATCGGCAGGATAAGGAGATGGAGATGCTCCAGAGTGCCAACTGCCTTGAGCTAACCGAATGATAAATTCTTCGGTAATGTTGAGGATTCCAACATTCCTCCGGCCACAGTGGGCCGTGTGCCTAATTGTCACCCTCTGCTTAATGAGTGGATGCGGGGTGGGTTCCTCTGGGGAGGGCGCTTCCGCCGATGCGGGTGATGGGGGGGTGGGCTCGGACCCTATCACCGATGCGGAGCAGTTGACGCTTACGCTGTCAGGGCAAACAAAATACCGCGCAGATGAAGGGGTTTCCCTGAGCTACTCGGTTGGCGGAAGCGCTGCCGCCAGCGCCACAATTACTTATGAAGGGCCAGTAGAGCTCACTTTAGACACCACCGCAGCAACGGTAACGGGAGATGCCCTGCTACCCGGTATTTATGATGTGAAGTTGACCGCGACCTCGGGTAATGTTGTCGCGGAAGATCAGGTCCAACTGTACATCGACGCCAACTTTGGTGGGCGCTATGCGGGCGGTGGGGAGAGCGAATTTGCCCTGACAATGGGCCGGAGTATTCCCGAAATTGATGACGCTACCGGCTTTGTGCTCTCGCGCACGGGCACGCTTTTTTGGCACTCACAGGAAACCGATGCGACCGCCTTTGTCAATTTGCTGTGTGTGGCCGACGTGGTGGTGAGTGGAGATGAGGCTTCTGGCACCGGGCAGTGTAAAACGTTGGTTGATGATGAGCTTCAGGTGTATACCGTGCCCGACCTGGTGGTTACCTATAAAGAAACCGGGGAGCTCTCGCTGGCTTATTCCTACGAGGAGACAGGGGCGGGCTTCGACGTGGATTTCGCCGTTGCCGGCGAAGCGTATGTATCGCCCGATCTCGATCTCTCAGGTGTTTATCAGTCGAGTTTACTGGCTGATCTTGATTATCTTATCGTTGTGGATGATGCGCTGTCGGCGGAATCAAGCGGCTCGAGTGTTCGGCGATGCGGCATTACGGCAACGCTCACTCCGTATGATACCGAGTTGATCACGGCCACCGAGGGTGATGGTTCTATTATCCCGGCCGAAGAGATCACCATCGACAATTGTGATCTATCCGATCAAGACGGCTACGCCGTGTCGGTGGGGAATGCGGAGGGCGGCGGTCAGTCGGGGCTACTCTTAATCCTTCAGGGCGGCATTAGTGACTCGGTAATCCGGTTCGATCTGTATACCCGGCGAGCGGCCGATCTTCCCGATCCGCTCAGCAAGTTGCGGTATGTGCGCGTCTGTTACGAGGGTTTGCCAACTTCGCAGGCCGAGATTTACGGCGTTACCGCTGAAGAATGCGAGTCATATGCCCCCTAATATGTGGGCGGTTCCACTTTGATAGAGCGGTACTTTTTAGAACTCTAAAGGGGTTTGCCTCGGCCGCAGGCTCGGATCTATGATGTCACAGAGGCAGACTTTTGATGATCTGTCTAGGGGACGACATTCAACATGAAACTCTTCGGTCTGTTTGGTAAATCTGACGACAAGCGCAAAGAAGAGAAACTGGATCAGGCACCGCCCGAGGTGAAGGACGACAGTGCTGATCGGACAGTATCAGAGGCGGAGGCCGTAAGGGGGGCAACCATGACCGATGTGATCAAGGCGGTCACAGATCAGTTCGCATTGATCAACGCGGAGAACACCGCGGATCTCCGCGCAGTAGGTGCCGCGCTGTGCCAAATACCGGAAGAGATGGCGTCTCTCTCCCCGGGGTTTACCTCTTTCAGACACGAAGTCCTGCACGCGATATTGTTGGCGGGAGATGCCGATACGATCTCGGAGCGGTACGGTGTGCTCGAAAGATGTCTTTCTGCGGTTCAGCTTGATGCCGGCTTCTCCCAGCATAGCCGGGCGCTACAGTTTATCGCAGCAGAGTTGTTTGCCGATTTGATCTCTCCCGAAACTCCCGAAGCTCAGCCGCAAGCAGGGCTACAGTCAGAGGTTTTGGAGGTGCCGCCAGCGCCCTCCGATGCGAGTGCTGAAGCGCCCGAAGTGGACCACGAACCTGCGAATGAAGTTGCTCGCCAGTCAGGCTCGATATCAGATAATCCTCTCTCGGAGACTGAAGACGCGCCTAAAAACGAGAGCGAGCAAGCCGCTGAGAGGTTGCCGGAAGTCGAACTTAGCGTGGTACCTGATGCCGGCGGCGTATCGCAGGATATCGCTGAACCTGAAGATCGAGGTTTTGTGCCCGACGAGGCTCCTGCCTCAGTGCAGATTGATATACCCGCCCAACTGATTGGTTCGGTTGAACATGCAGATCAGTTGATCGCCGTGGTGAATCAAGCACGTCAAGGGGTTCAGGGAGAGCAACTGGATAATTTCACGGAGCATTATGCAGGCGCGCCAGAGAATCTCACTTCGCTGATAGAGGCGCTAAAAGGTGTGACCACCAGCTGTCTCGATACACTCGATAACTCCTTTAATAATGAATTGGAAACGCTCGCCTATTACAAAGACATTTGCCAGGAGTTGGAATTGGGTGACAAACGGTTATCCGAGTCCCGCCGGTGCATGCGTTTCATTGATGCCAATTTAAATGGGGACGGCTCCGACGACGATCTCTCGGGGACGGAGAACCAGTGGCTTGTCTCGCTTGCCACGCAATTGCGCAACATCTCGAAGGAGCAAAGCGCGATCGCAGTGGAGAAAGGCGAACAGATTCGCAGTCAGATTGACGAGATCCAACTCGAGGCCGATCAGGCGAGTGAACTGATTAAACAACTGGGTGCCCAGACGCTAGAACCGCCTGCTACAGTGCTACGGAGTCTGACGGGAGCCGACTTTTCTGAAGAAGAGTCGGACGAAGAGCTAGATTACGAGGAATCTATCGATCAGTACATCGAATGGATGAAATCCCAACGGGAGGAGATTCGTAAACAGCGCGCCAGAATAGAAGAGCTTGACCAAAGGATGGCGGATGCTGAGCGGTCTGCGGATCGTCAGTACGCCGGTCGCTTGGAGCCATTACAAAAGAGAAAGAGCGAATTAAGACGTAATCTTGAAGACGCATTACTCAGCGCTGGTAAAGACGCCGATGAGACCGAAACTCGTCTCAACGCGCTGCGCCAGGATGCAGAGACTTTGCTCAGTGACGTCGACAAGGCTGTGGCGCAGCGGCGCGCCTATGCCTCTGCAGTAGAAGAGACTATGGGCAGCATGATGATTCGATTGGGGCGAGTGCTGGATGAAGCCAATCTCAGTTCTGCGGCCAGCACGTCTGATCAAGAGGGTTAACCTTGCACAAAATGTGGCTAGCTAGCACGCTGAGACTCTGTCTAATGTTGAGCGGAGGATTGCCAATGGCGCTTTTAGGGTGCGCAGAGAGCGGTCCCTCGGATGCTGAGCGGAAGCGATGTTTTGATCAATATATCCGGGAGCACAGCGCGGAATACCCGGTCGAGACACTCAAGAAGACGGCGGCTCTCAAATGTTACTCCTGAATACATCCCCCAAAGAACTGGGCTTGGAGCTACTGAGGGTACTTTTCGTTGGTGTGGTGATCGGCGTGCTCGGCGGTTTGGCGGCCAACCTTTTCGTGTTGGGCGTTGGTGCGGTCGATTCGCTGATTAGAGACCAAATGGCGGGTCAAAGCGCACTTAGTTCAGGCCTGATTCGCTGGGCGGCCCTGATTGTCGGTGCATGCGGCATTTATGGGCTCAAACAGGCGTTTACCATGGATCGTTGGCATGGTCCCGCCGATGCGATTTTGGCGGCGCATCGGCCTGACGCGGCATTCCCAGCCCGAGAAGGCTTTATTTCAACCACGGCTGCCTTTATCTCTGCAAGCGCCGGCGCCTCTGTGGGGCAATACGGTCCCGTACTGCACTTCGGTGCCTCGGTGGGCGCTCAGGTGAGAGCACTCTTTCCGACGCGTCTGACGCCGGACGTGTATGTTGCCTGCGGTGTTGCCGCTGCGATCTCCGCCGGATTCGGTGCACCGATTGCCGCAGTCGTGCTGGTGTCTGAGGCGGTGTTACGACATTTCGCCGTAAGAGCAGTCGCACCTATTACTGTCTCGGCGATTGTCGCTGCGGCAGTAACCCCTCTCTTTTTCGACCGGGTATCGCCCTATTCCGTGACGGCGACGCCGACAGATTGGGGCCTTTTGCCGGTGATTCTCGGCTTGGGTGCTGCGGCAGCTATTTTGGCCATTGTCTTCATGCGCTCCCTGCTCCGCACCGCCGCTTGGGCTAAATCCCGCAACAACGACCTCGCCATGGTGCTACTCGCCGCAACTCTCATGGCGTTGATAGGCATGCTGGTGCCGGAGGCAGTCGGATTAGGCACTCAATCGGTTAACGATCTGCTGGCAGGCGATAAACAGGTGGGCGAGGCTGCCCTCATGCTGGTGGCGAAGCTGGCTGCTACCGTGGTCTGCATCGGACTGGGCCTCGTCGGTGGCGTTTTTTCGCCGGCGCTCTTCCTGGGGGCATCCTTGGGCTACCTCGCGGGTTTTATAGCGGTAGGATTAGGTTACGACCCTGGGGTTATCGCCATGCTCACGGTGGTAGGGATGGCCGCGGTGGCGGGGTCCGTTATTGGTGCGCCCATTGGTGTCGTGCTGATTGTGTTTGAGTTTACCCGCAGTTATGAATTTGCGGTTGCCGCCATTCTCGCGGTTTCAATGTCCTCCTTTATTTCCACGCGTCTGTTCTGCTATTCGTTCTTTGACCGACAATTAATCCTCAGGGGATTTGATCTGCGACAGGGACGCGAATTTCTCTCGCTCCGGGATATTAAAGTGACTGAGTTGGAACTGGAGCCGGGTTCGCCGGTGGAGAGCGTGGTAACGGGCGAAGAAATTGTTTCCATGCTCAGGCAAGCGAATCGCACCGAGGCTTATGTAATAGACCCGGCCGGCCAGTTGCTGGGAACAGTGAACATACTCGCTGCACTGGCGCAGCCGAGCGCCTCCGCTCAATCATTGATTGCCAGTGATCAACACCGACTTCATCTCGAGGACGACCTGCAGCAAGCGCTGGGTGTGGCACGCAACTTTGTGGGAGAAGCGATACCCGTGGTCGATGCATCAGGCGTATATGCGGGATGCATCAGCGAGGGAGCAATTTTGGGCGGTACGCTGGATCGACAAGAGCAAGTGAAGGGTCGTGAGCGCAATTAGGTATTACCTTCTCTTCATACTGGCGCTGGCTCACCCGGGCTTTGCGGCCGCGGATGAGCGTGAGGACCAACTTCGTGCGGGAATCGCGGCAATGGGGCGTCAGCACTACGCAACTGCGATGCGCGCCTGGTATGACCTGGCCGAAGCCGGAGATGCGGAAGCCCAGAATAATATCGGTTATCTCTACGAGGAGGGCCTGGGCGTTGCACAGCAGTATGACGTCGCGATGGAGTGGTACCGCCGTGCAGCAGAGAGTGGCTCTATCGAAGCGGAACATAATCTGGGCATGATGTACGTGGGCGGAAAGGGCGTTGCAAAAAGCTGGTCTCAGGGTTTAATGCACTTTCGCAAAGCGGCTGCGCAAGGGTTGGTGGAAAGCCGCTACATGATCGCGCTCAGTTATTTTCAAGGCGAGGGTCAGATACAGAATCGCCGCCTTGCGCTTGAAGGTTTTAGAGAAACTGCCGCCGAGGGGTATCCCGACAGCCAGTACATGCTGTCTTTTATTTTATTGGATGGTAACGACACGAAAGCCAAGCCAGCACAAGCGCTGGTCTGGGCTTCCTTGGCATTGTCTCAGGGGCAGATTCAGGGAGAAGAAATTCGTGATGCAGCACTAATGCGACTGGACGAACGTGACATTGACGACGCTCAGTTTGTACTTTCTCAGTGTGCCGCGAGAGGCCTTAGAAGCTGCCTCCCGGCAATAGAGACCTTGCCCTAGTTTCCTCAGGCAATTGCGTAGGCTTGCTTCAATCCTACGGCAGCTGTGTTGCTATTCATCGCGCCCGTCTGCAAGTTATTTGGAGAGATGCTTTCCCAGGCCTCTGCGATCGGTGCAATCAGCCCTTTGACCGACGTCACATTATCGACTTCGCCAGCAGCGGTTGATCTGAATAACTGTCTGATAGCGAAGCCATAAAGAGACGCCAAATTATTGGCGATCTCACCACCTTTTTCGAAGTCAAGGCTTCCCTGAAGTCCTGCGAGCACTCTGCTGGCTTTAGTGACGTGGTTGCGCATCTCCTGAACATTACCTTGCTCAAACTGGTATTCCGCCGCCAAGAGACTCTTGTTGAGCTCTTTGAATAAAAGGCTGATGAGTTCGTGTGCGTTGGCGGACGCGACCGCCGATTCCAAGTCAATACTGCGATAAGCCGCAGCTGCGCGATTTCGAGTCATGTGATGCCCCTTTCACTGTGCTTGCAAAGAAAATATCGGCTAGGAAAATTGGATCTTTAGCGCCTTGAGGCATTAATTTTTGCGCTGAGGGGCGCCATTGCTGGCTTCAACGCTCCATTTTTAGCTATGAGGGGCACGATTGACTGATTGACATGTTATTTGTGCTCTTGAATCGCTGCTTGGATGGGTTGACGCTCACGCTTTTAGGGAGGATGTGATGCGTTGGATAGGGGGTTTGGCGGTGGCCTTTTGGGCAATCGGTGCGCTGGGCCAGAGTCCGTCCTTTGCCTCGACCATGCTTGAAGTGCCAACTAATACAGGCATACAGCAGCTTAAATTTAAAAATGTTGCCTGCGGTACCGAAGGTAATTGGCAGTTTGATTTAGTGAACAATACGATTTCCGAAACACGAATCGAATACGTGTTTTGGCTCGAAGATGAGGACGGTGATTCTATAGAAGGTGCTCGACAGACCGCATTACTTGAGCCCAAAAGTCGTATAGCTGTTGCCTTGCCGTTTTCCTGCGAGACACCTTTTACCGCACTGCGGCACCAGTTTCATGTGGTGCCTTTGGGTATGGATAGGCACTGAAGTCTCGAGGTGACTTGGGCTATGCAGGTTAAGACGCTATGCTCCCCATTAACACTTGGCCGCGATGATTCAGCTTTGCTACGCAGAGGCTCGTGCCAAACCGATCGCTGCCGTGCCTCATCGTGTGGTCGCTTTTATAAAGTCTGCTGTCAGTTTTAGCGCCAAGTTTGGCGAGAGAACACTATGGATCGATTGATTATCGGTATCAGCGGCGCCTCGGGCGTGCAGTATGGTGTGCGCGCGCTGGAGCTCCTTCAGTCGCTCCCCATCGAGACGCACCTGGTGATGAGTAAATCCGCCGAACTCACAGTGCACCACGAGCTGGACCGCACAGTGGACGATATTCGTGCACTTGCCAACGAATGGCACCCGGTGCGCAATGTAGGTGCCTCGATCGCCAGCGGTTC
>Ga0255778_10005179_pt1 | contig 10576 bp, 7 predicted proteins | sample 071ome_31_FD_179976 | JGI IMG/M metagenome (GOLD analysis project Ga0255778, IMG submission 179976) | Coastal salt marsh microbial communities from the Groves Creek Marsh, Skidaway Island, Georgia - 071405CT metaG (version 2) | ecosystem: Environmental > Aquatic > Marine > Intertidal zone > Salt...
ATGGAAATATGGTTAATAATGTTCTTGCTGTTGAAGCCATATTAGATGACGGAACTATTCATACTTTTGAGGACATCAATAAAAACTACCTTGAAGCAAAAAATGATCAAAATAGACAATATGAAATTATTAAAAAATTTTTAGATCTGAGGGAAAATGTTAAAGATGATATTTCTCAGTTTTGGCCTCAAACACAAAGAAGAGTTGGTGGGTACAATATAGATTTAATTAATCCGGATGGTTTTAATACTTCTAATATCTTAGTTGGTTCTGAAGGAACATTGTCATTATTTAATAAAATTAAACTTAAACTTTCACCAATTCCAAAACAAAAAGTTTTAGGTGTTTGTTATTTTGAAAACTTTGCACAAGCCATGGAATTAACAAAAGAAATGGTAAAATTAAAACCTACCACTGTAGAACTTTTAGATCATAATTTAATTGATCTTGCGAAACAAATTCCAATTTATGCAGAAAGTATAAAAAAATATATTTTAGGTAATCCAGAAGCGGTTCTTATGGTAGAATTTATTGATGATGATTTAGATCTTGCAAGGTCTAAATTAAAAGATCTAGAAAGTTTAGTAAGAGCGCAAAATTCAAATAATAATTATAAAAGTTATGAAAATTTATCAGACCAAAAAGAAATTTTTGAAATTAGAAAAGCAGGCTTAAATATTTTAATGTCTTTAAAAGGAGACAAAAAGCCAGTCGCTTTCATTGAAGACTGTGCAGTAACCTTGGATCATTTAGCTGATTACACATCAAGATTAAAAGATGTTTTTGCAAAATATAACACGAGCGGGATGTTTTATGCTCATGCTTCAGTTGGCACTTTACATGTAAGGCCTGTACTTAACATGAAATCAGATCAAGATATTAAAAACATGAAAGCAATTGCTGATGAAGCATTTGATATGGTTAAAGAATACAGAGGATCACACTCTGGAGAGCATGGTGATGGAATTGTCAGGTCTGAGTTTCATGAAAAAATGTTTGGTAAAAAAATATTAAATGCTTTTGAAGAAATCAAAGATACTTTTGATAAAAAAAACTTATTAAACCCTCACAAAATTGTAAGAGCATATAAATCAGATGATAGATCTTTGATGAGATACAAATCTGATTACAAAGCAGAAAATATCTCAACTCATTATGATTGGTCTGACTGGGGTCAGTTTTCTGATGCAGTAGAAATGTGTAACAATAACGGGGCGTGTAGAAAATTAGACTCAGGAGTAATGTGCCCTTCTTATAGAGTTACTAAAGAAGAAAAAGATTTAGTGAGAGGAAGAGCGAATACATTAAGGTTAGCATTATCTAATCAATTACCCAAAGGATCATTTGTTTCAAAAGGCATGTATGAAACAATGGAACTATGTGTAAGTTGCAAAGCTTGTCAAAGAGAATGTCCAATGTCTGTAGATATGGCTAAAATGAAGAGTGAATTTTTATCACACTATTACAAAAAGTTTTCAATGAGTATCAAAGATAAAGTGATTTCAAATATGCCAAAATTAATTTGGTTATTAAAAATTTCAAATCCAATTATTAATTTTTTAAACAAAGTTCCTATTATAAATCAAATCATTGAATGGTTTGGCTTTTCTTCAAAAAGATCTCTACCAATTGTTGAAGATCAAAGTCCGCTTAGAGAAATTTATAATTCTCAGCCGAATTTAGAAAAAAAAGTAATTTTGTTTGCAGATACTTTTAATATTAACTTTGAAATTAAAAATCTGATGTATGCAATTCGAGTTATAAATAAATTCGGTTATCAAGCTATCATACCTAGTTTTCAAAATGATAATTTGAATAGACCTCTTTGTTGCGGAAGAACCTATATTTCTATGGGTCAATTAGACAAAGCTAAAAATGAATTAGAAAGGTTTATGAGTTACATAAATGAAAATGGATATAACGAGCTTCCAGTCATTGGTATTGAGCCTTCGTGTTTATTAACCTTTAATGATGAGTTTAAATCTCTTTCAAAATTAAATGGTCGAGACAAAATCAAAAATAGTTTTTTATTGCTAGAAGAATTTGTCTTAAATGAAATAAAAAATGGCAACCAAATCAAACCCAAAGATTTTGAAAAAAAAGTCCTCATCCACGGACATTGTCATCAAAAGTCACAAAATAGAACTAAAGGTCTTACCGGTTTGCTTAATGAATTAAATATTAAAAACTCAATGATTGATAGCAGTTGTTGTGGAATGGCTGGATCCTTTGGATATAGCTCGAAGCATTATGAAGTTTCAAAAAAAATGGCTCATCTTACTTTGATACCTACAATTAATAATTCATCAGAAGAGGATTATGTTGTTGCTAATGGCACAAGTTGTAGACATCAAATATCAGATTTTTCTAATAAAAAACCAAAACATATTTCTGAACTATTATTTAATTTATTTGAAACAATAAATTAAAATCATGAAAAAAACTGTTTTCAAAATAGCGAATGACGTAAAAGAAATCTGTATTCCTTTATATAAAATTTTAATTCCATTTGTTTTTATTATTAAAGTTTTAGAAATTTCTGGTGCAATAGAATTTACTGCAAAAATTCTTGAACCATTAATGTCTTTTGTAGGTTTAACGCCAGAACTAGGTTTGGTTTTTGTTACAGCTTTTTTAATTAATATTTATGCTGCGCTAGTACTTTTTGTAAATATTTTACCTGGAATAGATGTCAGTGTTGCGGAAATAACCATACTTACAACTATGATATTAGTTGCCCATAATTTACCCATTGAATGCACAATTTGCAAAGCTGCTGGAATTAGCGTTATCTATACTGCATCATTAAGATTAATTTCTGCTTTTGTATTAGGTTTTATTCTTAAATTAATCTATTTTAATTTTGGTTTTTTAACTGAAACTTTTCAAACATTTTTTACAGTAAAACCTCCTCCAGAAAATAATTGGTATTGGTTTTTAGATCAATTTACTACTCTCGTTTATATTTTCTTTTTAGTCTGTCTGATGGCAACAATATTGGAGATACTAAAGATAATTGGCGTTGAAAAACTTTTTGAAAAAGTATTCATGCCACCTTTAAGACTATTTGGTATTCAAAAAGAAGCTATGAATATTATTATTGTTGGAATGTTTATAGGTATACAATTTGGTGGTGGTATGCTCATAAAGGAAGTTAAAAAAGGCACAATTGATAAACAAAGCATCTTTTTATCTGTGTCGTTATTAAATTTACTTCATGCAATGATAGAGGATACTATTTTAATGGCGCTCGTAGGTGGGCACATATCAGGAATTTTAATTGCTAGAGTAATTTTTAGTTTAGTCTTAAGTTATTTCATATTTATGATTTACAAAAGATACTTTAAAGCTGTATAAGCTGTTATGGTTAAAGTTGTAGAAATCACAGAATTTGGCGACCCCTCAGTTCTAAAAGTAACAAATAAAGATACTCCTAAATTACAAGCCAACGAAGTTCTGGTTGAAAATAAATCTATTGGCTTAAATTTTATTGATACTTATCACAGATCAGGGCTTTACCCTATTCCACTTCCATCTGGAATTGGTTTAGAAGCTGCTGGGATTGTAAAAGAAATTGGATCTGATGTTAAACTTTTAAAAGTTGGTGATCATGTATCACACGCCTCAATGCCAATTGGCGCGTACTCAGAAATGCAAGTGATGCCAGAAGCTAAATTAGTAAAAGTACCTAAAGAGATTAGTTTTGAAAATGCAGGTGCCATTACTTTAAAAGGTATGACGTGCGAATATTTACTTCATAGAGCATACAAAGTGACTAAAGATGATACAATCCTTTACCATGCTGCAGCTGGTGGTGTTGGTCAAATTTTTTGTCAGTGGGCAAGAGCGATTGGTTGTACTCTAATTGGTACAGTTGGGTCAGATGAAAAAGTAGAGATTGCTAAAAAAAATGGTTGCGACCATGTTATTAATTATTCCACTCAAGACTTTGCCAAAGAAGTTATGGAAATAACAAACGGCAAAGGTGTTGATGCTGTCTATGATGGTGTTGGATTAAGTACTTTTGAAAAATCTTTAGAAGCAATTAAATTAAGAGGGATGTTTTTATCATTTGGTAATGCCTCTGGTATGGTTGCAAATCTTGATGTCAAAAAACATTTAGCACCTAAAGCTATATTTTTTACAAGACCATCCGTTATGCCTTATACAGCTACACGACCTGAATTAGAGCTTTCTGCTGATAGAGTATTTACTGCAATGAAAGAAGGAAAAATTAAAATCGATATTTCTCATAAATATTCTTTAGATGAAGCTCAAAAATCTCATGAAGATTTACACGCTAGAAAACTTCTTGGTCCAGCGATTTTAATACCCTAATTTAGACTGAAGCTTTTGATAATTTCTTTGCACAAAAGAAGCATATTAAAGAGAATCCTATCTTATTAAATAAATCCCCAAAATTATAAATAATTTCCCTTATCAAAGCAGTTTCTACAGAGGCATCAAAAAACGTTATAAACAAACCCAAAGGATAAATTGCCCAGCCATAAAGAACTAATTTTTGCAAAACACCCAGGCATTTTAAGCAATTATTAGTACCGGCATTGTTTTGAGCTGAAACTAGTTTTGGTAAAGTGCTCATAAAAATAAATACAATACCAATCCAACAAGCAAAACCTGCGGCAAACATTGAGTATGCGAACATAATCGGCATCAACCCATTTGAATAGGTACTTTCGGCAAAATAACCCGTTACAATCATTGAAAAATTTAAAGAAAGTGTAAGTATAACTATTGGTTTATTTGTCTTACTTAACCTAGTTAAAACAAAATAAGTATAAAGCATGATTGGAGTTGCGATTAGCCAAGTGATATATCTATACTCCGTTGGGTAATTGAGATTTTCTTTAGACAAATTTTCTAAAGTAAAAAAATCTCTCATATTAAAATATTCAATAACTGCTAAAGAAGTTGTCAGTATAGCTAATGTAGAAATTGGCTTGTATTCATTGCTTAAACTATATCTCTCTAACACAAAATAAATAGTAGCAGCAATCATGCAAATTAATGCAAATTCAAATGTGTAAGAAGTTGTAATGGCAAAAATGTTCATGTTTATTTGTCCCTTTCTATGTCATCAAAAATATCTAGGTTGGTATAAATTGCTATTACGCCACTCAAAATCATTAAAAATATCAATACTGCAGTAAAAATATCTTTTGGCAAAATGATTGCCAATAAAGCAAGTCCTAAAAAACCTACAGGTGCTAAAGATTTAAAATTCATAATTATTTCTTATATTTTAAAAAATCAAAATCACAACCTTCATCTGCTTGTAAAACAGTGTCATAATAAAGTTTTAAATATCCTCTTTTAATTTTTGGAGCTATAACTTTTGTATTTTTAAGTCTTTTATCCAGCTCACTTTTAGACAAAAGAACATTTAATGATTTATTTTTGACACTTAGTTTAATTTTATCACCTGTTTTTAAAATTGAAAATGGTCCACCAATCGCAGACTCAGGTGCAACATGTAAAATAATTGTTCCAAAAGCCGTTCCACTCATTCTACCATCTGATATTCTGATCATATCTTTCACTCCAGATTTTAATATTTTTTTAGGTATTGGAAGGTAACCAGCTTCTGGCATTCCATAAACTGTCTTAGGGCCAATATTTTTTAAAACTAAAATATCATCTTTTGATATATTTAAATTGGGATCATCAATTTTTTTAGTCATTTCTTTTATATCCTCAAATACAAAAGCTTTACCAGTTTTTTCAAATAGCTTTTTATCTGCAGCTGACCTTTTAAGTATTGCTCCTTTTGGACAAATATTACCAAATAAAGAAACTAAGCCACCTTGTTTTTCAAAAGGTTTATTTTTGGTTCTAATTACATCTTTATCATGAAAGCAATTTGAATTTTCTTTAATAACTGAACTTAATTTTTTACCTTCAATGTTATATGTTTCTTTTTTAAGTAAACTTTGTAATTCCTTTAGTACAACTTTCATCGCTCCAGCATGATAAAAATCTTCCATATAATAACTTCCGGTCGGTTTTAAATTTACAAGGACTGGAGTTTTGTTGCTTATTTGATTAAACTTCTTTAAATCAATTTTAATATTTGCCCTTCCGGCTATAGCTGTCAAATGTACAATGGCATTTGTTGATCCGCCTAAAGCTAACAATACAACCATAGCATTATAAATATCTTTCTCTGTAATTTTTTTTATTTTTTTAATTTTTTTATTTGCAATTTTTGCTGCTATCTCACCAGTTTGCTCTGCAAGTTTTAATCTTTCAGAATAAACAGCTGGAACGCTTGCCGCATCTGGCAGGCATAAGCCCATAGTTTCAACCAAGCACGCAACCGTACTCGCCGTTCCCATGACAGCACATGTTCCTGAACTTGCAGCTAATTTACCTTCTACTTCCTTAATTTTTTTATCTGATATTTCTCCACCTCTATATTTTCCCCAATATCTTCTGCAATCTGTACAAGCACCCAAACGTTCATTTTCATATTTATTTGTAATCATTGGTCCAGCCGGCATTACTACATAAGGTTTTCCAGCAGATATCGCTCCCATGATCATTGCTGGTAGAGTTTTGTCACATCCACCTAGTAACACAACCACATCCACGGGCTGAGCTCTAATCATTTCTTCTACATCCATAGACATTAAGTTTCTAAACATCATGCTTGTTGGAGATAGATATACTTCACCTAAAGAAATTACTGGAAAATCAACTCCTAAACAGTTTTGACTTTGAATTCCTCTCTTAAGTGCCTCAATCATTTCAGGAAAATGTCGATGACAACTATTTAATCCACTTGCAGTATTTACTATTCCCACAATTGGTTTGTTAAGTGAGTCCGTTGTATAACCCATTGATCTTGCGAATGAACGCCTTAGATATGATGAAAATTCCTTATCACCATAATTTGTTAGACTCTTATCTATTCCTTGATCTTTAATTTTTTTTGCCATTAATAAATTTTAAACTTTGTGTATTTGGGAACTAGGTAATCTAATATTCCTAATGATCCACCTTCTCTACCAAACCCTGATTCTTTCACTCCTCCAAAAGGTATTTCAGCAGATGCTAACAACATATCATTAACACCGACCATACCCACTTCTAGATTTTCTGATGCTACATGAGCTCTTTTTAATGAAGAGGTAAAAACATAACCTGCTAGGCCAAAATCTGTACTATTTGCCATTTCAAAAATTTTACTTTCATCAGTAACTTTTATAATAGGTGCTACAGGTCCAAATGGCTCAACGCTTAAAATATTTGCGTTCTCTGGAACATTTTTTAAAACAGTTGGTTCATAAAAAAAACCTTTGTTAAATTTTTTACTAGGAGATCCTCCAGTTAAAATTTCAGCGCCTTTTTTTTCTGCATCCCTGACTAATTTATCAATATGATCCAATCCTCTCTTATTAGCTAAAGGACCAACATTTGTATCTGGATCCAATCCATTTCCTAATTTTAATTTTTTTGTGTTTGCTGTAAATTTTTCACAAAATTCATCATAAATTTTTTCTTGAACATAAAAACGTGTAGGCGAAATACATACTTGGCCGCAATTTCTAAATTTAGTGTTTGAGCAAGTAGTAGCGGCGTAATCTACATCTGTATCATCATAAACTAAAACTGGAGCATGACCTCCAAGTTCCATTGAAACTTTCTTTATACCCTCTGCTGCCATTTTTAAAATTTCTTTACCAACTTCTACAGAACCAGTAAGAGAAACTTTTTTGATTATAGGAGATTGAATTAAATATTTTGAAATAAAACTAGATTTTCCAGTAACAAAGTTAACAACGCCTTCTGGTATACCTGCGTCTTGGCAAGCTTTAATTATTTCCATACAAGTTCCTGGAGTTTCACTGGCAGGTTTAATAATGATTGAACAGCCAGCTGCGATAGAGGCCGCAATTTTTCTTGCAGGTAGCAAAGCTGGGAAATTCCAAGCACTAAATGCAGCTACAACACCAACAGGCTCATACCTAACTTGTAAACGAGTATCTTGTGTTCTAGATTCAATTAATTGACCATAAATTCTTTTTGTTTCTTCAGAATACCATTCAAACTGATCAGCAGAAGCTAGAGTTTCTCCTTTTGCCTCAGCTAGCGGCTTTCCAGTTTCAAGTGTCATTGTGTTTGCAATTTGATCTACTCGCTCTCTAATTAAATCTGCAGTTTTTTTTATAATTTTGGATCTTTCCCAGGGAGAAGTTTTTTTCCATGTATCCATTGCTTTTTTTGCAGACAATAAAGCTTCATCTAGCTCTTTTTCAGTTGATAATGGAATTAATCCTAATAACTCTTCATTAAAAGGATTGAATACTTCGACTTTATCTTGAGTGGTATTTGACCACTTTCCATTAATAAAATTTCCTAAATTTTCGTACATTTCAACCCTTTCTATAATTTATATTTTTTGTTTAGCGTATTCTGATTGAACATTCTCACACCAGTTACCTACATTCCAAGAGCCATATGCTCCCATACCGCCTAGCTCGTCTGTTCCACTGTAAACTGGTACATGCACTACAGACAAGCCTTTATATTTAAAAGCTTCTTCTAATGTATTTTTAAAATCTTTTGAATTGTAGCCTCCAAAAAAACCTTTAACTCCTTTTACTGAGTTCGCCATTTGAACATAATCAACCTCTACACCATCATTGGTTTTAAATTCCTTGTCATATTGAGCATATTGTAATCCAGTAATGGCTGCCATTCTTCTATTATCAAAAATTACCACCATCCCTTTTAAACCAAGGTAAACAGCATCGATTAATACCTGCGGATTCATCATAAAAGATCCATCGCCTGTAAAGCTAATAGGATATTTAGGCTTATCAGCTATAGCTGAAGCTAGAATAGCGCTTGATGAAAAGCCCATATATGATGCTCCTGTTTCAGTAAAAGTATCAAAAGGATCCTGGTCTTCTGCAATTTGAAAACCATTCGCTTGAACATCTCCAGCATCAAAAAATTTTACACATTTATTTTTATTTGAAAAATCAACGGCTAACTTGATAGCAGCAGGCTGTGTTAAAACATCTCTACCGAACGCTTCATCCTTAAGAACCTCGTTTGTATAAATTCTATTCTTGAAATCAGACCACTCTTTCTTCTTTTTTCTACAATCTTCAATCCAACTTTGTTTTGTATTAGATCTGTTAATTTTCTTAGTCTCGATTGCTGTATTTAATTGATTTAATATAACTCCAATGTCACCATTTAATCCAAGAGTATTATTGTAATGCATCATATCGGCTAGATCGGCATTGATATTAATTACTGCTTCAGCATTTGGATACCCTATGCCTGAACAATCAGATTGACAGACAGATCGAGATCCAATGGAAATTAATAGTTTAGCATTCTGCATGGCAAAATTGCCAGAAATTGAACCTTTGCTGCCACCAACATGCATATTGTTTTCATGAACATCAGGTAAAACACCTAGGCTGCCTGGAGCTAGAACTACAGGTACATTAAGATGTTCAGAAAATTTAGTAAGCTCTTTTGAAAATTTAATACTTCCACCACCGGCTTTAACAACAATATTATCATATTTATTTATTAATTTTTCAAATTCTTTAATTTGATCTACATTTAAATTATTTTTAACCTCCAAACTGTCTTTGCCAGGTAGAGTTAATAGACTTAAACCTTTAATTATTTTTGGCTGAGTATTAATTGGTAGCATAAAATAAAAAGGTCCAGCTTTATAAGGGTGTTTAGTTTTGAGATAACCTTTTCTCATCCCGTCTCTTATAGACTCAGGGGTATGAAAAACATGAGACTCGGACATTAACGCAGTTATTTTTCCGTAGATATCTTGTTCTCTTTTGGGAACTTGCTGCATATTATAACCTTCACCATATGTCGTCTCATCTCCATATATATGATAAAGCCCCACCCCGTTTGAAGAAGCTGCCAAAGAACCTGCCATCGCTTGCAAGGCTCCAGGACCAATAGAAGTGACAACCGCTGAAACCTCATCATATTGCCATCTCAATGCTGTTGCGGCGTGGGCCATTTCAACTTCATTTCTAAAATTATAAGTTTTGGTAACTCCTTGTTCTTCATAAATTCTTAATATTTCTGCAAAATCAGTTGATCCATGTCCAAAAATTGCAAAATACTTTCTTACATTTTGTTTTAATAAACCAAGGATAATTCCCTCGGACAGAGAAACATCTAAATTATTTGGTAATACGTTTTTATCGATACATTGATTTAAATCATTATTATTTTTTGCAATAATTTTTGCTCTTTGCTCAACTGCTTTTAATGAAGTCATAACTGGACCTGCTCCTTAAGTTTTTTTTGTTTTTTTACATCTAACATTCTTTTTCTAATTTGAAGGGCTATTGTTAAAATAATTAATGAAAAAAACATTAAACTAACAATAGAACTAAAAAATATTGTTGGATCACCTGCGGAAAGTGACATGGCGGTTCTATATTCATTTTCAATTGTTTTACCTAAAACCATTCCTAAGACTATTGGGGTAACCGGTAATTGGATACGATTAAAAAAATATCCAATTAGACCCATTAATATCATGACATTGACGTCT
>Ga0255778_10005200_pt1 | contig 10557 bp, 9 predicted proteins | sample 071ome_31_FD_179976 | JGI IMG/M metagenome (GOLD analysis project Ga0255778, IMG submission 179976) | Coastal salt marsh microbial communities from the Groves Creek Marsh, Skidaway Island, Georgia - 071405CT metaG (version 2) | ecosystem: Environmental > Aquatic > Marine > Intertidal zone > Salt...
GCGGTGGTGCGTGGCACAGGTCGCGACGGCACAGGCACCGGTTCTGGCCTCGGGAGACGGCGCGCGACCTCCAGCAATGCGGTACCCATCGCCACCGCATCGCTGCGCTCCGCCGGGTCAGGACGGGCTGCTCGTTCCAACGGTGCAGCAAGTGGCCCGAGTTCGGCGCCGACCGGGAGTAACCGGTCGACGCGAGCGGCGAGGGTGGCGGTGGTTGATCCGGCATCGAAAGGAACCGCCCCGGTCACAGCCTCAACCAACACCAGCGAAAGTGCGTAGATATCCGACGCAGGCCCCGGAGGTGCACCGTGCACCTGCTCGGGTGACGCGTACGCCGCGACATGATTGTCGATACCGGCGGGGTCGACCCAGAATGGCTCAGCCAGCACGCGTGCGGGGCCCACATCGGCCAACCGCGGGCGGCCATCAGCACCGAAGAGGATCTTCGACGGCGTGATCTCCCCGTGGACCAGACCATGGGCGTGCGCTTCGGCTAACGCCCGGCAGATATCGAGGCCGATGGCCAGGGCTTGCGATGGCGACAGACGCCGGCCGCGATCGAGCACATCGCGAAGGCTTCCAGCCTCGATCGGTTCGGTCACGACCCACGAGCGCCGACCCATCGGTGTTGCCTCGCTGCCCCAGTCGAACACGGCAACCAAACCGGGATGGCTCACCACTGAACAACGTCGCATCGCGGCGTCGAAGCGCTGATCGAAACCCACCGGTGCCGACAGGGCCGGGATGACGCATTTCAAGGTGACCGGCTGGTCGTCGTCGACACCACGCGCATCGAATACTGAAAAGCTTGACCCCGACGACACCGCCGCGGTGACGACCCATCGGCCGCCGACCACCGTGCCGACATCGGGCAGCACCTGCTCGAGCGATCCATCCACGAGCCCTCGACGCTATCGGTGTTCGCGCTCCGGTTGGGGTCACCGCCGACGGCCGGGCATGATGGCGTCGTGGCCGACGACATCGACCCAAACCCCTCCCCCGAAAGCGCCGAACACGCCACCGCCACGGTGGCTGACGACGCCTCGACGGCACCCTCAAGCAACCCTGCACCAACCACGGGTGGCCGACGGCGCATCGACCGCGGTCTGCTCATCGTGTCCGCCGTCATCGCACTCGGGCTGGTCTTTGTCGCGCGAGGTCTGCTGATCGGAGTGACCGGCGACGACCGAGTGGACCTTCCCGCCACGGTGGAGTCGGTCGTCCCAGTGCCCGATGCCGAACAGGCTCTGGCCCAAACGAACGTCTTCGTCGATCTTGCACCCGGCTATACGGGTGTGCTGATCATCGATGGCGTTGAACTCGAAACCGTTGACCTGTCAAGCCTGCAGGACAGCCTCACCGACCCCGGGGAACAGATTTCGGTCCCCCCGGTGACCGTGTTCGAACCCGGTAACTCCACGCTCACGTTCACCCCTTCGGCCGCTGCCGAGATTGAGCGGTTCGAGTCGGGAGTTCACCGGGTGACAGTGGTGCACTGGCCCATAGCCGAAGGCCGTGAACGCGCGCGATCGTTCACCTGGCAATTCAACGTGGTGTAGTTCTCACCGGGCGTTGTCGCTCAGGAAGGCGGTATCTCGCCCGTTTCCAACAGCGTCTCAAACGCGTCGGCGTCTATCTGGGGTACACCCAACTGCTCGGCCTTCGTGAGTTTCGACGCGCCGGCGCCCTCGCCCACGACCAGCACGGTCGTGCTCTTCGACACGCTGCCCGGCGAGGTTCCGCCGCGGGCAACGACCGCCGCTTTGGCCCCATCGCGGGTGTACCCGGGCACATTGCCAGTAATGACCACCACCTGACCGTCCAGAGTTGCCGCAACCGTCTCATCGGGAATGAGAGCGGGATCGACCACATCGAGGCGGACACCATTGGCTTCCAACCGATCGACGAGTTCCCGGTTTGACTCCATGTCGAACCAGGCGGCGATCGAGGCTGAAATAACCGACCCCACCCCGTCGACGTCGTCGCGTTCGGCATCGGTTGCCGACAGGACCGCGCGCACATTGCCAAAGGCCACCGCGAGCGACTGCGATGCGGACGGGCCGAGGTGTTTGATACCGAACCCGGTGAGCACCCGCCAGGCCGGTTGTGACCGGGACGCATCGATGGCCGCGATGAGTTTCTCGGCAGAAATCCGCGCGAAACCCTCCAAGGTCTCCACCGTGTCGGCGTCGAGTCGGTACAGGTCGGCCACATCGTTCACAAGGCCGGCCGCGGTGAGTTGAGCCACGGTCCGCTCGCCGAGACCTTCGATATCCATCGCCCCACGGGTGGCCCAGTAGATGATGCGCTGGTCGCGTTGGAATGGGCATGCCGCTTCGACGCATCGCGTGTCGGCTTCGCCATCGACACGGACCAAGGTGGACGAGAGCGAACATGGGCACAGCGACGGAAAGCTCCACGGTTCGCTGTCGGCGGGGCGCTCCGACAGAACCGGGCCGACCACCTCGGGGATGACATCGCCGGCTTTGCGCACCACCACCACATCGCCAGGGCGCACATCTTTGAGCCGAACTTGATCCTGGTTGTGCAATGTGGCCATCGACACCGTCGAACCGCCGACAAACACCGGTTCGAGCACAGCAAAGGGTGTGGCCCGCCCGGTACGCCCAACGGAGACCTGGATGTCGACCAGGCGTGTGGTGCGCTCTTCGGGCGGAAACTTGAACGCGATGGCCCAGCGCGGCGCCCGCGATGTGAACCCGAGCCGACGACGCTGATCTGCGCTGTCGACTTTCACCACCACTCCGTCGATGTCGTAGTCGAGATCGTGACGATGATCGGCCCAGTACTGGCAGAACTCGAACACCTCATCGATGGTGTCGACCGTGCGGATCGCCGGGTTGACCGGTAACCCGAATTGTTCGATGGTCGTCAACATCGCCGTGTGATCAGCAGCGGTAATGTCGGTGCCCACATCACCGGTGACCTCGCCGACGTCATATGCCCAAAACGCGAGACTCCGCCGAGCGGTCACCGCGGAATCCTTCTGGCGCAGCGACCCCGCAGCCGCGTTCCGTGGATTCACCAGCGTGCGCTCTCCAGCCTCGGTTGCCGCTTGGTTATAGGCATCAAAGCCACTGACGGGCATGTAGACCTCGCCACGCACCTCGAATACCGGCGGGGCACCCTCGATCTGATGAGGGATATCTGAAATGGTGCGCACGTTCGCCGTGACGTCTTCACCCGTGCGACCGTCGCCACGCGTAGCCGCAGTGACCAGAGCACCACGCTCATAGCGCAGACTCATTGCCAACCCATCGATCTTGAGTTCGCATACAAACCGTGTCGGTTCACCATCGAGACCACGCGACACCCGATCGCCCCACGCCTGCAACTCGTCGGCATCCATCGCGTTGTCGAGACTCATCATCGGTGCGGCATGGGTGACCGGTGCAAAGGTCGCCGAGGTCACCGACCCGACGCCCTGGGTCGGCGACTCCGCATCGACTAATTCAGGATGGCGCTCTTCAAGTTCGTGCAGTTCGCGGACCAGCAGATCGAACTCGATATCGGGGATCTCGGGGGCGTCGTTGGTGTGGTACGCGATGTTGTGACGATCGATCTCGGCGCGTAGCGCAGCGATACGTTCCCGCGGATCCTCAGCCATGGCTGGAGTGTAGAGAGAGGGTGCGACCGGGTCGCATGCACCCCAGGCATTGCCGAATCACGTGCTCAGCATCAATTTGGTGGCGCACGCCGCATCGCGAACTCGGCGACCAACGTCGCGCAAGGTACGGCAAATATCAGCGGCCACTACCGGCGGATACGACGCGAGCCCACGGCGCGGGCTGATCATGCTGCGATCCCGCAACAGATCCGGGTCGATACCGCGCTTGACGAGGTCACACCACATGTCGGTAAGCGCACCCCAGGCCCGTGACGCCGTCACCCCAACCGGCCCGTCGGTACTGACAGCACCCCACGCGATCCACCCGCCACCATCGAGGAAGCGCTCGAGGTACCCCGCCACATTGGCGACCCGCGGCGAGGCCGGCAGCGACAGCACCTGCGGGCCTGCCTCGAGCAACGGCGGCCAGTCGGCGTCGTAACAGCAGTGCAACCCAACAGTGCCATAGGGCTGTGCGGCGGCCATGGCCGACGACACCAGGTCGGCTGCAGCGTCAGGAGCCAGGGGGAAATCGCTCGACATCAGGTCGGCAAGCCAGGGTTCGTCGAGAATGATCAACTGCGGGTGCCCGGGCAACGCCGATGCCAACAGCGCACCGAGTGCGCTCACATGGGCGGCCACCGTGCGCTCGGCAACCTCGAACGCGAGGCTGCGCGGCGCTCCAGCACGCACCAACGCGCCACCCAGGGTGACCGGGCCGACGAACTGCCATTTGAATGCACGCCCCTCTTCCAACAGGTGCGGTGCATGTTCCACGAATGCACGAAAGCCACCGAAGTTCTCGGTGTGCAGGCCGGTGACAACCGCCGCATCAGGATCGAGTCGGTCGATGTCGACCGCTACCGTGCCGTACTGGCCGAGGGTGATTCCCGCCGCGCCAACCATCGCCTGAGCAACCAGGGATTCCGAGCCGCTTCGACGCGGTAGCCGCGGTACCACCGGCACATCGAAGTTGGCAATGGTGAACTCGACAGCGGCCTGAGCGTCGCGGTGCGGAAGGCTTCCCACCCCCACGCTGGCGCCAGGAGTGATCACCTCGAGCGCAGCGCCTGTCGCCATGGGGTCACCTTGCCATGTCGGGCATGGGTGGCACGACCCGGACGCTGCCGGCCGGCACCGGGAGCGGACACCGTCACCTCCCGGCAGACTGTGCGACGTGCCCGACCACGTCGCACACAACGCCACCCCACACCGCCGTCGATCGCTGATCGCGGTCTGGGTGCTGCGCATGGCCTGGATCGCCGTCGGCTCCGCGGTGTCATTCGTGGTCGACGATGCCGGCGCCACCCGATGGGTGCTGGCCGCGGTGTGGACGATCGCTGCCGTGGCCGTATCGGTGCCCGCGGTGATCACGCTCACCGTCGCGCGCATCACGGTGCCGCTCGCGCCGATTGCCGTCGCCATCACTGCCATCGACAACGCCGCCCTCGAACCGCTGGCATTAGGTATTGCTGCCGTGGCCGCCAGCGCCGCCACCGTCGTCGTGTTGAGTGCAGAGGTCGGCGCTGCGTTTGTCCAAGCATCGGCCTACGGCGCAGAGACACGGTTGCTGTTGCGCCCTCCCGCAGCCTTCGGTGCCGCTGCTCTTGTGATGTGGGTGGTGTGGTCGGCCCTGTCGAGTGTTGCTGCAGTCGCACTCGCGCAGGAGATGGTGTTGACCACCATCGTGACGGGAGGGCCTGCCATCGCCGCCGCCGTCTTTGCAGCACCGCGGTGGCACCGCTTGGCACGACGGTGGCTTGTCGGTGTCCCCGCTGGAATCGTCGTGCATGATCCCCTGGTGCTCAACGAAACGCTCATGATGCGTCACCGGGACCTCACCGGGGTGATGTTGGCATCGGCGGACACCGGCGCGGCTGACCTCACCGGGCCAGCTGGGGGCACCGCCATCGAAATCACCGTGCGTGAATCGACCACAGTGCTGATCGCCGATGGTCGCAACAACCCGCGGGGACGAGCGATTCATGCACGTGCGGTTCTGGTGGCTCCCACGCGCCCTGGGTGGGCGTTGAATGCGCTTTCACGGACACCGTCCACGGCATCGATGCCCTGACCGCAACGGTCGTCAACAACCCAGTTCGATGACGCCTAATTGACGACGATGCCTCCGCCGAGCACGCAGTCGTCAGCAAGGTCATAGAGAACAGCGGACTGGCCGGGAGCCACACGGCGATGAGGGCGTGCTGTGGTGACAATGTGCCGACCAGAAGCATCGGGGCCGCCAATGGTGGCCGCCATCGGTTCGCCATGAGCACTGACCTGCACCAGCACGTCACCACACACCGGTGCATCAGTCCACGACATCGACCCGACGGCCATTGCGTCACGCAGCAGATGATCGTGGGCGCCAACCACCACCACCGGTCGATCAGGATCAGCATGGTCGACATCGACGACGTACCGCACCGGCCCACCGCCGGGCAGACCCAGCCCACGTCGTTGCCCGATGGTCACCGTTTCCACCGATTCGACGCGGCCGATATCAACCCCGTCGGTGTCGACCACCGCAGCCGCACGTAGTGGGATCCGATCCCCAAGAAAACGTGCCCGCCCTTCGTCAGATCGGATGAAGCACACATCTTGACTGTCGGGTTTGCCGGCGGTGCGCAGGCCGATCTCTCGCGCGATCGCCCGGACCTCATCTTTGTGCATTGCCCCAATCGGCAGGAGCGTGCGCGACAGGGTTGCCTGATCTGCCATGTGCAGTACATAGCTCTGATCCTTTGCCGGGTCGGCACCACGGCGCAGGGTCCAACGGTCGTTACGGAGTTCGATTTGCGCGTGATGCCCCGTTGCCACAGCATCAAAGCCGAGGAGGTGCGCCCGCTCGGCCAGCCGTTCGAACTTCAGATGCCGGTTGCACTCGATACACGGATTGGGGGTGATTCCGGCGCGATGACCATCGACATATGGCGTCACCACATGTTGCTCGAAGTCATCGGAGAAGTTGAACACCACATGGTCGATGCCCAACTGGTCGGCGACACGACGTGCATCCTCGACATCAGACACGCTGCAGCAGCCGGTATCGGCATCGCCGCCCCACAGCCGCATCGTGACCCCAACAACCTCATGACCCTCATCGACCAGCACCGCGGCGGCAACAGAGGAATCAACCCCGCCACTCATGCCAACGAGTACCCGACTCATCGGCGCAACCTCGCAATGACATCGCCCAGTACCTCGCCCGCTCGTTCGATGTCGTCCGCTGTGGTGGTGCGACCCAGGCTCAGCCGCAATGCGCCACGGGCGCGCGATGGCGGCACACCCATCGCCGCGGTCACATGCGAGGCCTGCATGGCGCCGCTCGCACACGCCGACGCAGCGCTCGCTGCGATGCCCGCAGTGTCGAGCATGAACAGCAACGCCTCCGACTCGACCCCCTCGACACAGACATGACAGATCCCGGGAACGGTGGCCTGCGGGGCCACCGTTGGTGCCACCCCATCGACCACCGAGATCATGTCCAGCAATCGGTTGCGCAGTTCATTCACCCGGGCCACCACCTCGGCCCGTTCAGCGGCGGCATCAGCTAGGGCTGTCGACATACCGACAACCCCGGCAACGTCCACCGTGCCGCTGCGACGGCCGCGTTCTTGACCGCCACCCAGCAGCAGCGGAGCTGGCGACACACCGTTGCGGACAACGAGCGCCCCCACCGAATGCGGCCCCCCGAACTTGTGCGCCGACAGTGACACCATGTCGGCCACGCGACACATATCGGCCATATCGAGCCATGTGGCGGCCTGCACCGCATCACAGTGGAACCACGCACCCGGGGCGTGACGGCGGATCACCGCCGCCACCGCATCCAGGTCGGTGATCGTTCCGACCTCGTTGTTCACCGCCATCACCGATACCACCGCCACGGGCTGGTGAGCCTGCGCCCTATCAAGGGCATCGGCGAGCGCATCGAGGTCGATATGGGCGTCCTCGCGACACCGCACGACCACACCACCGCTGTGTATGACGGGATCGAGCACCGCATGGTGTTCGGCTGCGCTGCATACCGCCACACCACCGGTTGCGACGACGGCACCGGTGATGGCCTGATTATCGGCCTCGGTGCCACCGCTGGTCACCACAACATCGGCTGGAGCGACTCCCAGAACATCCGCCAGTCGCTCGCGAGCATCGTCGAGGGTGCGACGGGCATCGCGTCCACGGCGATGCGCTGCCGCCGGGTTTGCCCACTGGTCCGACCAGACCGCCGACATCGCGTCAACAACCGACGCCCGCACAGGACCGGTTGCCGCATGGTCCAGGTACACCCCGAGTCGCTCCGATGACACGCCCCTGAGCCTAGGGCAGCAATACGATCACGACGGCTGTGAGCCACGACCACCGATAGGTTGCCGACGTGGAACCCCGCCGACGCGATGATGCCGCCAGCAGCGACAGCGCTGCAGCGGGCGACGCGCGCACCATGGCCGGCTACACGGCCGACACCTATGGCCGTGCCTTCGCAGATGTCTACGACGACTGGTACCACGACTTGAGCGATGTGGATGCTCTCGCTGCAGTGGTCGATGCGCACGCCCCAGCGGGCGCAGTATGCGAACTAGGGGTCGGCACCGGCCGTGTGGCGCTTGCTATCGCGGCTCGTGGGCGCCGGGTCATCGGGATTGACGTGAGTTCGGAGATGCTGGAACAACTCGCCGTCAACGACACCGAGCGCACGATCGTGGCCGTGCGCGGCGACATGGTGGATGACCTCGTCACAGCAACCCACGACGAGCACATCGCTGCCGTGGTGGCGGCCTACAACACGGTGTTCAACCTGCACACCGAAGATCGCCAACGTGCGCTGTTCGCCTCCGTGGCCACCGTGCTAGCGCCCGGTGGGATCTTCGTTGTCGAGGCAGCCGTGCCGCCGAGCGATGACGACAGCAGCACCACGGTGGGTGTGCGATCGATGACGACCGAGCGGGTCGTGCTGTCGGTGGCGCGGCATCACGGCGACGACCACATTGCCGAGGGGCACTTCATCGAGTTCACCGATGGCGACCGAGTACGTCTACGACCGTGGAGTATCCGCTACCTCTCGATCACTGAAGTCGACCAGATGGCGACCGACGCCGGACTCGTGCTCGACAACCGATTCGCCGACTGGGACGGATCAGCATTTACGTCGGGCGACGACAACCACATTTCCATCTACCGGCGCCTTTCATGAGCGCACCGCGGAACCCACGACTCCCCATGTCGCCGGTTGGTGTGCCGACCCGGCATCTGAGCGGTCTATCCTGAGGAGCACTGTGAGCCAGCTCCGCCTGAACCAGCTGACCGGTCGCTGGGTCACCATCGTGTCCGAGCGGGCGCAGCGACCGACCGACTTCGCACCACGCTCTCCCGTCGCCGACGGTCCGAGTGATCGACCGTGCCCGTTCTGTCCCGGCAACGAAGAGTCCACGCCACCGGCACTTGAGACCATCGACGAATCAGGATCGTGGACCGTACGGGTGATCCCAAACCTGTACCCCGCCTTTGACGGAGAGGATGGATTCGCCGTTCACCACGAGGGACCGGTGCATGTCACTGCCGACGGCACCGGCATCCACGAAGTCTTCGTGTACACCCCCGACCATCTCGCGGGCCTCGACCGACTCGACGACACCGCGGCGGAACAGTTCATGCTCGCCTTACAGCGACGCTTCATCTCGCACGCGGGCGCTAAGCACATCCGCTACACCCAAGCGATTGTGAACCACGGTCGCGAGGCCGGTGCCTCGCTCAGCCATCCCCACGGCCAACTCATGGGACTTCCCTTCGTTCCCGGTGAAGTTCTCGAAGAGGAAAAGGCCTTTGCCCGTTTCGCCGGCGGATGTGTTCTGTGTACAACGATCGAGGCAGAACTTGCGGCCGGCACGCGCATCGTCGCCGCCAACGATCACGCCGTGGTGCTGTGCCCCTACTGGAGCGGTACGCCATACGAATTGCTGATCATTCCTCGCGATCACGGCCAGCATCTACAGGGTGCGACCAGTGAGTCGCTGGCCGCGGTTGGGCGCACGCTGCGCGATGCGATGGCCGCGCTACATGTCACCCTCGGCGATGTTGCCTACAACGTGGGTTTCCACTCGGCACCTCATCAGCACGCCGGCGAATACCACTGGCACATCCACATCTGGCCGAATCTCGTCACTCAAGCCGGCTTCGAGCGCGGGACCGGCGTGCTCATCAATGTTGTCCCACCGGAGCAAGCCGCTGGATCATTGCGGAGCGTCAGCACGAGCAGCATCGGGCGCTGAGCAGCGCTACATCCCGATCGCACGCACAGCCGCCGTCACCGCGGCGCCCAGCACGATCACCACGATGAGATGCGCCCGTCGCCACGCGGCAACTATCGCCGCGCCGACGCCGACCGCCCGCGCATCAATAGTCAATGCTCCCGCTGACGTCACCGTGTCGTTGACCACCAACGCGGCAATGAGCGCGGCGGGCACCAACGCCGCAGCGCGGTCGAGCACCGGTGGCAGCCGGCGACCCGCAGCCAGCACCATGCCGGTGGCTTTGAAGGTGTAGGCAACGACGGCCAGCACGATCACCAGTGTCCATGTCATCGTCGCACCCCCAGCATGACCGCCGCGGCAGCGCAGAGGATCGGAAGCCCCACCGGTAGCACCGGGGTTGCGACAAGGCAGATCACGGCCCCGCCGATGGCTGCGGCACGATGTGCAGGCTGGTCCATCAACGGTGCCAGCATCGCTACGAATCCGGACGGAAACGCAGCGTCAAGTCCGAATACGGCCGGGTCGACGGCGCTGCCCGCCACCGCCCCCATGAGCGTTCCGATATTCCAGAACACGTAGACCCCAATCCCCGTCACCCAGAATGCACGTCGCGCGTCAGCGTCATCACGCGCCGCCGACGCCATCGCGGTCGACTCGTCGATGGTGACCTGTGCC
>Ga0255778_10005221_pt1 | contig 10536 bp, 8 predicted proteins | sample 071ome_31_FD_179976 | JGI IMG/M metagenome (GOLD analysis project Ga0255778, IMG submission 179976) | Coastal salt marsh microbial communities from the Groves Creek Marsh, Skidaway Island, Georgia - 071405CT metaG (version 2) | ecosystem: Environmental > Aquatic > Marine > Intertidal zone > Salt...
CTGGCAAGGCACGATAAAAAGGCACAGATTGATGAGTGAGCATACGTCGGAAGTCGATCCCAATTTAATACTGCTCGATGAGTTTGACGATTTTGCCAAGCATGCACTGCAAGTTGTTGAAGCGTCGCGCCGTGAAATTCTTATATTAAGTAAAACGTTTGACCCGGCACTTTATAATACAGAGGCGTTTTACCAGCAGATTCTTGATCTGGCGCGGGCCGACCGTAACAGGCAGGTTAAAATTCTGGTGAAAGATATCCAGCCTGTGGTTGAACAGGGGCATCGTATTCTGGCGTTGGCGCGTCGCTTATCCAGTAAAGTTGAAATCCGTAAATTACTGATTAAACCGCAAAAAGATTCAATTACCTATGTTATCGGGGATCGTAAGCATCTGCTCTATATGCACGAAGATCAGGTTTACAATGGCTTTGTTCACTATGAGGCGGCGCAGGAATGCAAAAGCCTGGCTGATGAGTTTTCGTATATGTGGGATAAGCACAGTGAGCTAGATCCTGCTTTACGCACCATGTTGCTTTAGTAATTTAACTCAAAGCTTAATATCCAGAATATCTGCTGCAGCCAGGCGACCTGACATTACGCAGCCACCCAGGAAGGTGCCTTCCAGCGATCTGAGACCGTGTATACCACCGCCACCATAACCTGCTGCTTCACCCACGGCATAAAGCCCGGGGATAGGCTCGCCTGCTTGAGTCAGCACGCGGGAACCCAGATCAGTTTGTATGCCGCCCAGTGTTTTCCGGGTGAGGATGTGTTGTTTGATGGCAATCAGCGGATAGGCGGATGGGTCATCAATTTTCTGGTTATCGCAGGTGCGTAATCTGTCCAGCATATATTCACGCATCTGGCTGATAAGCTGACGCTGTTTGTCGCTTGGACCATTCGGTTCTGTCGCCGCGTCGTAGCTTTTAATCCCTTCGATGATAGCCTGGCGGTCCAGACGCACGCCTTCTTCGGAATAGTCCTGCATTTTATCCATCATTTCTTCAACGGAACTGGCGATCAGGAAGTCATCACAGGTTTCCAGCATCTCATCCACCAGACCTTTGACGCCAAAAAAGATACCCCTTAAAAAGCGGAGCAGTTTTTTATCACGTAAGGCTCGATTGTATTCCGAACCGGAAATGGCAAATTCCTTAATTGCAATTTTCATGTTCAGGATCTGCCAGGAATATTTGTGTTCCTGCTGGCAAATACTTTCCACGATACGACGCGTGTCAAAACCACCAACCGTGGGCTCGGCAAAACGTCTGCCATGGCTGTCCAGCCAGAGTGATGTTTTGGATGAGATAATGCTAAGACCATGGCCTGGCTGGGTCGGTTTCGGATGCTGAATGCCACCAGCATACAGCCATTGCTTATCCATATGGGTGAGCTTTGCGCCGACTTCCACGGCTGCATCATGCAAAAGTCCATCCGCATAGCGGTGAGAACCATTGAGAATAGTCTGTGGTGGTTCGCCCCAGGGGCCATACCAATTGGCACGCACCCGCTCAATACTGCCGCAGATTCCTCCGGATGCAATAATCGTGTTGTCCGCTTCTACCGTGAATTCTTCAGTGTTTAATTCATTGACGCCGCGTAAACCGGAAACCCGGCCATTTCCCTGCTCAATGTCGGTGACTTTGTGTCTGAACAGTATGGTCAGATTGGCGACATGCCGGTGTGACAGCAAGCTGGCAATCAAGGCATCGGCTAGCCCCTGACCGGAACCCCAGACAACATGAAATCGCGGAACAGTATTGCCGGGATTATCATCAGACCGGCGTTCTGCCCAATTGACGACAGGTAAAAAGCGGACACCTTGCTTGCGCAACCATTTATAACCCAGGTCGGTACAGTTATTGACATAAAACTCTGCCCATTGGCGCGGCCAGTGATCCGCTTCACCGAACTGTGCATTCTCTGACCAGTCCTTATAAGCGAGATCAACATTGTCTTTGATACCGGTCCAGCGTTGCTGCGGTGTGTTCACAAAAAACATCGCGCCAAAAGAAAGCTTTGCCAAGCCGCCGAAATGACGATCTTCATCCCGGTCCAGTAGCAGAACTTTCTTATCTGATTCCAGTAAATTTAGTGCAGCGACAATGCCTGCAATACCGCCGCCAGCAATGACGACATCTGTTTTATAGTGTTGGGTAGTGCTCAAGTTAAACCTTTCACAATACAGCTTGTTTTATTGCTTTATTGTAACCTAAAAGGGGCAAAAGTAATCAGACTTACTGTTGCCCCTCAAGGGTTTTAGATTGGCTAGAATTACTCAGTTATCTGGAAATTCCTGGACGACCCTTACCGGGAGCGCCGCGCCAAAAACGTCGATGTGAGGGAGTACTGGCTGCTGAAGCTTCTACAGCCTTTTACATTGCAGATGATGCCGTCCATGTTGAGCAGCAGTAGCTGTGCTTCATAAGCTGCTCCAGTTTGCTGGATAATTAATTCGATTTTACCAGCGAGGGACTTGGGCACCAGGACGAGGTGGCCATGTTTCGCACGGCCCTGGATTCCATTTGGCTGCATCAGCTTCGCGACGGAAATGAGAGGTGGTGACATAGGGCTGCATCAGATAGGCCGGGTCGTCCACAATCGTGGTGACTACAAACCATTCTTCGCCGGTCGGGGCAGTAAAACGGTCAAAGAACTCTGTCAAAATAGCATCTTCACTGTAAGGTGCACCGTTGGATCTGAGATAACCTGGCAACATGCGTGTGGTGATTACCTTCAACGAACCCCCGGGCGGTGTTTCACTGTCAGGCCGATAAAACATTCTGCTTTTATTGATTAAAACATTTTCCCATTCGGCAACACTGTAACCCTGCCACGTTCTTTCCAGCGTGGCGCCTTCCAGCATCATGCTCAATAAGGGGCGGTGGCCTTGTCTTGAAAAATTCAGCAAGCGTGTCTGGGAACCGGCATCAGTATCAATTCTCAGTGTGAAATCATCTTCCCATGAAATCTGTAATCTGGTTGGTACACGCATAATTCTGGCAGCACCAAAAGCTTTGCATTGCAAACCTGCGGCATTGTCTGCTTCAAGATCCCAACCGTTGGCTATTTCAGTAGCAACATCATTTAAAGGAACACTCATGTAATCACCGGGAGCAGGGGTGAGCATACGATAAGCCCAGTCTTCTGTGACAACTGACACCCAGATTCCGGTTAAATCTATCGGGGCTTCCAGTCTTCCGGGGGCGGCAACTGGAACCGGGCCATCAAGAATAAGCACTTGCGCCAGACTGAAATTAGGCCAACAAATTGATGCCATTGACATCAAAATAAACGACAGAATTATGTTGACGGATTTTCTGCGTAAACTGCCGGTATTGGTAGTTGTCTTATAAGAGCTCATTATAAACCGCCTCCAAAAACATTCTGCTGGTCCATTCGCCGTCTTCACTGCCATAGATTCCATCATATTCCAGAGAAGGGCGGGCCGAGATTATTTCCTCCAAGGATTTCCCTTCATCGATCATCATCTGGATACGGTCTCTGATAATTGTGACCATATCCCGGTATTCCACGACATCAGATTCACTGGCTAGGCGTCCGCGGCCCGGAATAACGAGCGTGCCGCCTTGCTGGTTAAATTCAGAGATCGTGATATCAATGATATTGTTCAAGGCATCAATAACACCCTGGAGGGAGCCCCCGAGTTCTGGATAAAAATGAGGATAGGCAGAGATATCAAAAATGCTGCCGGTAACCAGCACATCTGATGTTCTGAAATAAACCATGATGTCACCTTCAGTGATGGCGTTGGGCTGATGCAACATTTCGATACCTTCTCCGTTAAAAAAGAGATCTTTCCTGGCACCAAAAAAAGCATTATTAGGCCAGTATTCAAAGGGTATCTGGTCGGCAAAACGCGTCGCCAGTATGGTCAGGCCATTGGTGTGTCCGATTATCGGCATGCCCAGAATCACAGCACCACCCCCAGTACCTTGTCCTATACTGTGAATGGCGCCATTGCCTGCGGTGTGGCGAGGCAGAATGGAGGTGTTAATCAAATAACTGGGTGGTAACTCACTGAGTTCATTGAGTGCGTTAATGACCTGAGGGGATGCTTCTTCGTTACCACTGTCGACAACAACCATGCCCAAAGGCCCGGTCTGTACCCCTATATTGCCGCCGCCGGTGGCAATCATGCTGAAGTTATCCCTCACGGGTATCACAACGATTTGTTCGGAATCAGGTGCCAGGAGTTGAGGCTTTTGTGCAACAGCCAGACTTGTCAAACAGCACATGAGCAGACTAAGGAATAATGGAGCCGAAATTCTATTTAAGGGAGTCATTAATCTTGCTCCTGGTCGGAAAGATTGCGATCAAATTCTTCACGCATCTGCAGCAGTGTTTCCCGGTATTCCGGATAAAGCGTGATGCTGCCACCAACGGTAGCTTCCACCGCTACACCAAGACGCTCTGCCAACTCAGGATGCACTGTGCCTAGTGGCCAGTGAGGCACCCAACCGCGGCCCATATCGACTTCTTCCACAGATTCAAAAGGGCGTCTTGGCCCGACATTTTGTGGAGGATTCCATATCCAGGTTTGACTTCTGACAAAAGGTTCTTCTAAATAAATCGGATCTTCTATATGGCTGAGCATGGTCAGGTAATTGCCGTGTCTGAAAAAGTATTCGGTCATCACGCCATAGGGACTTGCCGGAACACCATTGCGCTGATATACCCCGTATTTCATATGAGTGGTTGTTACCACCAGCACCCCATTTACCCATTCGCCGGTGGAGAAACCATTCCAGATATGTAGACCATAGGCTTCATCTGGATGTGGCCTGCCATCAAGCCAGATGGTGCGGTCAGCTCTGCCAAAAGTTCCATTTGTTTCATAACCGATCAGTCTGTCTGTAAGTGGTTCAAGAATGGGTTCAATACGCAGGTCCGGCCTGGGACCCCGAAAAGAATACTGTGCTGGATGCGGCTGATTCTGACGTTCCGGTTGAGAAAGAATGGAAGCATCCCAGCTCAGAGCTTTTTGACGGCCAGCTACATTGATGGGAATGCCAATGTAATCACCCAGTCCGCCGCCGGGTACACGGTCATACCAATCTTCCAGCACCAGGGCTGCCCACATGCCAGTCAGATCGACACTTTCGTCAGATATGTCTGTTTGGGCAAAAACCGATGCAGGGTAAATAGAAAAGGCCAGTAATATCAGTAATGAAAGGCTGGAGCGCGACATAGAAATCTATCCGTTATTATTATGGGGTTTATTCTAGCGAAGTTTTTGATGAAATGCCTCAGCAGCTCAAGGCATACATGTCGCATATTTTTCCCTTTTAGAACTGCTTAGTGTATCTAAGCAAGTCGCTTTATACCTTGCTACTAGCATTTTTAGCTATTGTGAGAATGCCATATGTATAGTTATTTGATAAATTAAATATATCTAAATTCAATTGGTTACCTGGCGGTATCTTGCTTAGTTGTATAGGTTCTTAGCTTTTAGTATATATATTTGTATTTAGTTATTCATGAGACGCTTAATTGAAAACACTTGAAGAAGAAATTGAAGATATTGAAAGGAGAATGCTTTCTCTATTTAATGAATCCCCAGTTATGTGGGATGAAGTTAATACTTTGGAGCGCGAACTGCTTTATCTAAAAAAAATGTCATATTTATCATCAGAAGCATCAGCCACTGAAGATGCTGCAATTGCTATGATGGAATCTATGGCAAAAAAGATTAAGTAACATTTAAATAGGGTACTTTAAGGCATGTGCTAACTGATGCTCAATCCAGCCCACACGATAGCCTAATACCTCATCTAGAATCGTCCTAGTCATCGCTCTGAAGCCATGCGGGGTTATCTGTTCATTGCTGTATCCCATCGTCCTCAGAGCCGTTCTTACGCCATTCTCGCTTAGGGGTCTGCTTGCTCCTCTGGCGCTAGGAAATACATATTCACCTCGTCCTGTATGCATGTGTATCTCTTCGAGCACTGATACAGCTTGCTTGGATAGCGGTACAATGTGGTCCAACCTCATCTTCATTTTAGCTCCTGGCAACTCCCAACGAGACTCCTGCCAGTTAATCTCTGACCACTCCATGTGTCTTATTTCTCCGGGACGCTGGAAGAGCAAAATCGAAATTTTTAACGCAGCGTTAACGACAATTGTCCCTGATAAGAATCAATAGCTCTATGTAATACACCAATCTGTATAGGGTCTATGATTGAAGCATGATGCTTTTCACGACGTATGGGTATCAGAGCACCATTAAGGTCTCTTGATGGATCAGACCCAGACCTACCTGTGCTGACCGCTAGAGATGTTAGGGGAAAAGAATTTGGTCGGAGTGGCCTACCCTAGATAATTCATTTATATCGACATTTCGTTAAACTAAACGCCTAATTTGGGGTAGCTACCCCTCTAATAATCTAATCGCTTTTAACAAGCGTATATACAAATAGTCTCTCTCAATTAAATAGGTATTCTTATGTACAGACCTTACTTGGTTTTTTTGCTTCTTCCCATAGTCATTTCGATCACCGCTCATGCTCAGGAAATTACTGAGGACCAGTTGAGTGTATGTGCCGACTGGTTAGACCATGACATCGGCCAGCTACACTCGGGAAATACAATAGACCTCTGTGCTGAAACAGCTGGTAAAGTTGTTCTACTAGTAAACACTGCAAGCTATTGTGGATATACATATCAGTTCAGTGGTTTAGAGGCACTTTATCAACGATATAAGGATCAGGGTTTAGTACTTGTCGGCTTCCCTTCTGATGATTTCAACCAAGAAGATGATGATGCGGCCAAAACAGCTGAAATTTGCTACGTTAACTATGGTGTTACCTTTCCAATGACAGCTATTATCAAGGTAAGGGGTACTGATGCGCATAGCATTTTTGCCCATCTAGCCAGCGAAACAGCACCTCCAAACTGGAATTTCAATAAGTACTTAGTTGATCGTAGTGGGCAGGTCATAGAGCTGTTTCGCAGCGGCGTAAATCCAGACAGCGAGAGACTTGTCAGGGCAATAGAAGCTTCACTTTAATATGATACATGCCAAGCTGAATCTCTCATCTAAAAAATTTAGGAGAATTACTTTCGCTCATTCAACAGGCAAAGAATAGGAGCTTAATAGTTAATTTGAGCTTGCCACACCCTTGATAATAATCTCTGTAGGCAAACTATCGTGATCAGGCTCTATCTGGGTCAGCCTGACTTTCGGCTCATTATCGCTATTCACCTTATCACATGCTTCTATGCTATCGCCGATTCTTGAGAGTTGATTATTGTTTAGGGCTAACTCATATAGGTTCTGAGGCTATTCTGCCATCTTTATAATATGGTGAAATAAAAAGCTGCTTCTAAAGCAGCTTTTTATTTCAGTAGATATCAGAAATTTTTCCTTATTGTAATGCCGAAGGTTCTCGGTTCTCTTGGGTAGGCGCTCATTTTCCCATCCTGAAGAGGAGTATCAAAAGCGGTTCCATACCAACCCTCATCAGTGATATTTCTTGCCCATAGCATAGCAGAAAAACTATTAGGTAAGTTTAATAAAGCCCTAACATTTAAGAAATCGGTAGAATCTTGTAGTGAGAATGGGTCGTTATTATTATTCATTATTTGATCAGAATAACTAATATACTCAGCACCAACTACTAAACTTAGATTTCCAATTCTAAACTCTTTAGAAATATCAAAGTTTAAGTAATTATCCGCTACATTGCCCACCCGATCTCCTGATCTTGAGCAAAATCCATTAGAAGAAAATTGAGCTGCTTCGACTAAATCGCCTGTGTGAAAGATATTAGAAATTTGGCAATTTCCACTCTCAAAATTATTAAACTCTGCGTCCGTATATACATAACCTAGTTGGATATCTAGCATATCAGCAGGAGACCACCAAGCCTCCAGCTCAAAACCTTGAACCTTCACTTTGCCAGCATTCTGCAGATTGAAAGCAGTCCCAGTAAATGTGTTGGTCTGAAGGTCATCAACTTCCATATCATATATAGTTGCATTTATTCTCAGGTTTTGGTCTGGGAAATCCCTTTTAATTCCTATTTCTATATTTGTTGTTTCTTCAGAACCAAAAACAGGGTTGAAACCAAAACCAATCCTGTCAGTATTTGTCCCTCCTGATTTATAGCCTGTAGCATAAGATAAGTAGAGAAGAGTGTTCTCATCTGATCTCCATGAGAGCCCGATATTTCCAGACAAGTTCTCATCATCCATATCGACATCTAAATTAGGTCTGGGGCAGAATCTGTCGGAAACTCCACAATTTGCCCAGCCAGGCTGAAATACTGCGTAAACAGCGGGAAGGTAGGGTGTTGGGTCCATTGATGCCAGGGTGGCATTATATGTCCCTCCTGTGCCATCTCCAGCAGGCGCTCCACTGGCTTGTGCAATTTGCGCTCCTACTATGCCAAGAGCAGCTCCAATTGCTGTTGTATTCACGTCAGATCGACTAGGAATACTTGGTGACTCAGAAAACACACTTGTCATGTCCTTGGACTCAGATGTGTATCTCAAGCCAAAATTTAACTCCAAAGAATCTGTAATATCAAAATCTATTCGACCAAAAATTGCATTAGCTGAATGATCTTGATTACTACTGTCATAGATCACACTGTTAGGTATGATTGGAGCTGCTGCTCCAGTGGTTGGGTAGCTGGTTCCATAGACAGCATTCGCAGTTGCCCAAGTTTGTGCATCAATGCTCATCAAAGCGCCAATAAGCTCAGGAGATGCTGCAGTCACGTAAGCCGGTAATCTTGGTCCCAATGTTAGGTTGTCTCTTGACTTAAGGTCTTGGCCATAAAAATATATACCAGCAAGGTAACTTAATCTTTTTGAGTCATCGCTGGTTATCCTGAATTCTTGCGACCACATTGACTGTTCAGCTATCTGATCCCTGCTTGCCAAATCTACATCAGTAAAGTCAGCATCGATTGCGTCATGAATATCAAATTTTCTGTAAGCGGTTATGGAGGTTAAAGTGTTATCAGTTATCTCGTGATTAATTTCAAGAGAAATACCGCTGTCAGTATTCTCAGACACAGGTAATGAGTTCAGAGAAAGTCTATGATTATCAAAAGAACCTGTTCTATATATAGTTCCACCTAGTGCGCTAAGGATAGCATCTGGTCCAGGTATTGCAGCTCCATTGTCCAACCTATTGGATGCAAATAGTCCATCTTTGAGAGTAAGGGCGGCGCAGCAGGTTTCATCTATTTCTGAGTAATCCAAGATTATTCTTGCAGATGTTCTCTCGCTAGGCTGGTACAGGAATTGCTGCCTTAAACCGAATCTTGATCTGTCATTGAGCTCGCCCAACCCTACAGCATCAACCCACCCATCTCTGTAGCCTGTAAAAAAAGTAGTCCGTGCGGATATCTCAGGTGAAACATTCCAGTTTGATGCACCTTGAAAATTCGCAAGTGAATAATTACCAGCTGTAAATTGCAGATATGCATTTCTACTATCTTGTTCTGGAGCAATTGTTCTCAGAAGGAGCGCCCCTGATGCTGAATTTTTTCCAAAAAGAGTTCCCTGAGGTCCTCGCAGAACCTCTACTGCCTCGATATCAGCAAGCTGATTGAATAATGAAGCTTGCCGAGCTCGATATACGCCATCGACATATAAGCCTACTGATGATTCCAGTCCAAAATTTTGAGCCCCTGTCCCAATACCGCGAATTGAGAAATTACCGGTACCAGAGCTTTGATTTGTTCCAACAGTTAAATTTGGTACGGACCACATTAGCTCTTGCACATCGTTGATAGATCTATTCTGCAGGTCTTCACCGCTTACTATCGACTCAGAAATTGGAACATCTTGAAGATTCTCATCTCTCAGCTGACCTGTAACTACTATTTCTTCTAGAGTTTGGGAATTTGCGGATGCGGCAACTATAGATAAAGAAATTAATGAGACTATTTTGCTAAGTTTGGAACATGAAAATCTATGATTCACGCTTTCAATAACTGCAAAAAATTTTTTTCTATTCACAGGGGTTTCCTCAATATGTAAAAGTCTTCTTTTTATTGTCTCAGTTACAGAAAATGCTTACAACTGGTTAATCATTGATATTACAATTCTTTACTGTACCTTTTTTGTTATAGATTCCATAATAGCTATAACTGACTCAGAACAATACACAGACACTAATGTTTTAAGAATTGGGCGGGAGTGGTCTTAATAGCTGTGTAGTTTAAGTAGTATCTGTCTAGATACTTCTGAGGCTATTTTAGAAAAAAAAGACTACTCTAAGACAGCTCTTTAGAGTTTAAATTATCCTTTGTAGTGCTACTGGAAAAGAAATAATTTAGGGAAAGCTCCTAGGCCTGCATCTGCCCATGTTGAACCATCTGAACTAGTCTTCACTGTTCCATACGATACTGGCTCTACTGCACCACAAAGTTCTAAATGAGTTCTTGTTGGTGCAGAATAGGCTGTTACAGCCCACCCCTGCATCATCTTTCGACGACCTTCGAGGTGAGCCGTGCGGTTATACGCTCTCCCATTTGGGTCTTTTACAGTATGTGCTAA
>Ga0255778_10005224_pt1 | contig 10534 bp, 8 predicted proteins | sample 071ome_31_FD_179976 | JGI IMG/M metagenome (GOLD analysis project Ga0255778, IMG submission 179976) | Coastal salt marsh microbial communities from the Groves Creek Marsh, Skidaway Island, Georgia - 071405CT metaG (version 2) | ecosystem: Environmental > Aquatic > Marine > Intertidal zone > Salt...
AGCGGATGATGAGTGAACGCGTGCGTCTCGGACGGTGTGGCTCGGTGTCGATGGATCGCAAAGCTGAAACGCGCGGCGATGACGATGGTTAGAATCGCGTCGATGGAATCGGCTGGGCGTCGTCGACAGTCGAGAACGCACACGTGCATAGAGTCGCGCGTCGGCCGCCTGAGGGTTTGGACTCGAAACGACGACGGAACGACTGACTGACGGATTTTTCTCGCTTTTTGTCCCTAACAGTTCTCGGCAGTCAGTGGGGTGACGAGGGTAAGGGTAAGTTGGTGGATATTTTGGCGCGCGAGTACGACGTCGTGGCGAGATGTCAAGGCGGTGCCAATGCTGGACACACCATTTACGACGACGACGGGAAAAAGTACGCCCTGCACCTCGTACCGAGCGGTATTCTTAACGAGAACGCCACGTGCATCGTGGGTAACGGCGTCGTGGTGCACCTTCCGGGTATGTTTGAGGAAATCGACGCGCTTTTGAAGGCGGGTGTCGACGCGCAAGGGCGCATGTTGGTGTCCGATCGTGCTCACTTGTTGTTTGACTTGCACAAGGAAATCGACGGCTTGCGCGAGGCGGAGTTGAGCGGGAACAAGATTGGTACGACGAAGCGCGGTATCGGTCCCGCGTACGCCTCCAAGGCGACGCGTAACGGTCTTCGCTTGGGTGATATTCGCGACGAGGAAAAGTTTGCCAATGGCTTGCGGGCGCTCGCCAAGGATGCCGCCTCGCGATTCGACGACTTTCAATACGACGTCGAGGCGGAGATTGTTCGCTACAAGGACATCGCCAAGCGCATCGAACCCTTCATCGCGGACACTGTGGAGTACGTGAACAAGGCGCACTCGGATGGTAAGAAGATTTTGGTCGAGGGTGCCAACGCGACGATGCTCGATCTCGATTTCGGCACGTACCCGTTCGTTACGTCTTCCAACCCGGCGCTCGGCGGCGTCTGCAATGGCCTCGGCTTGGCGCCGAGAAAGTTTGAAACCGTTATCGGCGTCGCGAAGGCGTACACCACCCGCGTCGGCGCCGGTCCGTACCCGACGGAACTCTTCGGCGACGTCGCCGATAAGCTTCGCGAGCTCGGTTACGAGTACGGCACCACCACTGGTCGCCCGCGTCGCATCGGCTGGCTCGACATTGTCGCCTTGAATTACGCCAACCTCATCAACGGTTTCACCCACTTGAATATTACCAAGCTCGACGTTTTATCCGAAATGGACGAGCTCAAGATTGGCACCGCATACAAGCTCCCCAACGGTACCACCACGACGAGCTTCCCATCCGACATTTCCACCCTGGAAAAGGTTGAAGTCGTCTACGAGACGCTTCCCGGATGGAAGTCGGACATTTCAAAGATTCGCTCGTGGGACGACATGCCGGAAAACGCCAAAAAGTACATCGAGCGCGTCGAGCAGCTCTCTGGGGTGGAGTGCCGCTACATCGGCGTCGGTCCGGGTCGCGATGCCATGGTTATTAAGCCGTAAATTTCTGTAATATCTTACACTTCCAAAATTGAACTCTTCGACTCTTCGCGCTTCTCTTCTTCGCCTGTGCCTTCGCGCGCCCCTTCGACATCATGCATTCACCATCAATCATCATCACCCTCACCCTCACCCAAACATCCACACAATCACGCGCGCGCGTACCCCGACGCACGCACGCACGCGCACGCCCGAAACGCTCGAACGCGCACGCGCACATGTCCGCCTTTACCGTGTCCGCATCCGCATCCGCCGTCGCGACGAACGCGTTCGGACGTCGTACCAATGGTGGTGGTGTGAAAACCTCAACCTGCGCCATCGTCCGCGGGACCCACCCGCGCGGACTCCGTGGGTCCGCCCTCGTCCCGCGAACCTCCGCGGCGGACGCCGGGGACGCGTTCGACCCGTACAAAACCCTGGGCGTGAAACCCGACGCCGATGCGATGGCGGTGAAGCGCGCGTACAACTCGAAGCAATTGTTGTACAAGGGCGAGACGGATAAGCTGGCGACGGTGGAGCGAGCGTACGAACAGATTTTACAAGCGGGATTGAGCGCGCGCTTGGCTGGTAAAGGACCGTCGGATGCGAGCATTAGGTTTGCGGATCGCGTGCGCGGGAGCAAGTGGATGCCGAGACCGTGCCCGAGCCCGATGAAGGACGTGGCGGTGAACTTTGGGTTGACGTTGGGATGCGCCGCGGTTACGTTGGTGACTCCGCCGGCGATGCGGACGCTTCAGGTGACCATTTTCGCCGCGTTGTTGATGGTTTTCAGGTTCTTTGTGAAATTGGTGGATGTCGATCCGGGTCCTAACGCGGTTTTGGATCCGGTGGCGGCGCAAAAGCACAACAATGCCAGATTTGCGCGATCTTTCGGCGTCGTCTTGGGCACCTTTGTCGTCACGCTCTTTTGCACCTTTTGGCTTCCGCAATTCTTCATCGAAGTTCTCGGATTGACTGTTCCGGCTTGGGTGATGTTGCACCAAGAAGTTTTCGTCAGCACGGCGTGCGGCGTCGTTTTGGGCGGTCTCGTTTCCTTTTACCGGTGATTTTGCGACGACGCAAAGCGGAGGTTTAATAACGCACACGAGAAAATCAATAATAAATCCTCACACCTCGACGACCCTCGATCGACGACGACGACGACGACGAAAATGTACACACAGAGTTTGCACACGCACATCTCGGCATCCTCGGCCGACGCGGCCGTTCGCTCAAAGCCCCTGAGCGGCGCTCGACGCTCTGCGACGAGAGCCATCAAAAGCAGCAAATGGCAAAGAGACGCCACGCGCGTCGCCGCGTCACCGGGCGAATCGCACTCGGACAGAGGCGATAGACTCGTCGCAGATGGCGATCGAATCGTCTTTCTCGATTCGACGACGCAACGCGTGGCGACGATTTACACGGTTGAACTCCCTTCGAGTGATTCCCCGCGAGGAATGGGCATCGTCTTTCGCGACGCGGGCATCGCGCAACCCGTCGTCGAGTCCGTCGTCCCGAACAGCGAAGCGGACCGACAGGGCGTTATCGCGGGCGATGTCATGCTTCGATGCACGGCGGTAGAGATTCCTCCTAAACCGTACGCGGAGAAACCTCGGCAAATCGTGTACGACGCCTCTCAACCGACGCCAAACGGAACGCCGGCGACGTTCGACACCTCCATGGCGGCGCTACGGTCGTCCGGCATCGTATCCGCGGGGTACCGCCACCGAACCGTGATACTTGAGATGAAACGCGATGCCAAAGACTGTGAAGATCACGACGAGTACGCGCGATTGATGAAAGGAATGGCTGAACGCGGGCGTCTCGAAATGGATCGCGAAGCGCACGAATCGGTACACGCCGAAGACTCGCCCGCGATTCGCGCCCCGGGCGATCGACCGGCGGGAAGCGATCGAGACAGTTTGTTCCAACAAGACGATTACCCCTGGGACGACTGAGCCGTCGCGCGCGACTCGAACTTTATGTCGGGATTTTCTCTTTTACCCGCGCTGTAACGAAAACACCCAGAGAGTGACTGTTCGTCTCCCACTCGAGTGAAAACGCACGCTTTTTTTAGACGCGCGGAATCGACACTCATCGACGCGCGCGCCCGCGACGCGAACGCGAACGACGGACGCGACGAACGCGCGCGCACCGGTACGTTCCACCGCATCGACGGTTCGACGCCGAGGAGACGGGCTGACGGCGCGAATCGACGCGTGAGTGACTCGTTCGGTGTCGAGCGCGACTCTTCGTGTGACACCCGCACTGATTGAGAGCGCCCGCGCGCGCGATGGTGACGACGGAGATCATCGCGCCGTCGGCGCCGCCCGCGACCGCGGATGAGACGGATAATCCCGCGGGTGAGCGGAGATCGGAGAAGAAGCAGCTTTCGTCGCTGACGTTGAAGGAGACGTGGGCGGTGTTGCTGACGACGTGCGCGTTATCCGGCTCGTACGTCGTCGCGTTCTCAGCCGTCATAGGATACGGTGGCGATACGTTCCGCGCGCTTCGGCGGGATCAAGGCGAGAGCGTAATGTTTAACGTTGCGGTCGTGATCGCCATCGCGCTGTACGTGACGGATGCCTCACACTGGACGCATCCGAGATGGAGATTGCTTCGCGATTTCGGCGCGGGCGCCGCTGCGACGCTCGCCACGCTCGCGCTCGGTTTGAGCGCGTTCAGATACCCGCAGGCGCCGCCGACAATCTATCTCTTGCTCTCACCACTGTTTTATATTCGCTTGCGAAGCGCGTTTTTCGCCGAGAGGTCGATGGCGAGCTACTTGAGCACCTTGGCGCAGAGTCTCTACGCGTGCTCGGGCGTCATTCTCATGCTCTTCTTTACCGAAGCGTCTCGCACGAGAGCTTGGTGGTCGTCATCCCTCGACGTGGAATATCGCGCCGCGATCGGGTGCGACACGGATCTGAAGACGGAATGCATCGCCACGTACGTCATGTGGTTTTCACCGTGTCTCGCAGCGTTGGCGAGTTTCATCTTTGCGACGTTTTGTTCGCTTCTTTCGTCGTCGGTGCGATCAAATGACAAAAAGTCAATCTTGCATTTTACTTACAAGGCTTTCGGATGCGCCGTGATGTTTGTGTTTCTCGGGATCTGGGTCGCAGTCTCCATCGCCGGCGGTGCAAAGCCTCTGTCATCCATTTTGGTGACGTTTTCCATGGCTTCGCTCTTGGTGCTCTGCGGCTCGCTCGTGGCGACGCTCGGATTGGACGCCGTCACCGAATCGGTGACCTCGGTCCCGCTTTTCGCTTCCATCGTCAACGCCATCACCGAAAAACATGCAGACATATTCAAGGCGATCCTCGTATCGACGCCTCTCACCTCTGTCTTTTGTTTCTACGTCGCTCTGTCGGTCGTCAATCAACGTCTGCGCGCATTGCTCGGCACGGCTAAATCCGAATCCAGCTCTTCCCGGTGGGTGACGGCAAAAGTTGCGAAGCAGATTGACGAGCTTCGCAAGTGGAACTGGGCGAAAATCATGATTAACATGCATTACTGGATACTCGTCGTGCTCGCGTTCCAAGTCGTCGCGGGCTCGTTCACGGTCGTATTTTTGAGTTTCTTGCGTGTCAAGCTCAATTCCGTTCCGCTCGGCTTGGTGTACGTGACGTTCACCGTGGTCGGGCTCGGGATGTTTCTCATACCAATCATACCCGGTCTCCCCGTCTATCTCACCGGTGGCATCATCTTGACGGACGAGCGCATGGCTCAGGCGTACGGTGGTGGCGGCAAAGGGTACGCGATGGCGTGCGTCGTCGCCATCGGCGCGTGCTTTGGCATCAAGTTGCTCGCCGTCGTCATGCAACAGAAAGGCATAGGCGAACGTCTCGGCGACCGGGTGTGGATTCGTAGCATGGTAAACGTCAACAGCGTCACCATGCGCTCGATTCGCTTCTTGCTCACCAAACCGGGATTGAGACCGCCCAAGATTGCCATTCTCGTTGGTGGACCGGATTGGCCGACGAGCGTCATCACGGGCATTCTCAAGCTCAACGTGTACGAGATGCTCATCGGTACTTTGCCCGTGCTGCTCCTGATTGCACCGACGACGCTCGCGGGTGCATTCATGTTAAAAGCTTCGCGAGCGACCGCAGTCGACGCGGCAAACGCGCTCTGTCGCGAAACGTCTGCGATCTTAATCGTCGACGAGGACACGAGCCCGTGGAATTCCATCGCAGACATTGGCCTGCTCTTGACGGGGCTCTCTCAGGGCTTGGCACTCGTCGCCGCGGCGTACTTTATCGAAAAGACCGCTGCAGAGAACCGCGAAGACCTGGATGAATTGCCGTACGACGAAGAAGTGCTTCAACTCGATAAAGACGACGCGCATCGCAACGACCTCTTGCGCACCATCATGCAGTGGGATGAACTATCTGGTCCCTCGCGACGAGTTTTGGTGCTGAGCACCATGTCCATCGTGCTCGCATTCTGGGGCATCATGTTTGGACCGTCCGTGTTGGGCGAGGAATCCATCGTTCGCGATTACTTATTGACGGATTGCGTGTCGACGAGACTCGATGGCAAACCGTGGAGAATCATGACGACGCTTGGCTGGGCGCTTCTCGGCATGGCGTGCGCCTCTCTCTTTGTCGTTCGTCAATTGACTGCCAATGCGAAAGTAGACGTCGACGCCATCATCGATGACGAGAAGGATTTCGTCGATTCTCTCGACGGCAAAGCCAAACGTTCTTGGCCGAATTGTCCAAACCCCGACGAACCCATCGACGAGGAACGATTCCGGCGGCGCATGGAATCCATTTTGGAAACCATGTCTTTCGATCAAATTGACGAAGTGCGACGAACAATGTCCGAACGCACGCTCATGCCGTTTACCGATGAAACAAAGGTGTTCATCAAGCACGCGATCGATCGCGCTCTCCTAAAGAGGTCGGCGGACGAGTAAAAATGTTTAAATAAATGTTTGTTGTTCAACTGAAATTTTGATATTAAAACCTTCAACGTTTATCATCAGAAACAAATCATCAGACTCAATCGCTATCGCTGTCGTGTCTCCCTCCGCGACGTCGATCCCTCGAGCGCGAGCGCGAGCGCGAATAGCTTCGGGAGTCCCGTCTTCGGCGAGGCGGGCTTCGACTACGACTGCTACTACTGTACGATCTGCTTCTGCTGTACGACCTACTGTACGATCTGCTGTACGAGCGACCTCTTCTTCGCGGAGATCTCGAGCGACTTCTCGACGTTTCGCTGCTTCTAGAGTACGATCTCGATCTCGATGGGCTTCGCTCGCGCGAGCGTCCCCTCTCTTGCCTCGCAGCTCCTCCAGCCGGCGGCGGCGGCGGTACTTCGCGCATCTGACCAGCGACGGGCGCAGCGGCACCTCCTCCTCCAGCCGACGGTGGCGGCGGCGGCACCTCACGCATCGCCCCCGCTTGGTTCGCCACCACCGGTTCTCTTAACCCTCTCCGCGCAATCTCCTCGTTCACGACCCGAAGCTCGCCTTCGAATCGCTCGACGTTTCTCCTCGCTTCTTCGCCACGTCTTCTATTCTTCTCCGCCCTCTCCCTCTCTCTTCTCTCCGCCCGCTCCCGCATCCGTTTCTCCTTCTTTTCCCGTTTCTTCTCCTTCTTCGCCCGCTTCTCCGCTTTTCTCCGTTCCTTCTCTCGCTTCCGCTGTTCCTCCTCCCTCGCCTCTCTCTTCTCCTCCTTCAACCGTCGCTGCAAGTCTCTATCAAACGCGTCTCCCTCCCTCGCGTCCGCCTCCCTCCGATTCACCCCGAACGCCCTCGCGAGCTTATCCATCTCCGCATCCTTTCTCGCCTCTCTCGCGTGCGTCTCCATCGCCGCCGACGCGCGTTTCATCGCCGCTTCCGAGCGTCTTCTTTCATCCAATTTCACCTCCAACTCGCGTCTCAACGCGTCCGTCTTCACCCTTCGGTCCTCCTCGCTCAGCGTCGGGTCCTCTTCCAACCGCTCCGCGAGTTCCGCGACGCGAACCTCGATCTCCCGTTTCGCGTTGTGCGCTAAGATCGCGTCGCTCATCCCGCGGCGCTTCACCGGCTGTCCGCGAGATCCTTCCGCATCGCGCGAGCGCTTCGAGCCGCCGTCGTGCCCATCCCGCGTCAATCGCGACGCGTCTCGGTGGAATTTGTTCGTCTGGACGTACCCAGAGGTTCCGGACCCGCGGGCGGTGGTGAGTCCGATGCCGTTGTACATCCTTCGTCGCCCTTCGTCGGTCGGTCGTGAAGCGAAGCGGCGCGCGCGCGCGTCGGCGTGTGATGCGCTTGGTGCCGTTTCCATCGTGGATTTACTTAGGGTTTTGTGGATATTCGTATATTGTTACAATATAACCCATGTGAATATATTTATAGAGCGCATGCATACGCATGAATTTGAACGCGTGGGCGCGACAGAATCCGCCGCGTCGGCGGCTCTCGCGCGCGCGCGCGCGTCGCGATGCGCTCGAGCGGCGCGAATAACGCGCATGCGTCGTCCACCGCGTCTCGAGGGGCGATGCGTGAGACTTTCGCGTCGATTCGCGTTCGTAATGTGCACTCGGGAAGAGTCGTTGCGATGCCGCGCGCGCGCTCCAACGGCAACGCGCGCGGTCATCGTCGTCGATCGACGCCGAGGACGTCCGCGATGGATGCGAGGGCGATCGAGGAGTTGTTGACGGATTCAGCGCTCGGCGCGGCGTGTTACTGGGTGTCGGATGAGCTGGCGCAAAGGTTGGCGAGGCGAACGCACGCGACGGAGACGGCGGAGGCGTGCGAGCTGCCGACGAGCGTGGATTTCGTCGAGTTCGTTCGGGACGATCGGCGACGGGCGAGATACGTCGCGTTCGGTGCCGTGGATGGAGCGACGGCGTACGTGTGGTACGATTGGGTGGATTGGGTGGTGCCGGACGATCCGAGTCGGGCCGAGTACGTGACGACGGCGCTCAAAGTCGCCGTGGATGCGACGGTGTACAATCCGTTTTGGGCAGTGTTTTTCATCGTCGCCATGGGTGTGATGAGCGGAAACGACTCGCAGAGGATCGTGGGAGACGTCAAGAGAGATTGGAGAGAGTTGTACGTGAGTAATTGCACGTTTTGGGTGCCGATGAATTTCATCATTTACGGTTTGACGCCGCTCGAGTATCGCGTGGCGTTGCTCTACGCGCTCAACGTCGTTTACGTGTGTGCGCTATCGATGTTTCAGGAGCGAGAGATGCTCGCCAAGGATTCTGGTGATTCATTTGCGCTCACAGACGTCGTCGCTCGAGTTCTTCCGGATGACGTCCGTGCCGACTGGCGCGATTTGACGGGGTGTCCTCGATGCGAGGGCAAGCGATTCATCGAGTGCGAATTGTGTACGGTGGCGACGCGCAATCTCATCGATCCGAGTCGCGCTAAGGCGACGACTGCTGCGATGAATTGCGAGGCGTGTTCGGGTGCGAGACGCATATCCTGTCCCGAGTGTACGGTAACCTCTGTGTCGACCGATGAGGAGGAACTCTCCACCGTTTGAGGGCAAGTAGAGTCGTGAATTTGTAAGATTATGTATTACTCGTGCTAGCTAACTACGTTGAGATTTTCTTTTCCAAATTTTAGAAATGGCCCTGTTAATGATTGATTAAGGTGTCATGCAAGAATCAACAAAAAATTGATGAGCACGGCGCCGCCGCCGCCGCTGCGCTCACTCTTCCTTTTCTTCAAAGATACCAGTGTGCGTCTCTTGGCTGCACATGAAGAGCGGGTTCTCCACCGTCATGACGCGCGTTTCGTTATCGATGAGCGTGCGCAACGGCTTGGGAAGGGCAAACATGCGCGTGTGCGACACGGCGTCGTAAAACTTCATCTCCAAACCTCTGGCAGCGAGCGTCTCGTCGGCGCCGGCGCCGCTCAAGTCGATGCTCACATCGTTGACAGCCAAGTTGAAGCCCCACTCAGAGGTGAAGGACGGAACGCACATGGTGTAACCGTACACCTTGGGGAACACTTGCTTGAGGGTGTGGTGAATCGGAGAAAAGACGTGGTGAGCGTCGCGAACCGACGCGCAACCCGACTGCGTGACGAAGATGCCACCCGGCGCCAACTTTTTAGACAAAATTCTGTAAAAATCAGTCGTGTAAAGCTGGTAGCACGGACCACCGTCGAGGGGATCACTCAAATCCATGATGATGACATCAAAGCTTCCATCCGGTTCGCTTTCCAAACCACCCTTGGCGTCACCGATGATCAAACGCGTACGCTTATCGTCGTACGCGCCGGCGCTGTAAAACGGCGTGTGCTCTCGGCACATGTTCACGACGTCCCCGTCGATATCCACCATGACGCACTCCTCCACGCTCGGGTGTCGAAGCACCTCCCTCAACGTCGCGCCTTCACCACCACCACCGATGAAGACCTTTTTCGGGTTCGCGTGCGCCGTCAGCGCCGGGTGCACCAACGACTCGTGGTACACGTACTCGTCGTGTTCCGACGACTGCATGAGCCCGTCCGTGATCAAAAGCGACCCAAACGGCACCGTTCGGACGACTTCAACCTCTTGAAACTCACTCGCGCCTTGATACAGCACTTCTTCAACCTACCCCCGCGCGTTTCGCGTCGTCGAGCGTTCGCGTCGTCAGTCACTCGTCGCCGTATAAAATCAAATCAATCATAAAGTGCGACGCTCCACGCGCACGCGTTTGCGCATCTTTGAGATGATTCGCTTTCAGCTCGCTCGTCGTCGCCGCCGTCGTTCTCGCGCGCACGCACCCGATAGCTCAGCGCGAGACCATCTTCGAGGAGTTCGTGGTACCACGTGCCCTTGGCGAACGCTTCGGCGCCGATCCCTATCTCGGACTCGTTCGTCGACATCGTCGTCTCGATCGGTCAGCTCTGGCGGCGCGCGCGCGACGCGTTCGGAGGGAGAAGACATCCGCCCGACGCATTCAAAACCCTAATATTTGATACTACATGTGTTTTAAGTCGATGTCAGGGGTACATTTGGATATGGGGTTTGGAAACGCATAAATGTACCTCTCATGGATTTTTGTGTATATTTAATATGGTGTTCGGACATTTGGAGCGTGTGTTTTACCCCGAAAAAGGTTGTTGT
>Ga0255778_10005231_pt1 | contig 10526 bp, 9 predicted proteins | sample 071ome_31_FD_179976 | JGI IMG/M metagenome (GOLD analysis project Ga0255778, IMG submission 179976) | Coastal salt marsh microbial communities from the Groves Creek Marsh, Skidaway Island, Georgia - 071405CT metaG (version 2) | ecosystem: Environmental > Aquatic > Marine > Intertidal zone > Salt...
ATGAATGCCCAAAATTTGCCTAAAACTTTGGCAACGGGCGCATCGATCGCAGGGGTCGAAATAAACAAGTACTCCCCCGGGCTTAATCGTTGTAACAAATCTTTCGCGACTATTGCTGGATCCCAAAGATGCTCATCACATCCCACAGACAAATTGCATCAAACTGCTGATCAGCAAAAACACTATTTTCCAGTCGCCCTGAGATTAATCGCTCTTCCAACTCGGGATTATTTTTACGTGCTTGAGCAATGGGCAGATTCAGCAATATCTATTCCATACATTTGGTAACTTATTTTGGCACTGGCGATGAAATCACCAACCGAACACCCGGCGTCCAATACACTAGCCCCAACAGGGACAAACTTAGCCAAAAGGTCCAGGCGCCTTTGATGCTCCAACTCCAGAGCGCTCTTATCACGGTATTTAGAATTCGCAAAGTAGGCAGCCGAATAAATGCCTGTGAGTGTTTCCTCACTGGGCTCATGAAGTACTTGCACAAAACCTTATTCAGCGCACCTATAAAGAATTTCTTCACCAACTTGCATGTGTAGGGTTATAGAGAATGAACCACATATCCGACAAAATTCTCCTACGTGCTAATCGTTTTTGCTTGCCATGTTATTCAAAACTCTCTCGTCGTAATGCACTGATTTGATCCATAACCAATCCCAAAAACAAAGTTTGTGTTCCGGATAGCACAATAACGGCTGCCAAAGTGGGGAAGCCCAAACCCTCTACAAAAGCTTCAAACAAACCGTAAATAAAGCCAATCAATACCAGTGGCAAGCCTATGCCAAAGAAGAAATGTAGTGGTTTAAATAGCAAGAAAATACGCAAGATAAGGTTTAGTGTGCGAATACCATCACGCAACTGGCGCACCGAGCTTTTACCAACCCGCGCTTGCACCACAATCGGTATTTCTGCAACGCGATAATTACGCTCAATCATAATGAGACTTGTGGTTGTGGATGCGCCAAAACCTTTGGGGAGTATATGTAAATACTTCTGAATGATAGCCAAACGAAAACCGCGCAATCCTGAATTAAAATCAGCAACCGGGCGGCCAACTGCCAGTCGTACAACATTGCGCAAAACCCATTTGCCAAATTTACGATTAGGCTCGTGATGAGAATCAGCACCGCGAATGCCCACACAATAATCCAATTGCCCTTCGACTAAATGCTGGGCCACAGCCAGTATGTCTTCCGTGCGATGCTGACCGTCAGAATCCGCCCAAACCACATATTCACGCTGCGCCGCTTGCATGCCCGTGCGGAGTGCTGCGCCATAACCGCGGTTACTGGCGTGCTGAATCACCCGCACCTCCGGGTAACGGCCGGCTACGGCCGCAGTATCGTCAATTGAACCATCATCAACAACTATCAGCTCCGCTCCTTGTAGTTGCTGAGTGAGTTTGTCCAACAAGCATGGCAAGCCAAGCGCTTCGTTAAAAGCAGGCACCACAATACTAACACTCGAGAGATCAACTAAACTGCTTGGATTATTGTCTTCTGATTCCATGATAAAACTAATCAAGATAGAACATGACCTTAAAAGTAAATGCTATTTTTATTGGTATAGCGCCTAATCAGAGAGAAATGCTTACCACACACAACGGCTAGCTGTAGATTATCTAGACCAAGAATTTCAAACTTTAAATCATGCGTATTCATTAAGAGAATTTTAAATATTCAGGAATGAGAGATGTACCATTCCACCGCTTCGCTTAAACCTTCCCGCAACCGATGTGTCGGGGCATAACCTAATAATTGCTGCGCTTTACTGATGTCGGCCAAGCTATGCCTCACATCTCCTGGACGAAAATCTCGGTAAGTCGGCTCCACACCCGTAAGATGGGGATAAAACGGCAATAGATGCGAAAGAATCTCTCTGAAAAGTTCGTTTAACGTAGTGCGATCGCCCACCGCAACGTTAAAAACCTGATTACCTGCATCAGGATAATTGGCCGTTGCCGCAAGTAGGTTAGCCTGAACAGCATTGTCGATGTAACAAAAATCTCGACTTGTCTCACCATCGCCATTAATTAAAACTGGTTCACCATTAATTAATGCCGCCATCCACTTCGGAACCACTGCAGCATAAGCTCCATTTGGATCTTGACGACGACCAAACACATTAAAATAACGCAGACCAATACACTCAATTCCATATGTCTTAGCGAATACATCTGCATAAAGCTCATTCACCACTTTCGTAACTGCATAAGGCGACAATGGCTTGCCAATTTTGCCCTCCACCTTGGGTAAATCCGGATGATCGCCATAGGTTGAGCTACTAGCAGCATAGACAAAACGATTAACCTTAGCATCGCGCGCGGCAACCAGCATATTCAGAAAACCATCGATGTTGGTGCAATTTGTATTGATTGGATCTTCAATCGACCGAGGCACTGAGCCCAAAGCGGCCTGATGCAATACATAATCGACTCCGAAACAGGCGTCATGGCAAACTGATAGGTCACGTATGTCCCCTTCAATAAAGCGGAAACGTGTCCACTGTTCTTCGGAAACCAGCGCCTCCACCTCATCAAGGTTTCTCGGGAAACCGGTGGCAAAATTATCTAAGCCGATAACTATTTGATTCTCTTTTAGTAGCCTTTCAAGAAGATTGGAACCAATAAAGCCAGCGACGCCAGTAATCAACCAAGTCCGAATATCTTTCACTCTTAGGTCCTTAATTACTTTAAAACAAAAAAATTGCCGAATATTAGTTTAAACAAAATGTAGGGGATTCAAGATCTTTTATACAATCATTTTGTATGGTGACATAAAACTTCATGTGCTACGTTGCCATCGCTGTTTGCGTTGGCACAGCAGCAGGCTCGAGTTGTGGTGCGGACGCGGGATGCCCAGCTGCTCGGTGAATACGTCCTACATAGATGAACTGTGGGCGAGCACCAAGAATGATAAGGATTTTCATGCCAGTAAAGCGCTCACAATTTTGTCTTGATCCTCAGCTGACAAATCCGGACTCATGGGCAGGCTCATTACCTGTTTAGCAATCTGCTGCGCGATAGGTGTGCAATCGGGGCAGCAAAGATGTTTGTAGACCGGTTGTTCGTTGAGCGGAACGGGGTAATGTACTGCAGTCGGGATACCAGCTTCGCTCAGGCATTTTTGCTGCGCTTCGCGGTCACAGACTAAAACTGAATATTGCGCATAAACGTTGGTACGATCTGAACGCAGAGTAACTAAACCGATATCAGCCGCAGCAAGCATTTCATTATATCGCTGACCAATAAACTGACGTTGTTTCACTTCCCAATCGAAACGCTCGAGCTTGGCAAGTACCACCGCGCATTGCAACGTGTCCATGCGCCCGCCCACGCCAACACTTGTGTGCACATAGCGTTGGCTTTGTCCGTGAACGCGAATTTCACGGCAGGCTCTTGCGATTGATTCATCATTGGTGAAAATCGCCCCGCCATCACCGTAACATCCAAGAGGCTTACTAGGAAAAAAGCTAGTACAACCAATAGTAGATAAATTGCAGCTCCTGTTGCCCTTATATTCCGCACCGAAACTTTGCGCAGCATCTTCAATCACCGGCAGATTATGTTTTTCCGCGATCGCATTAATCTCATTCATATCGGCAACTTGGCCGTACAAACTTACCGGCATAATGGCTTTAGTTTTATTGGTGATCTTCGCTTCGATCTTACTCGCATCGATATTACAGGTATCAGGCTCGATATCCACAAACACGGGCTTTGCACCCAACAACACAATTACTTCAGCCGTTGCCACAAAGGTGAAAGGTGTCGTGATGATCTCATCTCCAGGCTGAATACCTAGCGCCATCAAACTAATCAATAGCGCTTCCGTACCGCTGGCCACGGTTATGCAATGCTTGGCTCCAGTGTAAGCCTGAAGCTTGTCTTCAAGTTCTTTGACTTCCGGGCCCATGATGTACTGGCCATGCTCAAGCACACGATTGATTCGCTTTTGAATCTGCGGCTGCAGGGCTTTGTATTGTGCCTTCAGATCAATGAAAGGGATCAACATCAAACAATCTCCATCATGAGATCATCTTTTAAAGAATAACGTTGAGTGGTATGAGGACAGACATATTCACCTTCACCCACCAGCGGCATTGGGATCTGCTCACCATATTGACTCATCCAGCCAATTTGTTTTGCTGGCACACCAACCATCAATGCATAGGGTTTCACATCACAGGTCACAACAGCACCCGCTGCCACAAAAGCAAATTCGCCAATGGTGATACCACAAACAATAGTACAGTTGGCACCGAGTGTGGCGCCTTTTTTTACTAATGTGTCGCGGTATTGATCCTTTCGCTCGATCAAAGAACGAGGGTTATAAACATTGGTAAACACCATACTCGGCCCACAAAAGACACCCTCTTCAAGATTGACATTATCGTAAACAGACACATTATTTTGAATCTTGCATCGATCACCGATAGTGACCTTATTGCCTACAAAAACATTCTGACCTAAAGAAACACCTTGGCCAATTTTTGCACCACTGCACACATGAGCCCAATGCCAGACACGACTATCATCGCCAATCTGTGCACCTGCATCAATAATAGCCGTTGGATGGATTTGAATAGTCACTTCAATACTCAAGGGGAAGTGCGATTGTGCGTCCGTCACGAGCTGATAAATAAGCGGCTATCAAAAGCTCTAGAGACTTTAAGCCTTCACGCCCATCCGTCTCTGGCTCCGCTTCTCCACGCAATACATCAACGACATTTTTGTAATACAACGGATGACCAAACCCATATACTGATGTCGTTTCGTAGTTCGCACTAGCCACATCCTTATCGTAATCACTCTCGTCCTCAAATTCCCATAGCTGAATATCATTTACTGCAACGCCGCCCACTCGAACTGAACCCTTATCACCTAGAATCGTTATCGATCCTTCCATATTCTTTGGATAGGTAAGCATAGTGACCGCCATTGAACCTAACGCGCCATTTCGCCACTTAATATTTAAAACACCCGTATCTTCAACTTCAATATTACGAGACGTACTTGTCATTGCTTGAATAGAATCCACAGGGCCAATAAGCCAATCAATTAAGTCAACGTAATGACTCGCCTGGTTCATGAAAGCGCCGCCATCAAGCTCCCAAGTGCCACGCCATTTTGCTTGATCGTAGTACTTTTGAGGTCTGGTCCAGAAAACATTCAAATGCACCATTCGAATTTGACCAAAGCGTTTCTCGTTTACCGCTCGCTTGAGTAATTGAAGTGTTGGGTTACGACGATTTTGCTTAACAACAAAAAGCCTCACACCCGCTTTATCACAAGCCTTGACCATTGCTACACCATCAGACCAACGAGTCGCCATTGGCTTTTCGGTCATAACATGAACGCCGTGCGCAGCAGCGACTTCAGTTTGATAGGGATGGATTCCAGAAGGCGTGCAAAGAGTCACAATATCCAAATCTTCCTGCTCTAACATAGACTCAATGCTTCTGTATGCTGGCACTTGATATTTTAAACGGTGCTCTTCGAGAACATTCTTATCAACATCACAAATTGCAAAAAGCTCGACATTTTCAGCATGTTTTTGTATCGATTCAAAATGATTCTTGGCAATACGGCCACAACCAACTATGGCCATGCGAATCTTTCTATCTTTTATGATTTGATACATTTAAAACTCTTTTATTTCCTACCGATGCCGGAATACAAAACACCCTGTAAACGGACATCTTCTGCTTTTAGACAGTTACGACCATCCACAATCACTTCAAGTGGCAAGTTTTCAAGATCCTTTAATTTTAACTCACTTATCACATCACTATGCTCTGTAACGATGAGAACCGCCTTAGCCTTATTTAATCCATCATCAAGAGATTCGACTGTATTTTCAAAACTAATCCAACTATCAAACACATCAACTTTGGCACCTTTTTTCTCTAGCAACTCTTTAACTTCATAAAAAGGCGATTCACGCGGATCATCGACGTTCTTTTTATAAGCGACACCCAAGACTAAAATCTGCGTTCCTTTCAGCGGCAATCCTCGATCATTCAGCATATTCTGCAAAAGTGAAACCGTATACTCTGGCATGCCATTGTTCGTTGATCTGGCAAGCTGAATCATCTCCGGCATATACCCAGCTTTCTTTGAAGCGGCTTTCAACCACTCAGGATCAACAGCAATGCAATGACCGCCAACACCCACACCAGGGTAAAACGGCCCTTTGCCAAAGGGCTTTGTTGCCATGCCGTCAATTATATCCACGACATCCAAACCAAGAACATCACTGATTTTTGCCAACTCATTAACAAAAGCGATATTTACATCTCGAACGGTATTCTCCATCGCCTTAACCGCCTCAGCATCCCGAATTGATCGCATCATCGTGACACTACCCAAAGGTACTTGAGATACGTTTAAGCTGCCGTCATCATTCAAACTAAATTTAGGGTTCATGCTCGATTTGATTGCACGCACATCAAAGATACGGCCACCTAAAATAGACGCATAGAATTCTGCCGCCTGCTTTACGCCTTTTTCAGAGGTCGCCCCAACCACTCGAGGTATATTCTCCGATGTCCAGAAAGGATCCCCTGGGTTAACACGCTCAGGACAATGGGCAACATGGAAATCCTCACCCGCTTTCATATCTGTAAGCGATTCCAGCCTTGGTATCACCTCTTGCTCACATGTCCCTGGAAAAACAGTCGACTCAACGACAACTAGGGCATCTTTTTTTAGGAATGGCGCTATTGCATCAACAGCAGAATATAGGGGCAGCATATCTGGATCGTGATTTTCATCCACTGGAGTAGGAACACAGATAAGATAAATTGTAGCACTCGCTATTGCATTAACATCCGTTGTTGCCTTAAACCTTCCAGTCAGGTGACCTGCTTCTACTAAGCGCTCAACTTCAATATCTTTAATATGAGTAAGTCCCTGATTAATTTTATCAACTGCAAATTGATTGGTCTCTAAACCGATAACATCGTGCCCTTTAATTGCACATAATGCTGCTAGTGGCAGACCCACGTACCCAAGGCCTACAACACAGACTTTATTATTCATTATCCCTTCACCATTAAGTTAACTTTTTTCAAAACTTTTTCAGCCAATGACATCGCTTAAGCCACTAATCCTAAGGGTGGGATAATGGCTATTATCGGAGATCAATTTCCACCCGACAGACAATAGCTACCGCACAACAATTTATGCTGAAATTGAAGCAAAAAAACATGACTAAATTATACATATTCCCTAAAAAAAATTGAGTTTAAATTGAAACCTAAATTTGATTTACGTGATCTCCTTAAGGCACCCTTTAAGTGGTTGTTGCCATGATGGGATCTTAAGACTGAAGTGGTTTGTAATTTTTTATTTCCTAACTACTTTCTAACTTCTCTCTTCGGACGAATTGTTAATTCACCATTACAATTCTTACAAATTTTATTTAGACTTTTTGCACAATCAATACAATACGTACATTCAAATGAACATATCATTGCATCTGAAGAATAAGAAAAGCCTTATTGCAAATCTCAAACTCTGATTTCATCCCTAACGCCCTTCACTCCCACTCAATAAAAGCATTAGCGTAACGCATTGATTTATATGGTATTTATTTTAACTTTCTAACAAGTTTCTAACTTATTCAATCATTAGCAAGAACGAAGGGAGCCATTGAAACTCAATAGTATTAATGCATTAGTGAAAAGGCGATTGGATGGTATATAAGTCAACATTCACAAACGTTCAACTAATAATCACCTACCAAATTTTTTCTCATAAATTGGCTCAATTATCTTATCGAACTGCCATTTACTTCCAATGACCGATAAATGGTCATCGTCAGCATACAGCAACTGATTTTGTTGATTCACCGCAAAGCAAATACGGTCCTCGTTACAAAAAGCCTTATTAGCATCCAAAACAATAACCCCTTTAATCACATTTAGCTCATTGCGATAATCGCCTTGCCTAGCCAATACCGAACCTAAGGCTTGATCACATTTTTGGGCAAAATCAGAATTGAAGGGACGCGGCAAACAAGACCGCGCTTGAAAATGCAATTCTGGATTTTCGGTTACATAAAACAAAGCAACATTGCTTGTTTTTAAGGTATCAACCGTCCTTTGAAATCCGTTAAAATATTCCCTCTTATCTAACGACGGTACTTTTTGTTTAGAACTAGATGGTTCGTTACCCTCCCAATAAACAGGCCCTCTTGTAAATAGGATTACGCTATCTAAGTTTTGAAGCGTTTGGACATTAGAAATAATTTCGTCAATCCGTTCAGAGCAAGAGTTTTTCTCATCTTTGTTTCGCCCCCAAGGTGAGCCTAAAAAAGGTGGGCAAGATGAGTTAGCTAACAGTATCGTAGTAAGACCATACTCCTCTAATCCTTCCGAAATTCCTGGAAAAGCGACGTGTGCGTGACTATCACCTATTACAGCAACCACACCTTTCGAACCTTTAGCGCCAATTTTACAGTAGTTAAATTTACTTTCATTAATGTCCAAAAAATCCAAGCATTCTTTTTCTTTAGCGACTGTTCTTTTTAATTCATCTAAATTGGAATTGTATTCAATTACTGCACTTCGCGTTTTCACACCATTCGTTTGTTCAATTGAATATGCCATAACTCCAAGCAAAAATAATGAAATCACAAGGTGCTTGGCTTTTAATGCATTTTGAGTCTGCTTGCGAATAGGAGTTTCGACAAATTTATAAGTGAACCAAGCTAATATGATTGCTAAAAAAACTGCAATTATTCTTGCGTCTCTATGGGGCATTTCTCCTTCAACAATCTGAAGGAAGGATAAAATTGGCCAATGCCATAAATATAACGGATAACTAATCAATCCAAACCAAACAGCAATTGGATTCATAAGAAATATGCGGTTCAGCCAAGCCTTAGAACCACTAGAGATAATTAACACAGCACCTAAAACTGGAATTAGAGCCCATTTTGAAGGAAATGAAAGACTTTCATTGATGCGGATCACACCATAAGCCAATAACAGTAATCCGAGGAAAGACATAAGATTAGATGTGGTGGAACCATCAGCCTCTACGTCTTTAGAGCGAATAATTCTTACTAAAAGCTTATCAACCCATAGTTTCAATCGACTTAGCGCATCAGACTTATATAAGAAAAGCCAAGCTAAAACACTTCCACTTAATAGCTCCCAAAACCGCCCCAATGGCCAAAAAAACGTTTCTATCGGATGTGAATTAACAAAACGCAGATTTAAATAAAATGAAACCACAGCCACTAAAATTGTAATCTTAAGCAAATTAAACTTACGCTTCCAAGCAGACCAAAGCACCAATGGCCAAATGATATAAAATTGCTCCTCAACAGCTAAGCTCCACAAGTGAAGCATTGGCTTGGTTTCTGCGGCATTATCGAAATAACCACTCTCACCTACTAAAATGAAATTGGTAATGAACGCCACACCACTTGCTACGTGCTTACCAAGTTGAGAATATTCATCTGCTAATAAAGCAAACCAACCAAACGCCAATGAGGAAGCCATTACAAGGGTAAGAGCTGGGAAAATTCGTCGGATACGACGACCAAAAAAGTCAGTAAAGCTAAATTGCCCTTTGTCTAAATTTTCAAATATATGACTAGTAATCAAAAAACCACTGATCACAAAAAAGACATCTACGCCTATAAAGCCACCTTTCAACCAACTTGGAAAAGCGTGAAAGGCAACAACGGATAAGACAGCAAATGCCCTAAGACCATCAATTTCAGAGCGATAAGGCGATTTGTAAGTAGGAGATTGGTTCATTTGGCTCACTTGGTTCACTTGCTTAACTAAGCGAACAAGCGTCTAATTTTAATTATTTGATGGGTCAAAAGATTTAAATTTACTCATTAAATTCTCCGCAATTTAAATGAAATTATCCAGATTTTATTTGATTATTAATTAATGTAGGAATTTTTTCAATTTGCAAATAACCATTGTCAAAAAAAGGTTAGAGGTAAATTTTTTAATGTAAATTTTAAATATGAAAAAAATAACTTTAATAATTTCATTTTTTTGGTCACTTTTTGCATTTTCTGAAAATTCGAGACCTATGGCTGACGGACTATCTTCTTGTGCGGGAACGTACATGTTTGCTCAAGAGATATACAGAAATGCCAACAACGATGAACGTGTAAAAATGTTTGAGGATTTGTCGTCACAATATTTATCAGCTGCCGAAGCCAGTTATTTTCTTCTTAAAGATGGGTCTGTTTCACCGAGAAAGATTGCTGAAAATAACATGCAAAAAACATTCAACATGTGGATCCCAAGATTTAAGCAACTTATGACAGAAGAGGGTAGACAAGATAAAGGGGCAAACAACACCCTTCTCAAAGATCTTCTTGAAGATATTAAACTTTGTGCAATTATTGACAAATCTGGAAAGAAGCTTCTTAATGATTACAACAATTACCTATCCAAAAATTAATTCGACTGAATAGTGTCACTTAGTCCAGATTTTTCCAAAAAAGATATAAACAAAAACATTGATCGATTGATTA
>Ga0255778_10005241_pt1 | contig 10518 bp, 15 predicted proteins | sample 071ome_31_FD_179976 | JGI IMG/M metagenome (GOLD analysis project Ga0255778, IMG submission 179976) | Coastal salt marsh microbial communities from the Groves Creek Marsh, Skidaway Island, Georgia - 071405CT metaG (version 2) | ecosystem: Environmental > Aquatic > Marine > Intertidal zone >...
TTTGATCCTGCAACCGGTAAAACAACAATTGGAAAATACTTCATTGATGATGTTGAAGAAGGTCCATATGATGAAGTACTGATCATGCTTCGTAAAGAAGGTGAAACCGAAGCTGTTCCAACTCCTATTGAAAAACTTATCCCTATCATAGAAAGAAACTGTGAAATGTATGGTGATGCTGTTGTATTAGACAACATATTATAACCTATGAATAAACAAAGAAAAAAACAAAAAGAAAAAATACTTGACCGATATTATAACGAAATGATAAATTTTATTAAATACTGTTGGGAAGAGTGTTGTGAGGAACAAACTATTGAAAATCTTTATTTTGAAGTACAACGAAATCCATTTATTCCGACATTAGAAAATATCGGGTATGATCATGAATTCTTATATTTAGTTTTAGAAGAAGATTATTTAATAAGTCCATATGATTTATCATTTAAATTTGTTAATAACATTATAAAAGAATTTGAAGCTGAAATTCTCGGCTCCAAATTATAATAAAAAAATTATTAATTATTATAAATACCTTAATAATATAAAGGAAAGCTTATGTATTTTGAATATTGGCACATCGGTATATTTTTTGTTTGGTGGGCAATCTCTGTATTTTTCATCGCCAGATCAGCACGATATGATGGTTTAGCTGAAGGTGCTGAAACAACTATTAAAATGTTAGAAATCCAAAAATTCATCAAAATCTCTGATGACGGCGAAATCTCTGCTGGTTCTAAAAAATAATAAAGAAAATTTATTATTATAATAAAAAAATATAATTAAAAAAGTGAAAAAAAGCATGTACATTCTCTGCCAGTTTGGTATAATATAACTATAAACAATTAAACGAGAGGTTATTATGAAAGAACAATTTATTAGAGACGCATTTACTGTTAAAGATATTGCAAAAGGTTTTGGTACAATTACTTGGAAAGTAAGAGGTTTTTGGGCGACTCCAGTTGAAGTTCATTTTGAAAGAAGTTGGAATATCAACCAAACCGGTGTTTGGAAATTTGAGATCTCACATGCTTCTGGTGGTCATGAAGAAGGTGTATCAGATTCAGAAAGAGCACGTAATTTAGCTGCTGCTTTAAACGATGCTGCCGATACAGTTGATTTCTTAAAGAATGTTGAAGGTCAGATTGAAGCTGCTTTTCAAGAGCAAATAAAAGAATCATCTGCAGTTTTGGCAATTTAATTAAGGAGAGATATGACTAATAACAATAATTCTGGCGGCCAATGGTGTTCCACACCAGATAAAAACGGTAGAAGAGAGTGCATTCCTTTTAAAGATTATCTTAAAATGACAGATGCACAGAAAAAACAATTTAACAGACAGAGAGGGTTAGATGGCAAGAAGTAAATCTTATGTAGGTACATTTGATGTCAATTCAGCTTCAGATATGATTGAATTAGACAAAATCAGAAAAGAAATCATTCCAGCAGTCAATGCTAAAACATCCAAAAAGGTTCGCCTTGTTCTCAGAGGCAGAAAACCTATCAACAAACTCGAAATCAACACATTACCTCACGGATCTTGTATGGTTCGTAAACGTGTTGTTTCTTATGATTATTTCGGAAATATCGTTGGTGGTCTTAAAAATGCCACTCAATTAGATGCATATATCTACCGCAGGTAGAAAAAAAAGCGAAAAAAACTTAAAAAAAGCATGTACATTTGCCCCAAATGTGGTATAATATACTTGTGTTTAGATGATGAGAGGTTAAATTGAATACAGTTAAGGTTACACGAGCTAAGTCAAATGATGTCAAAAAGATGGCCGAAGATGTCGTTTTTTGGTGTTATAATAAATTACTTCCTCACCATTCAACAATTCATGTTGATATAGATTTCAAACACATTCGTCAGACTGGTTATGACGGTCTTTGCGAATGGCAAGATACGAATGTTGCTCCTCGAGAATTTAAGATTACTGTACATAAAGGTTTCGGTAAGAAAAATATTATTCAAACAATTATTCACGAAATGATTCATGTTAAGCAATACGCTAAAGGTGAATTAGCTGAACGATATCGTGGTGGTCATACTCAATATTGGAATGGTGTCGATCACAATGAAACAGAATATGAAGATCAGCCATGGGAAATTGAAGCTCATAGCTTAGAAGATGCTCTATACGAAGAATACATTAATTATATAAATAGCTATGGATAATTTACAAGGAATTGAAGATTTCATGGCTCTGAATAGAGAATTTATGAAGCGTGCAAGAGTACGTACTTCATTTAATTTAAAATCACAAGATATTGGTTCTTTAACTTATAAAGAAGAGATTCGTACGTTGTTTAATGAAGATATGTTTGTTAAGCTATTAAATCCAGAGCAATATTACATTTCATCAGCAGAATTTAAACAAGCTGATGGATCTAAGCAAAGAAAAAACGTTGTACAAAAAGCTATTGAAAAATTAAGAGCCAAAACGCAAAACTCATTCAAATACCTATACAATTATAATATTAAAGGTGTAGGTCCTGGTGAAGTTATGTTTTACTATCTCACAGATGATTTATTCTGTGGTGGTGGTTCATCTGATGTTGACTTAAACTTTCAAGGTGGTAAAGCAAATTCATACGAATTAAAATCTTCTCTGATCAGAAAATCTGATGGCACAATTGCTGGATTTTTTACTGGTGGCAGAGTTGTTGTCGATCAATTAGTAACAGAGATCAAAAAATTAGCAGCAGAAGGAAATATTAATACTGGATCAGAAGCAAATGGTGTTTCAAGTAGTGGTATAGTTGAATTAAGAAAGAACGAAGTTACTGCTGGACGAATGAAAATAATTGAAGATAAGTATAGAGATATTGTACATAAAAATTATTTTGCTCAACACAAATTTATATTTACTTCAAACGAAACAGCAGGCGGATATTTAGTAGGAGATATAATGTATATGGGTAATGTCCCAAAGAAAAACATTTATATTGATTCTATTACTCAAGGTAAATTTAAACCACGTTTATGGGGTTTAACAAATAATACTCATTTAACACCATACAAATAAAATATATGCAAAAGTTTAAACAATATTTAGAAGAAAAAAAGAATACACACATGACTCACCTCGAAGATAAAGTCATTTATGGAGGTGTAGACGGTGTACGTGATGCTATTCTCGCTTTACGTGGTTTGCGAGATATGCTAGCTGGTCATGCACAAAGAGAAGTAGATGTTACTGTAAAATGGGACGGAGCTCCTGCTGTTGTCTGTGGAGAAGATCCAGATGATGGTAAGTTTTTCGTTGCAAAGAAAGGTGCATTTAATAAAACCCCAAAAATTTATAAATCTCATGCTGATATTGATGCTGATATTCCTAATGCTGATCTGAACAATAAAATGAAGATTGCATATACTGAATTATCCAAACTTGGTATTAAAGGTGTTGTCCAAGGCGATATTATGTTTACATCAGATGATCTTAAAAAGGAAACTATTGATGGAGAAGATTACCTTACTTTTCATCCTAATACCATTGTATACGCTGTTAAGTCTGATTCTGCTGAGGCCAAAGATATTCGACAAGCTAATATTGGTGTTGTGTTCCACACATCGTACACTGGCAAAACGTTCCAAGATATGCGGGCGAGTTATGGAGTCGACGTATCCAAATTTAGGAAAGTACGAAGTGTCTGGGCACAAGATGCAGAACTCAGAGATTTATCAGGTTCTGCTTCACTCACAAAAGCGGATACTGATGAAATCACTACTGCACTCTCAAAAGCTGGCAAAATCTTTTCGAAAATTGGACGATCAATCCTAGAAGCAGTCAAAAATAACGAAGAATTAGCAGGATATATAGAACAACACATCAATGCAAATGTAAGACAAGGTCAAATGATTGGTGATTCACGTAGACACGTTGATTCTCTGATCAGATTTGTTTCAGATAAGTATAATAAACAAATTGATAAACTTAAATCTGATAAAGGTAAAGCTAATAAAACAGCACAAAGAGATGCAGTATTAAGCTTTTTTAGTCCTAGAAACAAAGCAAATCTAATTAATTTCTTTGAATTACAAAAATCTTTGATAGTGGCGAAGTTAATTATTATAAATAAGTTAAACAAGGTGAATAGTTTGAGCACATTCGTGAAGACTAGTAAAGGTTTTAAAGTTACTGGTGCTGAAGGTTTTGTAGCTATAGACAAACTTAAAGGTGGTGCAGTTAAATTAGTTGATAGATTAGAATTCTCTGCTAATAACTTCAGCGCTGACATTATTAAAGGCTGGGATAAAGGACGATAATCCTACCCTAATGGGAATTGCGAGAAAACACATGTATAGTTTTAAAGACTTACTGGCAGTTGATTACAAGCCAGGAGAAGACGAACAAATTAAAAATAATGCTAAGAAGCGTAAGCGTGCTGACGTAGAAGAAGCATTAACCATGCAACAGCGTATGAAAAAGAGACAAGTCATGCGCAGAATGAAAGCTAAGATTGCAATGGGTCGTCGTAAGGCTATGCGTCGTACCGCAAGTACCGAAGTTCTTAAGAAACGTGCACAAAGAAAAGCACGTTTAATGGTCCTCAAAAAGTTTCTAAAAGGTAAAGATAAGAAAGATTTATCTTACTCTTCTCGTGCTGCTTATGAAAAGATGGTTAATCGTAAACAAGCAGTAGTCAATAGATTAGCAAAGAAATTAATTCCTAAACTTCGTCAAGCTGAGCGTGATCGTAAAGTTAAGAGAAATCAAAATAAGGCAGCTCCGAAATGATAAAAGGATTTTCTGATTATATTACAGAAGCTGCAAAGGAATGTACATTTACATTTGGTAGATTTAATCCACCAACAACTGGTCATGAGAAACTACTTGATGTAGTTGCAAAGGTAGCACGTAACACTAAATATTTTGTATTTGCATCTCAATCATCTGATGCAAAGAAAAACCCACTTGATTATTCAACAAAGATCAAATACATGCGTAAGATGTATCCTAAGCATGCACGTTCTATTATGATTGATAAAAAGATCAGAACAGTATTTGATATTCTTGTTAGATTATATGATCAAGGTTATAATAAAGTAAACATGGTTGTTGGCTCTGATAGAGTTAATGAGTTTGAAGTATTATTAAACAAATATAATAATCAAAAAGCTCGTCATGGTTTTTATAACTTTGAAGGTGGTATTAATATCGTATCTGCTGGCGAAAGAGATCCAGACTCTGATGATGTAACTGGTATGTCAGCTTCTAAGATGAGAGCTGCTGCAGCCGCAAATGATTTTGCCTCATTCTCGCAAGGATTACCAAAATCATTTAAGGATGGTCAAGCACTCTTTAATGATGTTCGAAAAGGTATGGGTTTGAAAGAATCTTATGACTTTAGAGAACATATTCAACTCGAGCCTGTATCTGAAACTAGAGAAGCTTACGTCCAAGGTGATCTATTTTCAGAAGGTGATGTTATTGTAGTAAAAGAATCAGATGAGGTTGGTGAGGTTATCATGCTTGGTTCTAATTACGTTTTAGTTGAAATGGCTGATGGTAAGAAACTACGTAAATGGTTAGAAGATGTTGAATTAGTAGAAGCTCAAGATCCAGACATTAAAGATAGAGAAGGATCACAACCCGCAGAATATCATAAAGGTTTATCTAAGTCAACTAAAATTAAACGCGATGCCCAATTTAAGAAGCAAGCGAAGATGGCAGATGACAATCCTGCGGCATATAAGAAAGCTCCAGGAGATAGCGTAAAAACTAAACCTTCAAAACATACAAAGAAATATCATAAAATGTATGGCGAAGGATTTAAATCATTTTCTACTTTCAATGAAGTAATTACCGAAGATGTAACAAAGGCATTACAAAAGAAAGCAGATAAAACTGGTATGCCAGTAGGTGTACTTAGACAAGTTTATAATAGAGGCGTAGCTGCATGGAAAACTGGTCACCGTCCTGGTGCAACAGCATCTCAATGGGGTTTCGCAAGAGTTAATAGTTTTGTTACCAAGTCAAAAGGAACTTGGGGCGGAGCAGATAAAGATTTAGCAGCAAAGGTAGGAAAATAGAATGTCGCATTTTAAAGTTGGTCAAGGTGTAAAATGTAAAGCAAGTGGAATGACTGGTAAAGTTATTGAAGTTGATCCAAAAGAAAAAGGAAAATACTATAAGGTACAACGTACTGATGGTAGTATGAAACAATATTCACCTGACGAATTAACAGCTTTAAAAGAATCTTGGGACGATGAAAGAATGGATATCATTGGTCAAAATGGCAATGATGGTTTACATTATGAAATCCAAGAAGCTGCTGGAGATGTAGATACTGACAATAGAGTTGTTTCTGCAACACGTAAACCAACTATCCAACGAGGACCGGATGGTAAACCACATGTAGTAATGAGGCCAACACACATGAAAAAAATAGAATCAAAAGTACCTTTCGATCCACCATATAAGAGAGTTAAAAGCAGTGTAACTGTTGATAAATCTGGTGCTAAACATGGACCAATGTCGAAAGCAAGACATCTATCTCAATTAGCGATGAGAGATGCTGAAAAGAAATTAAAGAATGTGAGAAAAGAAAAGACAGAAGTAGATGAATTAAATAAATCTACAATGTCAAGATATACGCGTGCTGCTGCAAGAGATATTAGTTTACAAAGTATTAGAGGTAATACTAATAAAATTAATAAACGTGTAAAAGGTATTGATAATGCAACTCATAAGTTGGCAATGAGAAAAGAATCAATACATCATGATATCGATCATACAGATCCAGATTTTAAATATCTATTGAAAAAACATAAGGTTACTCATACCGTAGTTAAGAAAGGCCCACAATCTGGGTATGACAGTATTAAATTACATGGTGATAAAAAGAATGTACAACACGTTTCAAAGGTATTAAGAAATCCACATCTACATCAAAACGAAGATTTAGATTTAGAGCTATATAATCTAATTGCTGAAGAAGCATTTGATGAAGCAATTGAGTTATTCGAAAAGAATGAAAAAGAAATGAAGATGGCTTCATCTCAAATTGAGTTCATTGAATATGCTGCTGAAGAAATTGAAGAGTGGTTAGAATCTAATGATGATACACCAGAATGGTTCCAAAATAAATTAACAAAAGCATTTACACTTATCGAAGAATTACATTCATATGTAGAAGGTGATGAAGAGCAAGGTGATGATGCTGAAGATATGAAAGAAGCGTATACAGGTGGACCTCATGATCATGCTTGGGTTAATAAATCAGATAAGTTAGAAAGAGCTAGAGATAGAGCTAAGAGAATGGGTGATCATAAAAAACATGCAGAACTAGATGCTCAAATCAAGCAACATTATAAGCGTGGTCCTGGTGTGCGTGAAAGCGAAGAAGTAAATGAATTATCAAAACAAACTTTAGGTAATTATATTAAGAAAGCATCACGTCAAAGAGCTACTGCTTCATTTGCAAGTGGTCAAGCAACTAAATCAGATGAAATAAAAACTAGTTTAGATCAACAAAGAAAAGCTGGTCAGCATGATAAACAAAATATAAAACGTGCTGCAGGTATAAACAAAGCGGTTAATAAATTAACTAAAGAAGATACACAAATTGATGAATTATCAAACGATCTTTTAAAAAGATACGATCAAGGTGTTGAGAAAAAGCATAGACAACCTGATGGTTCAACGAAATATAAGAGTACTAATCAATCATTGAAACGTCTTATTGGTGGTCTTCGTTCTTCAAAAAGACAAGCAGGTTTTAAAGCACCAACTGATAAAGTTTCAAAAGCACAACATCTTGCATCATATGGTAACAAAAAAGAATCAGTTGAATATGATTTAAACGAAGATGCAAAAGTTATTGCTCATTTAGTTAAAAAAGGTTTAAATCCTAAAGATGCTGCTGCTTCTACAAAGAAACATTTACCTTATGTTAAGAAAGCATACGGTAATCTTTCACCTGCTCAAGCAGCTGCAAAAGTTAGTATAGCAAGAGCAAATGAATCAGCTAAAAACATTGATGAATTATCTAAGAATACTTTAGGTTCTTATATTGGAAAAGCAACTGATGATAAAAAAGCTTGGAAAGATGTTAGAACAGCTTTTGCAAGAAAAGGTGAAAAAAATCATGGATTTGAAAACTCAAAAATAGCAAAAAGAAATACGGGTATTAAGAAGGCAGCATCTCGATTGGCTAAAGAAGATACACAACTTGATGAACTATCACCTGCTACATTGAATAGCTATCAAAAGAAAGCTACAGATTCTGCTGGAGATAATGCACTATCACATCCAACTGATAAGAAAGCACAAAACATCTTACGTAAAAGATTTGCTGGTTTAAAGAAAGCAGCTAAAAGATTAGGTGAAAATAGCTATGAAAAGATTCGTGGTAATAAAAATAAAAGTGATGATGATTTAAAACCAAATGAATCTATGGCTAGCGGTGAAAAAAACTTACAATTAGATAGAGAAAAAGCTGTAAAAGCAAAGTTAAAGCCTAATGATCGTACTAAGATAGATGCGATTAGATCTATGATGAGAAACGCAAATAAGAATTAATTATGAAAACGTTTAAATCATATATTGCCGAAAATTACACAAGAAAAGAATTGCCACAAATTAAAATCAAGCATCTTGAAAATATAGATCACGAAATTGTGTCTCTAAACATAGATGAGGTTATCCCAGTTCAAAAAGAACGTATAATGGAAAAAATCGAACGACAAGTTAATAGATTATTAGAAGGTGTATATTCACCTATAGTAGTTGATTGCAACAATAAAATTATTAATGGACATCATAGATACGATGCTGTAAGACAACTAGGCGAAACTACTATTCGTGTTGCACGTATTCCGCATACGATAGAAAGTATAATTGAAATGTCTGTTAGTAAATTAAATGACTATGAGAAGAAAGCTCGTAGAAATGCTATTATTAATGCTATTAAACCAGGTAAAAAAGCTGATGCTAAATACCAAAAGAGAGTTGCAGGTTTAAAGAAATCTGCAAAGAAAACTGGTACAAAATATTCGGATGCATGGCATGAAGACGTTTAAAGAATATACTCAGCTTGAAGAAGGTATCGCAAAAGACCTTTTAAAGGATCTTGCTAAAATCTTTCTTACTCGAAAAGTATTTCATAAGTTAAAGAGAGCAAGAAATGCTGATAAGTATAAAGCAGCAATTCAACAACTCAGATCTATGAGAGCTGAAGTACGTAAACTTGGTGGTCCAAATGCATTCATTGCTAAACATCCAGAAGTAAGAGGTATTAATCCTGGAATGTTAGATCAGAATTTGATTAGTTTGGCTGCAAGTAATAACAATATTAATTATAGAGAATTCCTCGCTATTTTAGATAAGAAAACTCGTTATGAAGATGCATCGAATAGAGAATGGGGAACAGATAGCTTAACAAAAATTTATAAGAAAGACACCCCAGGTGAGAGTTGAATTATAAAAGGTTATAAATATAACTATGTTAGACTTTAAGACATATATTTGTGAAGAAGCAGAGTACCAAGGTAAGAAGGTAAAACTAAATGATCCTATTCGTACTTCTGAGAATCCAAATAAAAAATTTAAAGTATATGTACGTGGACCAAAAGGTAACGTAGTTGTAGTTCGCTTTGGTGATCCTAATATGGGAATCAACAGAGACAATCCTGAAAGACGTAAATCTTTCAGAGCACGACACAATTGTGAAAATCCTGGTCCTAAATGGAAAGCTAGATATTGGTCATGTTATCAGTGGCGTGCTAACGCAAAAGTAGACAATTAAGGGGAGTAATATGGCTACGAACAAATCTTCGACAGAAGAATTATTAGCGCAACACTTGGCAGTAGATGCATCAAGATTAGATCGTATCGAAAACAAGATTGATAAGCTAGCCGAAACAGTTATTTCTTTGGCAAGAGCAGAAGAAAAATTATTAGCTCTTGAAGAAGATAAGCAGTTCTTAATGGATAGAATGGTTAAGAACGAAGATAGAATTGAGCATATTGAAAAGAAAGTTGATGAGACTGCTATTACAGTTACAGTTATAAATCGACTATTTTGGATAGCTATTACAGTAACCGCCACCGCATGGATTGGCAACTTGTTAATGCACTAGGAGAAACTAATGAACGCAATTGAAGAAGCATATCTAAGAATGAAACAAGAGGAGCTCGAAGAGAGAGCCAAATGTTCGACTAAAGAAGACGCATCGAATGATAAGTCTGATGACGGTGAAGGTTTAGATAAAGCTGATCCAAAACAAGCTAAGAAAGACTTTAAAGATCGTAAAGACAAAGACATCGATAATGATGGTGACGTTGATGCATCTGATGAGTATCTTCATAAAAAGCGTAAAGCAATTTCAAAAGAAATGGAAAAAGAATCTGTTGAAGTTGATGCTGGTATCCTAGAAGCATTCGAAATTATTGCTGAAGCTACTGCTAAAAAAGAAGCTATTGAAATCGATGATGAAGATGGCGAAGTAACTAAGAAAGACGATGACAAGAAAAAGAAAGCTAAGAAAGGCGAAGAAGAAGTTGTCGACGA
>Ga0255778_10005242_pt1 | contig 10518 bp, 11 predicted proteins | sample 071ome_31_FD_179976 | JGI IMG/M metagenome (GOLD analysis project Ga0255778, IMG submission 179976) | Coastal salt marsh microbial communities from the Groves Creek Marsh, Skidaway Island, Georgia - 071405CT metaG (version 2) | ecosystem: Environmental > Aquatic > Marine > Intertidal zone >...
CAATATTCGGCATGCTATTAAGGAAGTTTTTGCATCTCTTTACAATGATAGAGCCATTTCTTATAGGGTTCATAAAGGATTTATTCATTCTGAAGTAGCCATTTCTGCTGGTGTTCAGCAAATGGTACGAAGTGATATTGGCTGCTCAGGCGTTATGTTTACCATTGATACAGAATCTGGTTTTAAAGATGTAGTTTTCATTACTGCGTCTTACGGCCTAGGTGAAACCGTAGTTCAAGGTGCAGTCAATCCTGATGAATTTTATGTTCATAAACCCCTGCTTGCTGAAGGTAAGCCTGCAATCGTTCGACGGTCAATTGGATCAAAAAAAATAAAAATGGTTTTTAGTGAAGATACCAAGGCGGGACTAAGTACAAAAACGATTGATGTTGAGGATAAGCTTGCTAATGAATTTTGTATAAGCGATGAAGATATCCTAGAGCTTGCAAAATATGCAATGACCATTGAATCTCATTACAAGTGCCCCATGGATATCGAGTGGGGAAAAAATGGTCTTGATGGAAAAATTTATATCTTACAAGCGCGGCCTGAAACCGTTAAATCTCAAGAAAAAAGTGGTACAGAGGTCTTTAAGTTGCTCGAAAAAAGTAAAGCAATTGTCGCTGGTCGTGCAGTGACACAAAAAATTGGGGTGGGTCCAGTGAGAGTTGTAAGTGATCCTGCAGAGATGCACACCGTTCAACCTGGAGACATTTTAGTGGCTGATATGACTGATCCTAATTGGGAGCCTGTTATGAAGCGAGCCTCAGCTTTAGTAACAAATCGAGGTGGACGAACTTGTCATGCAGCCATTATTGCTCGTGAACTTGGTATTCCTGCGATAGTGGGAAGTGTTAATGCTACGGAACTACTTAATGATGGAGACTTGGTAACTGTAGCTTGCTCTGAGGGTGAAACAGGAATTGTTTACCAAGGAGAACTTAAATTCGATGTTAAAACAGAAAACCAGGGTGATTTAAAAGAGCCTCCGGTTAAAATCATGATGAATGTTGGAAACCCTGATATGGCTTTTACATTTGCTCAAACGCCCAATCATGGCGTTGGGTTGGCTCGTCTCGAGTTTGTCATTAACAACATGATTGGAATCCATCCAAAAGCCATCATAAATTATTCAGCAATGCCAGCCGATATCCAAAAAACGATTGATTACCGAGCTCGAGGATATAAAAATCCAAAGGATTTTTATGTTGAAAAAGTCTCTGAGGGCGTTGCTACGATTGCGGCAGCATTTTATCCCAACCCTGTCATTGTTCGTTTATCTGACTTTAAATCTAATGAATATAAAAAACTTGTTGCTGGTGATATTTATGAGCCTGATGAGGAAAATCCTATGATTGGATTTAGGGGTGCGGCAAGATACATCTCTAAAGAATTTCAAGAATGTTTTGCGCTCGAGTGTGAGGCCATGAAAAAGGTAAGAGATAAGCTTGGGCTAACCAACGTTCAGCTTATGATACCTTTTGTAAGAACCCTCTCTGAAGCTACTTCTGTGCTAGATCTGATGCAAAAATATGGTTTGCAACGTGGTGAAAATAATTTAAAAATTATCATGATGTGTGAGGTTCCATCTAATGCAGTTATTGCTGAAGATTTTTTAAATCATTTTGATGGATTTTCAATTGGATCAAATGACCTTACACAATTAACGCTTGGCACTGACAGGGATTCTGGAATCCTTGCAGAGGGCTTTGATGAAAGAGACCCTGCCGTAATTAAACTGATAGAAGCTGCGATTGCTGCTGGCAAAAAAACCAAGAAATACATTGGTATATGTGGGCAAGGGCCTTCGGACCACCCAGATTTTGCAGATTGGTTAGTCAAACAAGGTATTAGCTCCTTATCTTTAAATCCTGATACCGTCATTAGTACCTGGAAACAAATCACAAATAATGACTGAAAAAATTAAAAGAGCTGCTTTTTTTATTTCTGATGGTACAGGAATTACGGCTGGCTCTCTTGGTGGTTTATTAGCACATTTTCCTGAAACTGATTTTGAACAAATACGTGTTCCCTTTACGGACTCTATTTCTAAAATTGAAGATGCTCAAAAACGTATTGTTAATGCAAAACTTTCGACAAAGCAAAGACCTGTTGTCATTATGTCCATTGGTGATCCAAACTTGGCATCTGAGTTAAAACAGGTTGATGCTTACTATGTAGATCTTTTTGAATCCTTTATTCATCCTCTAGGTAAAGAGCTCAATCAAACTGCCCTCACTAGGCCAGGCGTTTCGCATAGCATCAAGGGTGCTAATTATGGATCCCGCATGGAGGCTATTAATTTTGCCTTAGGGCACGATGATGGGATGACGCATTCTGGTCTTAACCAAGCTCAAGTTATTTTAATAGGTGTTTCTCGAAGTGGTAAAACGCCTACAAGCATCTACCTAGCCATGCAATTTGGAATTAAAGCAGCCAATTATCCCCTCATCCCTGAAGACTTTGAAAGGGGCTCCCTACCTCCTATTCTTGAAGGCTACTTAGATAAAATTTTTGGGCTTACCATCAGACCAGAAAGATTACACTCGCTGCGGAGCGAAAGAAGGCCTGATTCTCATTATGCGTCTCTTGCAAATTGTAGAGAAGAGATTTTAAATGCAGAAACTTTAATGAAAAAAATAGGTATTCCTATGGCTGAGTCTACGTCAAGATCAGTTGAAGAACTCTCGGCAATCATTATTCAGCACATGAAAAATTAATTATTTAGATATGGTTTTAAAGTATTTAGGAATACAGAAGATTCCGGTGAAACGGTACTAGGAAAAACATTTATTTTTTTTGCATCAGGGGCAACTACATATTTATAAAAATTCCACATGGGAGCCTCACCGGTTCTATCATATAAAATTTTATAAACAGCATTAGCTTTGTTACCCACGACACTCGATTTACTCATCATGGGAAATTCAACCGCATAGGTAAGTTTACAAAAATCTTGAATTTCTTTGTCCGTCTTAAGCTCTTGATTGAAATCATTTGATGGAAAGCCAACAACAAGAAGTTTATCTTTATTGTTACTGTAAAGCTTTTCTAGGCCCTCAAATTGCGAGGTAAAACCACACTTACTTGCCGTGTTAACAAAGATAATTGGCTTATCCTTATGATCACACAAATTAAAATTTTCGCCTTGCAATGTCGTCAATTTTTGATTGTAAATATCATCGCATGCAGACCAAGCCATCAAAGGCATAAAAAACAAAAATAATAATAGTTTTCTCATGTATCTTTGACCTTTTTTTTCAGAATAATGTTCATTTTTTATTTTTTCTCCATAGCCAAGGAGAAATAGCCTTTTCTTTCCACAAACCTATTTTTTTTAATTTAGCTTGATGTTCATTTTCATCGTAAATTTGGTATTGCTCCTGAGCCTGATCAAATTTAGCATATTTTTTAAAATGCCAGGCCGCTCCAGCTTTAATCATTTCTAAATTTACATCCACTTCATCTAAAGATATAACCCCTAACAATCTTTTGTATTTATCTTTTTTATCGCTAATAACAGTAACCTTTTTTTTCAAAATTAATTGTTCAAGTGCAAATTTAGATTCTTTGCCATAAGATTGATCAAGCTCTGGTGCATCAATATGATGCAATCTTACTTTTAATTTTTCTTGATTATCGTTTAAAAGATGAACGGTGTCACCATCAACAACATTTATTATCACGCCCTCCTCGTTTGCATAGCATATTTGATAGAATAAAATGATAATTAATGTAATTAAATTCTTAAGCATTTTTATGAAATATATAACCAAATTAATTTTTCTAAATCTTTTTATTGCCACAACTACTTTTGGTGCCGATTTTCAATACTTTTTATCCCCCTATTTTTTTAAAAATCCGCAATCTTATTGGGTCAATGGGAATCAAAATATAAAGTATAACTTAGGGGAGCTTTTCAGCGAAGCAATCAATCAAACAGGTAATAATTTATACAAATGTAGCAATGAGAGTATCTCTGATGCTGTTATAAACATTTATCCTGTGACTGTTTATAATCCAGTAACATATCAATTACAATCCGATGTAAAAATACGAATCTATTCACTCAAGAAAAAAAATATTGATGAATTATTAGTTATTGAAAAACAAGTCATTCATCTTGATACTAACTCTGAAAAAAAAATTATCGCTCACTACAAAAATCTATCAAATAAAATTTATCAATCTTTACAAGCATTAGAATTAGGTACTGATAAAAAAATGAATGGTGAAATTTGTAAATTTCTATAACTCTTGAATCTAATGGCGGAAGGGGCGGGATTCGAACCCGCGTCAGAGCATATACTCTGAACACGCTTTCCAGGCGTGCGATTTAAACCACTCATCCACCCTTCCTAGCTTAAAATTATACAATATTATTAAAGTCAAAATTAAATTGCATTTTAATTAACTCTTATATATGATATATAAGAGTTAATTTAATTTTATTCAATTATCATATTGATATGAAGGTGTAAAAGAGGGATAATGCACCATTAATTTTTTATCCAAAGATGTGTTCGGGAGGACAAATGGCTTTTTCTACATTAAAAGATTTAGGAGTTAAGAATAACCCCTACAGCAAAGAAAAATATGACAATTACATTAATGGTAGATGGGTAAAACCAGTTGATGGTCAATATTTTGAAAACATTACGCCCCTTTCAGGTAAGCCTTTCTGCGAAGTAGCACGCTCAAATGAGAAAGATATTAATTTAGCCCTTGATGCCGCTCATGCAGCAAAAGATGCATGGGCAAAAACGAGTACAACTGAAAGATCAAATGCTTTATTAAAAATAGCAGATGTAATGGAGGCTAATCTAGAAAAAATTGCTTTAGCTGAAACCATTGATAATGGCAAACCTATTCGCGAAACGATGGCAGCTGATATACCGTTAGCGATTGATCATTTTAGATATTTTGCTGCTGCTGTAAGAGCTCAAGAAGGATCTATTGGTGAAATTGACGATAATACAATGGCCTATCATTTTCACGAGCCATTAGGTGTTGTTGGTCAAATTATTCCTTGGAACTTCCCTATCCTTATGGCTGCATGGAAATTAGCACCAGCCATTGCTGCTGGTAACTGTGTGGTTATGAAACCTGCGGAACAAACTCCAGTATCAATTCTAGTGCTTCTAGAGGTTATTGGTGATCTTTTACCTCCGGGGGTACTTAATATTGTGAATGGTTTTGGTTTAGAGGCTGGAAAACCTTTAGCAAGCTCGCCTAGAATCGCAAAAATTGCCTTTACAGGTGAGACAACAACTGGTCGATTAATCATGCAATATGCATCACAAAATATTATTCCTGTAACTTTGGAATTGGGTGGTAAGTCACCTAACATCTTCTTTGAGGATATCATGGATAAAGATGATGCCTTCTTTGACAAAGCTCTTGAAGGTTTCACAATGTTTGCCCTGAACCAAGGTGAGGTATGTACATGTCCCTCACGTGCTCTTATACAAGAATCAATCTATGATAAGTTCATGGAAAGAGCTCTAGAGAGAGTAAAAGCTGTTAAGGGTGGAAGCCCACTTGATTCATCTTGTATGATTGGCGCTCAAGCTTCTAGCGAACAGGTTGAAAAAATTATGTCTTACATCAAGTTAGGGCAGGAAGAAGGTGCTGAACTTTTAACAGGTGGTAACAAACGTTCTGTTGATGGTTCTCCTGACGGATACTACATTGAACCAACAGTGTTTAAAGGCCACAATAAAATGCGTATCTTCCAAGAAGAAATTTTTGGTCCAGTTGTTTCTGTTACAACCTTTAAAGATGAGGCTGAGGCTCTTGAAATTGCAAATGATACCCTTTACGGTCTAGGTTCTGGTGTTTGGACAAGAAACGGTAACGTTGCATTTAGAATGGGTCGAGGAATCAAAGCAGGAAGAGTTTGGACAAACTGTTACCATGCCTACCCCGCTCATGCAGCTTTTGGTGGGTATAAACAGTCTGGTATTGGTCGAGAAACTCATAAGATGATGCTAGATCATTATCAGCAAACAAAGAACCTACTAGTTAGTTACTCTGAATCTAAACTAGGATTCTTTTAAAAAATTAGTTAAAAAAGGTTTACAATGAAAGGCAGATTATTATCTGCCTTTTTTTATGATTTCAAGAATTACATCAACCGAATCTGCTAATAAATTAATAGATGAATTAACCAATACTCATGGTGAATTAATGTTTCATCAGTCAGGTGGATGCTGTGATGGAAGTGCTCCGATGTGTTATCCGGCTGGGGAATTTTTTCTTGGTGGATCAGATGTTGAGATTGGTGTAGTCCATGGGGTCCCTTTTTACATGAGCGCTTCTCAATTTGAATACTGGGAACATACACACTTAACTCTCGACGCAATTCAAGGAACAGGTGGACAATTCTCGCTAGAGAGACCTACGGGACAAAGATTCATTATACGTTCAAGATTATATACTGACGAAGAATGGGATTACCTAAAAAAACATCCTGTAAAAAATTGTGGTTAATCTCATCACATAACCATCATATAAGTTAAAATAGAATTGGCGGGCCTCCTCGCATTGTTAGTTAGCCAACCTGGTCAGGTGCGGAAGCAAGCAGCCACAACTAATGACACAAGTGCCGAGGGTTTGGCTCGCCAAATTTTTTTATAATAGGATTTTATGGCATATCAAGTTTTAGCAAGAAAATGGAGACCAAAATCATTTGAAGAGCTTATTGGTCAAGAATCAACAGTTATTGCCCTGAAAAATGCCTTAGATAAAGATAGGTTGCATCATGCTTACCTTTTCAATGGTACCAGGGGTGTTGGAAAAACTACTTTAGCCAGAATTTTAGCCAAAGCTTTTAATTGTGAACAAGGCACATCATCCAAGCCCTGCTTAGAATGCAATACATGTAAAGAAATTGATACTGGAAGATACGTTGATCTAGTTGAACTTGATGCAGCATCTAACACACAAGTTGATAACATGCGTGATCTTTTAGAAAATACGCAATATGCTCCAACCTCAGGAAAATTCAAAATCTATATTATCGATGAAGTGCATATGCTCTCAAAAAGTGCATTTAATGCAATGCTAAAAACATTAGAAGAGCCTCCGGAGCACGTTAAATTTATCTTAGCAACAACCGAGCCAAATAAAATTCCTATAACTGTTCTCTCAAGATGCTTACAGTTTGATTTAAAGGCGATGACGCAAGAAAATATCGCAAATCACCTGAGATCAATTCTTGATCATGAGAATATTAAGTACAGTGAAAATTCGATTAAAGTCATAGCCAAAGCCGGATCGGGCAGTATGAGAGACGCTCTATCACTTCTTGATCAAGCTATAGCCTATTGTGGAAACAACTTAGATGATGAAAGAATTAATGAAATGTTTGGTTCCGTGGGTGATGAAATTATTATCAAAATAACTAAACTCATTGTTACCGATAAAGGAAATGAATTAATCAATTTTTCTAATGAGATTACCAAAAAAAATATATCAATAGAAACCCTATACGACGGTCTTGCGTCCTTATTACATCAATTATCTCTAGCAAAAATTGATCAATCAATCATTGAAAACAATAGCCAGAAATCAGACTTGATGTATATATTAAATCATGCCTCTGCTCAACAGTTACAAACCCTATATCAAATCTGTATCAATGGCAAAAAAGATCTTTATCTCGCTCCAGACGCTATTGTTGGGCTTAATATGACTTTTTTAAGGATGCTTGCCTTTTATCCGTCACTTAGTTTAGAAAAAGTTAATCACACTCAAAATAAATCAATAACTACTGAAAAAAAAAATGACATACCGCCCTCGAGTATGAAGATAGAAAATGATCGTACATTCGATGGTAACTGGAGAAAATTAGTCGATGATTTAGACCTAGGTATTGCAAAAACCTTGGCTAGAGAGACTGAATTAATAAATTTTATAAATAATGAATTTAACCTCATAATTTCATCACAAAATAAACATCTAACCGAAAAAAAATATATTGATAAGCTAGAGGATATATTAAGTAATTTCTTTGAGAAAAAAATTTCGATAAATCTTCAGTTTAGCGAAGTTGTATCTTCCCCCTCAAGTAAGATAAAGCAAGAAAATATGGAGATTTTGGATAAAACAAAAGACTCAATAATAAATGATAAATTCGTCAAAGATCTTGTTACAGATTTTGATGGTGAAATTATTTCTTCGAGTATTCAACCAAAAAAAATTGTGAAAGGATAATTCTATGGCCAAAGGTGGTATGGGTAACTTAATGAAGCAGGCTCAAATGATGCAAGCTAATCTCCAAAAAGCACAGAATGAGCTTGCGTCAATTGATGTTCAAGGTGAAGCAAGTAATGGTTTAGTAAAAATTACAATGTCTTGTAAATATGAAGTTAAAAAAATTGAAATTGATCCATCTTTGTTAGATGACAAAGAAATGTTAGAGGATATGATAACTGTTGCTCTAAAAGATACAATAAAAAAAATTGAATCAACCACAAACTCCAAAATGTCAGGACTAATGCCGGGTGGAATGAATCTACCTTTTTAAAATGTCTAATAATACAATCCTTGGTGATCTTGTCGACTCCTTAAAATGTTTGCCTGGTGTTGGGCCAAAATCTGCGCTCAGGCTGGCCTACCATTTACTTCAAAGGGATAGGCTTGGTGCGAATCAATTATCTAGTTCAATTTCAAAAGCGCTTGAGAAGTTAAATGCTTGTAACTTATGTAATAACTTTACTGAATCCAAAACATGCAATTTATGTGAGTCAACAACAAGAGATGATTCCTTATTATGTATTGTTGAAATGCCTACTGATTTGTTAATGATGGAGCAAACCCACTCGTTTAAGGGGCATTACTATGTTTTAATGGGAAGACTTTCTCCGCTTGATGGAATAGGACCAAAAGAATTAAATCTAAGCAAACTAATAGACAGAATAAAAAAAAGTAACTTTAAAGAAATAATCATTGCTACTAACTTCACCAGCGAGGGGAATGCTACCGCTCAATACATCAAAGATATTCTCAAAAATACTAACTTCAAAGTTACACGCATAGCAAGAGGTTTACCTATGGGAGGTGAAATAGAATATGTTGATAGCGGTACTTTAGCCCAGGCTCTCGAGGATAGAAAAAATATTTAAGCCTTAGTAGTTATTTGTGAGGGATGTTCAATTATATAATCCGCGCCCCAATCAGAATATTGATCATCAACTTTTAAATACCCATAAGTAACTAAAATACTCTTTATATTGGCCTTTTTTGCAGCAATTATATCCCTTAAACCATCCCCTATATAAATGGTTTGTTCTTTTGCAACGTTTAAGGATTTTATAGCAAAAAGTAAAGTATCTGGCTCTGGTTTCGGCTTAAAACCATCATCACCACATACAACTACATGACATCGAGTATTTAAATGGTAAAGATTTAGCAGCTTATCTGTAAGCATCCTCGATTTATTTGTGACAATTCCCCAGGCAATATTATTTTTATCCAAAGAATCTATTAATGAGTCAATACCGTCAAATAATTTAAAATTATCTTGTAAATGGTTGTAGTAATAATTTATAAACTCTTTTGTCAGCTGCTCATAATCATCAATGGAATTATCAAATCTTTTATCTAAGAATGCTTTGATCCCGTCAGAAGCAATCTGTCGTCCCTCGGTAAAGCTTAATATTTCCTTGTTATGTTGATTAAAAACAAAGTTAGCTGAATGAATTAAATCCGGCGCGGTGTCACCGAATGTACCATCAAAATCAAAAAGGACAGCTTTTATCGATGGGTCCAGCATATAAATCGAAATTATTAGATTGTTTAATTTTTACATCAAGCATATCGCCCACACTTAATCCTTCAGGCTGCTCTAAATAAATAACTCCATCAATTTCAGGAGCTTCCGAAGATGATCTTGCTATGGCAAAATCATGTGATATATCATCAATGATAACTCTCTGGATTGTGTTTACTTTTGATTGCATTTTTTCTTTACTTATTTTTTCTTGAGCCCCCATCAAAATCTCATATCTCTCGCTCTTAATATCCTCGGGTACATGATTTTTTAATAAATTTGAGCTTGCGCCTTGAACATCTGAATATTTAAAACAGCCTACTCGATCTAATCTAGCTTCAGAAATAAAATCTATCAAATTTTTAAATTGTTCATCCGTTTCGCCTGGAAAACCTACAATAAAGGTACTCCGAATAGTTATATCAGGGCATATTTCACGCCACTCATTAATACGTTTTAAATTATCTTCAGATGATGCAGGTCTTTTCATCATCTTTAAAATATTTCTATCAGCATGCTGAAAAGGCACATCAATATAGGGTAAGATTATTTTGTCTGCCATTAACTCAATTAGCTTATCAACGTTTGGATAAGGATAGATATAATGAAGTCTAATCCAAACTCCAAGCTGTCCAAGATTTTTAGCTAAGTGATATAAATCACTTTTTACAGGCTTACCATCCCAAAACCCGGTACGGTATTTTAAATCAAGTCCATAGGCGCTTGTATCTTGAGAAATCACC
>Ga0255778_10005245_pt1 | contig 10514 bp, 5 predicted proteins | sample 071ome_31_FD_179976 | JGI IMG/M metagenome (GOLD analysis project Ga0255778, IMG submission 179976) | Coastal salt marsh microbial communities from the Groves Creek Marsh, Skidaway Island, Georgia - 071405CT metaG (version 2) | ecosystem: Environmental > Aquatic > Marine > Intertidal zone > Salt...
AGAGCATGAGCGTCAACTCCATGCTAAGCTACTGGAGTCAATCAAGAAGCAGGGTGGAGGAATCTTCTGAAGGTGGACTGGCGATGTTGAAACCGTCCAACACCACAAGGACACTCGGGAGCATCGCCAGCCCGAGGAGGTCTCCCGAGCAATCCGATGCTAGTGAATCCGATATTTGAAGATCACTCTGCAGGGACTCTCTTACTACCACTCCTACGGATCTTCCTATAGATACGGCTACCACAGTTGGTGCAGGGAGGGAGTCTATCCTGCTTAGGGAAGCTAGTCAGCTTACCACAGTTAACGCACGCATAATCCATGATATCACCGTGAAGTGGGCTGACAAGGCGAGATGATAGGTGAAACGAACCTACCCGGGGAGCCTTGCCAGCCCGGTGGAGGTGATTCCCCGGGCAAACTGACCGAAGTAAATCGTGTATATCAACCGAGTGGTTGATGATGAGAGTGAGAGAGGTGCTACGACGGGGGGCCGAAGCCCCCCGCCGTAGCGGTCTTTTCCCCCTGTCGCCAGGGTTGAGACTACTCAGTGAGTAGGTTCTTTGTTTGCCGAGCGTTCAACTTCAGAAGACGTTGAACTTGGGCGCGGAGCCAACACCGAAGAGCTGGTCCTCGACCGGGGCCGGGAGCATCTCCGCGTCCATGGTCGCTTCGCCCAAGTAGCCCAGGTAGCCGCCACGGTAGCCGGCCATGCTGTGCATGCCGTCTAGGGTGACGTTGTAGGGCAGGTACTTGGCAGCCATGTCGCTCGTGCGAGCCAGAGCCGTAGCCGCGAAGACGCCGAGGGCGATCATGTTGGCAGACAGCGCGGCAGACTCGGACATCAGGCCCATCGAGGCAGCACCGTAGGTGATACCCGCCGACACGAGGACGCCGAGAGCGGCCTGGCCGTAGGGGTTCATCAAGAGGGTGTCACCGATGACGGGCACGCGAGCCAGGTAGCTGCCGAGGTTGAGCTTCTGGTAAGCAGCAACAGCGAGCGTGGGCAGAGCAAGACCACCAACAACGCCGAGGATGGCGCTGAGGTCGAGGTGCTTGCGCACGTACTTGCCGAAGCCACCGAGCTTGGGCATGCGCAGCTTCATCCGGCGAGCGGAGCGGCGGCGCGAAACGGTGCGGCGAGCAGCCGAGCGGCGGCGGCGAGTCGTGGACTTGCGGCGAGCCGGGGATCGGCGGCGGCGAGTCGTGGACTTGCGGCGGCGCGTCGTGGGCTTGCGGCGGCGAGTCGTGGACTTGCGGCGCGTCGTCTTGCGGCGACGGGTCGCGGGCTTGCGCCGGGTCGTCTTGCGGCGACGGGTCGTGGGCTTGCGCCGGGACACCGTCTTGCGCCGGGTGGTTCTGCGGCGAGTCGTGGGCGACTTGCGGCGGGTGGTCCGGCGGCGCCGGGTGGTCGTCTTGCGGCGAGCGGGCGCCTTTCGGCGGCGCGTCGTCGTCTTGCGACGGGTCGTCTTTCTACGCGCCGGAGAGGCGCGACGGCGTGCAGTCGTCTTGCGACGAGCCGCCGTAGTCTTTCTACTGGTAGTCTTTCTTCTAGCCATTTTACTTCCTCCCTTGCGGGACTTCGCAGTGGTCTTTCGGGAGCTTCTGCTACCCTTACGACTCGCTACCTTGTTGGCGGCTCGTCGCTTGGCAGGTCTGCGAGGGTTCAGGATAACCACTTCCTCCAGAGCCATTGCGATCAAGCTACCCCAACAAGCCTCCAGATATAAGGGGCGTGCATAGTATGACAATGTACTACCACGCAATTCTGATAAGCACAGTGACGCTGCGCTATCCAATGGCAACTGGTAGGAGGCAGGCTCAGAACCGAGTCAACTCCCTACCTGTTACGGTAACCATAGATCGTGAGTTGCTTGATTGGTTAGAGACCCGTGTTGACTCTAGGATGTTCGCTAACCGTAGCCATGCGGTTAACAGGTCCATTGGTTTCCTTAAGTGGGCGCTTGAAAACCACCCTGAGTTGTTCTATGGTAGAACTACTCAACCTCAAGGTTCTCAACCAGCTCAGCCATCTCGTCAGCAGCAGCCCGGTACAGATCAGCGCTTCCCTCGTTGACTACTAGGCAAATCGTTGGGATATCGTAAACCAACGCACAATACGCGTTAGCATACATCGCTTCAACTGCAAGCGTCAGCTCTTGAGCTTCGCTGAAGTTACTCAGCATCTGAACAATGATATCATTCAGCGAGTCGTTGGTTACTGCGTCAGCATGGAATACTAGGAAGTCAAAGTGATCCAGATTGCTACCTTCAGGGTCGAAGGAGCGAACATCGAAGTGGATTTCCGGGTCTGCTACCGTGCCCAGCTTCTTGGCGTACTCAGAGTTCATCGCTTCGCTTGTGGATACATCCAGAACAGAGGGGTTGTCCGTTGAAGCAATAATTTGGTTGTCAATCATCCTGTAGCTTAGCGAAGCGCTGAGCATCTTGGCGAAAGTCTTGGCTGCGCCATTGCTTACAACCTCCGGGGCTGTGATGATGACTGTCATCGCTTCATACGCAGCGAGCGATAGCTCTTAGGGGCTTCGACTGTGACGGGCTCATGCTTCTTCCAAGTACCACCACCTACAGTATAGTAGAACCAATACTGATTCATGTCATCGAAGAAGAAGTCCCTTGGATAATGCTCTAGGTTCTTACTCTTCAGATAGTCAGGTCTATCGTCGATCTTGAAGATGAACTTGTTCTCGGATTGGCTGTATGCTGTGTCATTCAGCAACGCCATGCGTTGCGTGAGTGCCATACCTGTGATACCAATACCTGCACCAACAGTCCAAATCAACTCAATCGCACGGGTGCTTCCCTTCTTGGTGTACAATTGAATCTCGTCAATGGCAACAACGCGTCGGATGCGTCTAAACCCATCAGTGCGTTGTAGGTTGAAGATCATTTCAACGACCTTGTCGAGCATCTCAACGCGCTCACCTTGATCGCCTTGGGTTCTGAAAACGATTCGGGGGTTCTTCTTGACTAGCTGAGCGTACACTTCGATAGGGTCATCACAGACCGTTCCAAGCTTTTCGTAGTCCTTGTCGGCTTTGGGGTCAACGAAGATAGTGTGCACTCCGGTTTCCTGAAGGCGCTCAAGCACATGACCCGTGAAGTAGGTCTTGCCTGAGCGAGTCATTCCAAGGACAACTGTGTGTCGGTTCTTGATGGCGTCAACGACCGTGCCTGCCAGCCTCGCCATGATTGGCTTAAGCTTCAGCCGCTATTTCAGAAGTACTCATCGAACGGGTCGTCTTCAGCAAACTCACCGTGTCGCCACTCGCCTGGATTATCCTTGATCAATCCAGCTTCAACTGCTAGCGAGTGGTCGCTCATCTTCTTGCCGCCTTTGAAGACGGTGTTACCAAGTGTGACGAACGAATACACCCGGCCTGCAGCCCATTGGTGTTGTTGAACACCGGGGCGGTGACCAATACGCCAAGCAGCAAGCCCCTTGTCGTACACCTTCTGAAGAATGCTCTTCTTTACACCGGTTGCCTTGCTCATCTTGCTTAGGAAGTCGCCTTCCTCAGGCAACGGCCCGTACATTTGAATGAACTTCTTTTGGTACTTGCTTGGTACTGTTTTGTAACCCCTAGCTGTTGCCTTGATATCAGATACCCAATACTTGTATGCCTTAGGATCGTCTAGACTATACTTGTAGCCCTTATCGATCTCCTTGATGGCGATGGCCTTCTCAGTGGGGGTGAGACCCTTGAGGTACTTGGTTGGAAACTTGTTACCTCCGGGTGTGCGGGGGTTGACGATGATTTGCTCATCGGCTTCCAACAGATCAGCTCGCACCTCGTGAGCGGGTCGGTAAATCAGTTGTTGAGTGTGGATCCGCTTAAAGTAGGCATTATCCTTCCCTGGGAGATGTGTTTCACGATATCCACTGTAATCTAGCCCTTGTGTTATCACAATAGTGGCTTGAGTAGCGTATTCTGCATCCTTTGAATCATAGTACAAGAAAGGGACCACAGCCGCATAAGTGTAGGCGCCTTCGATTTGCTGCGCTGAAGCCTCGACTAGGTTTGCACCAGTTGAGCTATATCTTTCGTAGTCAATACCTCTAATGTCTGCGTCAGCTCTGTGAGCAAACTCGTGGTCAGTAGCTGTTTGAGTATCTAGCATAACGAAACCATCATACAACTCCATTAGATTCCTACCTACTAGCGACTCATTGGGGTCGAAGTCTATCTTGTGTGTTGAGATCATTCCGCTCTTATACTCTTCTTGACTAGCCACAGCTTTGCTGCCTTCTTGCTGAAGCTTCTCAGCCAAGTCTATCAGTGCATCGTGTGCATAGTATTGGCGATCTTCTTTGGCCTGTCTAATGAGATGAGGAAGGGCGTCCTGTATACCTCCTAGAACCTGCAATTGTTGAGGGAGATTGATAGTCACTCGCTGTAAATATGTTTGATATGCTCCGTCTTTGACGACGAAAGTATTCAGTGAGCCTTGGTTACCGCCCTCTCCGAAAGCAAATGAGCCCTTACCCTTGGCGCGGGCTCTGCGTGTGATATCGCCGCCTACTTCAGTAACTCTGTCGAGATAGCGATAAGAGTCTGACCTTGGTGTGAACACTCCGAACTCATCTGCTAGCAGCTCGCCTGCTTCAATTCTAGCTTTGTCGTCCTTGTAGTCTTCATCAAGGTAACGCTGATAGAAGGGGTGCTTGGAGTCTTCCCGGTATTCCGGGTCGAGCGCCTTCTTGAGCATGTGAGCGATGCCTCTAGGATTAGCTAAAGGGCTCTCCACCAACTTTGCGATGTGTTCGTTGCCAGTGATCGTGATGTTCCGACCAGAGTACTTGAATCTCAAATTGTCAAGTGCGCCTTCATATCCTGAGAGGGCTCTCAGTTTGTTACGGTCCTTAATGCGCTTGTTGTCGTTGGATTCGGTTAGGAACTCGATGGTCTTGTCCGTGTTCTCGTCCATGTAGATCTGCCAGAAGGGGCCGTAGTAGTGCGCCAAGGCATCGGCAGCGGACATAACCGCTGCATAGGGAGTGCTCTCGCCGTTCCAGTCGGGCGTTTTGATTTCCTCCATCAGCTCAAGGTGCTTCATCACTTCCTTGGCGTACTTCTTGCCACGGTGCTTAACCAGCAGCTTGCGAACACTGGTGTAGTCATCCTTGTTGTTAGCGTCAAGCATCTTGGGGTAATCGTGGAGCCACACCATGTCCTCGATGATTTGCTGATCAAGCTCCGGACCTAGCTGCTTTGCAATCTTCATCACATAGTCCAGGTGATGAATCACATACCACTCGTGGTGCTTGAACGACTTATCCGTAGCAGCTCTAAGTGCCTCAAGTTTGATTGGGTCAGCATCCTCAGGCTCGATTCTGATTTGAAACGAATGTTCCGTGGGCTTGCCTACGATGAATCCAGGATTGATTCGGCCCTGTTGCCTGAGTCGCTCCAAAATCTCACGGTTTCGCTCCCTGGCATAGGCACTTTCGTCAGCTAGATCCTGCTTATCTTGTTCGAGCTTGGCTAGTAGATATGAAACAGTTTCAACATCTATCTGACCGCCTCGGTGTACCTGCACGTTCTTGATTTCTTCATCCGTGTACGTTTGACCGTTCACAACCACCCAAGTTGGATGCTTCCCCATTGGGTACCTGACGAGTAGCGACTCGCGTTGTGCTAGCGGATTCAGGTTTAGCGGGTCGGCCTTGACATTGGTTCCTTTGATGAGTGTTCCAAAGGAGTCCTCGAAGGTTACTTTGTTGCTGCCGAACCATCCTGGGTTCTTGTACACAAACTCAGTCGTACCCCACTTGCGCTTCTCGGTCATCCCGATCCAAGGAACGTTAGGACACGGAGGCATTCGCTCCTTCTTCTCGACCTTGCGAGCATATCGCCAGGGGTCGTGGCCCCACACCCAAAGAGCCAGCAGCTTGCGAGTGGGGCGTCCCTTCTTGTCAGTGTAAGCACCACGCTGACCACGGGCTCTTGAATTGAATGAGATCTGGCGACCACACCAATACCAATCAGTTTCATTCCACTTCTCAAGAGCCATGTTGTAATAGCGCTTGATAATCATTGGACCATCTTGGATGTAGTCCTTAGGACCAGTTAGACCTAGCTTACCTCTCATGCGAAGGATAGCTAGACCAGAGGTTCTACCTCTGTTAATTCCACCAAACTCCTTCTGGCGTTTCTTGTTGATGCCCGCTTGCTTACCTAGGTCCGAGTCAAGGAATACCTTCAGCTCCTTGTTCTTCATGTTCACAAGCCTGACCCACTTCGTGAAGCGCTCAAGCCCAACAGGGTCTGCGCGACGGACTGGGTTATCAGCAACTTCGTCAATGTCTTCGTCACTACCTACTGCTTCAGCAATTGCTTCAGCAATAGTGAGCTGACCCTTGGGCATTTCTGAGGGGACCTTGATTTCGAGCCTGGTAGGTCTGACGCGATCAGTCCGTAGATCCGTCAAGTCAGCTTCCTGTGTATCGTGAGTAGGAATGCCGTAGTCATCGAGAGTCTTCTGATCATCGTTGACTCTTACGTCTCCTGCTTCAGACATACGACCAGGTTTGATCAATGCATCTCCTCCAACCGTTCCAACGTGAACGCCATCGGTATAAGAGTCGAAGTTGATGTTGCTACCAATCGCTATGTTTAGTGGGTTGCTCCTTGGGAGTGCTCCCATGATCTCCTTTGCTGGATAGTCAAACTTACCCTGTTGGGTTTTGATTCGTAGGTCGAAGTTCATAGCGAGGCTTGACTTGATGTGAGACGGAATGATCTCCGCTCGCTTGCGAGCCTCCTGTGGGCTCATGTCGCCACGACGTAGAAGCCTCTTGCGAATGAACTCCGGGTCTTCTACTGGTTCCAAGTACACGCTGAACGTGTTCGGGAAGGTGCGCTTGAGGTCATTTAGTCCGCTGAGGCTAACGTCAACGAGCACGTAGTTAGCACCCTCAAAGTCAGAGCGCTTGCGTCCGTAGTAGTTACCGTTCTTCTGAAGCGTAGCCATGATCATCTCGCCGCTAGCCATCAGCCGCTTGAACTCGCTAGCGCTAACGAACTCGCGCTCACCGGCTTTGTCGGATTTGCGCTTCTGACGAGTAGTGTACGTGGGAATGGTCTTGGCGTTAGGCAGAGCCTTCAGCAGATTTCTGATGGTCGTGGACTTGCCAGAACCGCTCGGTCCACTGATAGCAATCACCTGAGGAGAGGGGTTCATCGCTGGCTCAAGAGCGGTCACATTGAACACATCAGGATCAACCGGAAGACCTGCGCGATACAGTGCAGTACCAACCTTGTCCACTGCTTCCATAGCAACCTCCATCGTATCCTTCTCGGTCGTCACAAAGATCTGAGCGTTGCCGGTGCTTTGGGTAATCATCATGGTGACAAGTCCACCCTGAGTGGGGACTCGCAGATTGAATCGTCCCTTGAAGAAGAAGGGCTTGGTTGCGTCGTATCTGCTTGCGCTAAACTCGCTGAGCGCATCTGCTACGGGGTCGTAGAAGTCTAGTGCTTCCGGCGGGAATGCCGTCGCCAGCTCGGCCTTGCGGAAGCTGATGCTAGGCGGGTTGAGCAAGGAGTCAACGAAGTCTCCCTTCCCACCTTCGCGATATAGAAAGGCAATGAGCGCATCACCTGCCTGTTGCTTGAGTAGGTTGTAGATTTCAAAGCGGGCGATCTCAAGCTCCTTATCGCCTGCTTGCACTTCCTTGATTGCTTCGATAGCCTTGATACTGTAATCAGATAGGATGACTAGGGGATAGTAATCGCCAGCCATGGTCTTAGCGTTGTCAGAGTACACATCCTCGTTGCGGATGATATCCTCAAGCAAGGTCAAGGTTTCAAGCGCATCGCCTTCGACCTCCAGGTATTCACACAGCTCTCCCAAGCGAGACTCCGTGCCAGAGCCGTCTCTGACCTTCTCATCGGACTTGGAGATATCGTAAGCTAGGTTGAGGATGTTCAGTGCGTCGAAGTTGCTGAAGTTAGCTGCCTCAAACGGCTGAGCCATGTACTGATCGTACTTGCGCTTGCTGCCGCCGTGGGGAACCACTCCGATGGACATGAAGGAGTCCTTGACGTGTTGCTTGTAGTACATCTGATGCCAGTAGGCGTAGTTTTCGTGAGGCATCTCACTGGTCTTGAACTCGGGCCAGCTGTACTTGCCAGAGTTGATATCCGCAATACCCTTCATCAAGAACTCATCGTCAAGATGCAGGTCGTCAGCAACCGGGCCTTCGGGGTTCTTCTTGACTCGATAGTAGCAGTGGTACTTGAACGAGAAGTACTTGCCGTACTTCTTGTTCATCCACTTGACAAGGTCCCTGGTGATGTTCTCACAGAACTCTAGGTTGGCGGCATCCTGAACCTTCTTCGGAGTGTTCTCCTTGAGCGGGGTCTTGGCCTCCCACTTCTTTTCTAGCTCGCTGATGTGTGCATCAATCTCCTCCAAGAGCTTGCCTTCATCGAGCTTGAGGAAGTCAGCTTTGGCTCCCTTCTTGGGCGTGATTTCAAAGTGATCCATGCGGTCCTTCATCACCGTCATGAAGTGACGAATGGACCTTGGCTCGTGGGAGAGGTCCATGTAAAGGAGGTAATCATCCGGCGAAGATAGTGAAGGCTCGTCCTTCGAGGGGTGGGTGTGGTACATCATCTTGGCTTGCGGGATAGCCTTGGTGATCTTGATCTTGGGCATTACTAGCGAAGCCCTTCGGTGGTAGATGTTTTTGGCATCACAGTAGCCGTAGTTTTCACCCATGTAGCCGACGAAGCTGAACAGCTTGGCTCTGAATTGAGGACTGTTGAATCCACTGTAGGGGAAGACGCGGAAGTAGGTCTCAGGGTTCTGCATCTCCATGCTAGAGTACTCTTCGTCAAACTCCTGCACTCCGGGGTTCGCCCGTACCACCGGAATGATGTGCATCGCGCCGGAGACCACAACCTTGCCATCGCTTGGCTTGACGCTGTAATCGTGTGCGCGAACCACTAGGTTGTCAGCCGTAGGGATGACTTGAGTGCTGTAGAAGTTGCGCAGCAAAGTGGGAACGTGCTTGGCTCTCGTCCCCTTCGGAAGGTGGATCTCGTACTTGAGCACATCATTGTCCATCGTAGCCTTCGACTCAAGGACCTGCTTCTTGTGGATGACTTCGCCCTTCTTGGGGAAGTTCATGGCCTGAAGAAGCTCAGGGAGCTTCGAGTTCGGCCTCTTCATCATCTTCGGGCACCTCGTATAGGTCGGATAGGATTAGATCAAACAGTTCGCCGGTGATTTCTTCAGAGTACTCAAGGTCAATCCTGGCTGTCTCTTCGTCGGTCAAAGTGTATTGCTGAGTGGCGATTCGCATCAGGCGCTCCTTCTCTAGCATCGGAACTTCCCACGTACTGAACATGCCAACAGCGTAAAGCTCCCACTCCTCCTTAGGTTCAGGCAGCGCATCCCACTTGTTGAACTCTTCGACGTAGGTATCCACTCGCCTTTGCCACACATCGTCCTTAACAGCGGGGTTGCTGAGGATGGCTTCGTACAGCTCGTCTTCAGCAGACTTGCGTAGTGAAGTGGTCCCCAGGGACTTGTGCAGTTTTGTGGTTTCAGCAGCATACGCTTCGATGTAGTCCTTGTCGTAGCCACGGCGGTTGCCATCTTCTGAGTCACGGTTGCCGGGGATTCGACGGGTGGTGTAGCCAAGCACCTTGGCGTCTTCGATGGCTTGCAGTCGGTTGCCTTTCAGATGATAGATCTCCATCACATCAGAGTAGCTCTTGATTGGACTTAGTTGGTCATCCATTCTGGTAACTGCGTTACCGTCCTGACCCATACCGAAGGTATCGTCAATCGCGTCAGTGTACTCCCATCCAAGGTTGGTAACCCGGTAGTTTGGAGGAGTCTGAGTCTTGACTAGCGAGTTGGAATCAACGAACACCTTGTATCCGTCTTCGCCTCTGATGTATCGCTTGTAGGGTGCTTCAAGCTCTCCGGGCAAGCGCTGACCAAGGTAGAACGGTCCAGGGCGAATCAGTGGAATCTGAACAGTCCGCCCACCAACTAGACCCTGCTCAGTCGGGATGCCACCGACCTTGGTAGTCAAGGACTCAGTGACCCCAAAGAACGCAGGGTTGCGCTTGATGAACTGGGGATAGCCGTCGTTAGGGTTGGGCAAGCCGTCAAGCAGAGAGTCCTCTTTGGTGGTCTTGCGCGATAGCTCGATGAGTGGATCCTGCTTGATCGAGATGTTACTGGGCTTCCTATAGTCTAGGTCTTCTTGGATAGAGATGATTCTAGCGTTGATGATTCTGTTGGAAGCGTACACTGGCTTGACTGGGCGATAACGTCCGTCACTGGTGAAGACGAACGTAGCGTTAGCCATTCGCTGCGGGGTGATGTCGTCGTAAGCAACCTCAACGACAACGCTTGGTTCAGTGAACACGATCTTCCCTTCAGCACCAGACCCACGGGGCGGTGGGATGACTCTTCGCTTATCGGGGCCTTCGATGAGGGTCCTGAGCGTAATGTCGTCTTCCTTCTTCAGA
>Ga0255778_10005250_pt1 | contig 10511 bp, 8 predicted proteins | sample 071ome_31_FD_179976 | JGI IMG/M metagenome (GOLD analysis project Ga0255778, IMG submission 179976) | Coastal salt marsh microbial communities from the Groves Creek Marsh, Skidaway Island, Georgia - 071405CT metaG (version 2) | ecosystem: Environmental > Aquatic > Marine > Intertidal zone > Salt...
CCGAATTCCAGAGAATTGTTCTCTCGAAGGTGAGCCAGTGGTCAGGACAGTCAATCTCGCTATCATTGGCCATGCTGACGTAGCGTGTGACGGTAACATCGCGGGCCACACTTTTGCGTTGCCGCAGCTGCTGGGCGGGGCCGATGCTTTGCTGCGAGTTCTGCCTCTGGATGCGCCTGCGCAAACCCATCGTCTGACTGCAAGCGAACCCTCCGCCACCATCTCCGCGCAGCCGGGCGCGTGGCAGGTGTTCACCACCTATCTGGTCATCGGTGCAGAGCACATTCTGTTTGGCTGGGATCACTTGCTGTTCGTGATCGCGCTGGTGCTGCTCGTGCAGAAGGGATGGGCGGTTGTTAAGGCGGCCACCGCGTTCACAGTGGCGCATTCCATCACATTGGTCGCATCAACCCTGGGCTATGCAGGATTGCCGCAAGGCCCGGTGGAAGCCCTGATTGCGCTCTCGATTGTTTTCCTGGCGGTTGAGCTAACGACAACAGACCGCGAGACGTGGACGCGGCGCTGGCCATGGATTGTCGCTTTCGGGTTCGGACTATTGCACGGATTTGGCTTTGCCGGAGCCTTGCGCGAGATCGGCTTGCCCGAAGGCGAAGTCCCGGCGGCGTTGCTGGCATTCAATCTGGGCGTCGAAGCAGGACAGCTAATGGTTGTCGCAGCCGTACTTCTGCTGCGTTCAGCCATTCAACGGCTGGTGCCAAAGGCTGAAGCACCCGCGCTGAAATTTACGACCTATGCGATCGGGATCACTGCCGCATACTGGCTGGTCGACCGGGTCATTTCATGACTATCGCCGCCAAGCGCTAGCCATAGTTGGACGCGTGCCCGGTTGGCTTGTCCAATTGCGATGGCCAGCCGCTCTCCGCTGGCATCGGCAGCACGGCGTGCTTCCAGCACGGTGAGGAAATCGGCGAGACCTGCGCGGTAACGTGTCTCTGCCAGGACAAAGGCTCGCTCCAGCTCTGCATTCTCGCGCGCAGCGGAATCCACTTGAGCATCGCTTCCTGTCACTGCGCCATAGGCAGATTCGGTCTCGCCCAAGGCATTGAATACTGCACCGCGATAGGCCGCAAACGCGGCGCGTTTACCGGCAGCCGCGCCATCGATTTGCGCTTCGATGCGTCCGAAATCGAGCAATGGTGCGATCAGACTACCTGCGGCTGTATAGACATCGCTACCGTCGTCGAACAGCTTGCTGAAATCGAAGGCCAACAGGCCCAGCGCACCCGATAAAGTGAGCCGAGGAAAGCGCAATCTTGCTGCAGCGGCAAGGTCAGCGTCCGCGGCGGCAAGCTCAGCTGCGGCAACACGCACGTCGGGTCGGTGGGTCAGCAGAAGCGAAGGAAGCGCAACAGGGGCTGCCGACACCCGATCATCCTCTGGTTCTTCGAGAAGCTGGCTGCCAACGGTCAGCGGCGAATGAGCAGTCAATGCCACTAATCTACCAAGAATTCGTGCCCTTTCGCCCGACAGCGCAGCGATGCGCGAGCGTGACTGGCTCGCCGCTGCCTCTGCACGAACTCGATCGAAGCCCGGGGCAAGTCCAGCTTCCTCGCGCTTAGTCGCAAGTTCAGCCAACCGTTCGGCTGCATAAAGGTCCTGCGCCAGTGCCCGCGTGCGTGCATCGTTGGTTCGCCAGTCGATGACAGCGCCGGCAATCTCGGCGAGTAAGGTAATTCGAACAGCTTCCGAGTTGGCGCTGGCTGCATCAAGCCGCGCAAGGGCAGCGCGCTCGCTCGCCTTCAGGCGCCCAAAGATATCGATCTCCCAGCTAGCCGTCAGGTTTCCTGCATACGATGTTCGCTCAGTGTCAAACGCCGCACCACCGGGTAAATCGCCCCCGAATTGTGCAGGATTGGTTCGGTTCGCTGTGACCGATGCAGATGCGCCGACAGACGGAAGACGGGCGGCTCCGGCTCCGCTTGCATTGGCGCGGGCGGCATCAACGCGTGCCACGGCCTCGGCTAGACTAGGCGCGTCTTGAAGCGCGAGTTCAGCGAACACAGCAAAAGCCGGGTCATACGCAGGCAACAATTGCGCCATGCTGGCCGCTTCTTCTGTTTCTGGCGAATAGATGAATTCTTCCGGCAGTTCGGGTGCCGGGGTCGCGATTTCAGGCGGTGGACCTGCAACGCAGCCCGCAAGCGCAAGCGAAGCAGCAGCCAAAAAGGATGTTGAACGAGGCATCATTGCTCTTTCGCTTCCGCCGCCGGAATGAAGGCATCGACTTGCTGGCCGACACGGAAGACCTCGCGAGCCTCAGCGGGTAGGGCAAAGATCATCTGCATTACCCGCACATCAACCCGTTCGGCCGCTGAATTGGTCAGTGATTTCTTGGGAACGACAAGTGGCTCTGCTCTTACAAAAGTGGCTTCGAAACGTTGTTCGGCGGCGCCTCTTGGCGAAACAATTGCTGGTTTTCCTTGAGCGACGCGTGTCGCTTCATCCTCGTCGATGTCGATGCGGATGTGCAGCGGACGGGTTTCACCCATGCGAATAAAGGGCTCGCTGTTCCCGCCCATCGTCGAAACGAATTCGCCTGGCCGGATATTGACTGCCAGTATCTCGCCCGCAATCGGCGCGCGCACAGTCAGGCGCTCTAGCTCTGTGCGTGCACTGCCGGCAGCAGCCTGCGCCGCCGCGAGGCGGGCTTGCGAAAGCTGCAGGCGTGACGCGGCAGATGCAGCCGAGCCCTCTGCGCGGATCACTTCTGTACGACTGACGGCTGCTGGGTCTTCGATTGCGGTATAAAGGTTGAGCTGCTGCTGAGCGGTATCGCGCGCGGTCTGCGCTTCAGCGATGGCAGCACGCGCTTCAGCGATGGCGGCATTCGCTTCGCTGAGGCGCGCGCGCGCCGCCCGTTGGTCTACCACGAAAAGAGGCTCGCCCATGTCAACAAAGTCACCCGGCACCACGCGCAGGTCTGTGACTAGTCCCGATAGTGCGGTGCCGATATCGATGATCTCGCTCGAAGGCTCGACTACGCCAGCTCCAGCAACGCGCGGCGAATCTGCCAGCTCGCCGCTTGCTTTCAGGGGAGTTTCTTCCGGCTCGGCCAAGTCTCGATCCGGCAGATTGCTCCAGATGAAGAACACCGCGATGATCAAGCCAATCACGGCAATTATTGGAAGCGCCTTCCGAGAGAAGCTGATATTTTCTGGGAGGATAGTCATATCAGTGGTCCTTCGGCATCTCTGTGCCGTCATGGGTTATGCGTCCGTCCTCCAGAACGAGGATGCGGTCAGCGAGGTCAAAAATTCGGTTGTCATGTGTGACGATGATGCAGGCCCGGTCTTCTGAGACCGCCACTTCGCGCAGCAAGTCCATGACGCGCCGCCCTGATGTGGCATCAAGCGCAGCGGTCGGTTCATCGCACACAACCAGACGCGGTTCGTGCACAAGCGCACGGGCAATCGCGACGCGCTGTTGTTGCCCGCCAGAGAGCTGGTTGGGAAGCTTTCCCGCCTGATCGCCAATGTTCAGTTTTTCCAGCATCGCGACCGCTTTTTCACGCGCTTTATGGCGATCCTCGCCACGTGCAATCAACGGAACAGCCGCGTTGGATGCGGCATCGATCGATGGGATCAGATTGTATTGCTGGAAAATGAAGCCGATATTGTCGAGCCTGAAGTTGACGAGTTTGGTGTCCTCCAGATCGTAAATCTCAGTTCCGAACACGCGAACATCGCCTTCGGTCGGATAGAGAATGCCGCACATGATCGAGATCAGCGTGGTCTTGCCCGAACCGCTCTCGCCGACAAGGTAAGTCATCTTGCCTGGTTCGATATCGACATCGATATTGTGCAACACGCGTTGCGTTTGCTGACCGGTTTGGAAATCGCGCGAGATATTGCGCGCGCAGATCGCGGCATTCGGGTCACAGCCCCCGATGGCTCTGGTATCAATCATCATCTGAACACCGCCGCTGGTTCTGTTTTGAGGACGCTGCGCAGGCTGAGCCAGCCTGTGATCGCAAGGATAATCACGACCGCTACCATGCTGATCAACGGAATTTGCCAGGGAATATAGAAACCTTTGAAGAACGGGTTTCCGCTGAAGGACCACATGAACCAGACTGTGCCGAGCACGCCCAAAGCGTAGCCAATGAAACCAACCAGTGACGCTTGCGCTACAACCATCCGCCGGATCTTGGCATTGGACACACCGATCGCCTTCAGCGCGCCAAATTGCTTGATATTGTCGCGGATGAACAGGCTGAATGTTAGGCCGACAATCGCTACACCCACCACGAATCCCAAAATAACCGTGATCCCGAAATTGATAGGGATGCCGGTGTTCTGAATGATGAAGTTGACACCCGCTCTGGCAAATTCCTCACGGGTTTCGGCTTTGAGGCCTGTCTGGGCCTCGATACGCTGAGCGACCGCTTCGGGTGTCTCGCCTTCGGTGATGCCCACCAGGACGAAGCTCATACGGTTGCGGGTGCCCGGGACGAAATTCAGCGCCCGACTATATTTGGTATAAAGAACCGCGGTGCTGGTGAAGGCTGGGATCGTATCGGCCATACCCATTATGACCGCGCGTTGGTCATTGAGCTCCAACCGCTCGTCCACGGGATCAAAGCCGGCCCCGAACATGTTGATGGTGCCGCCATCATCAATAATCACGGCGTCGGGTTCTGAAAGAACACTTCGCGATCCTTTGAACAGGCTCTTGGGCAAACCGATCAGCGTAGTATCGTCCACGCCGATGATCGCCACTTGTTCAAGTTCACCTTCCCGCGTTCGCACTGAAGCAACCGAGCGAAGATGCGGAACTGCCCATTCGACGCCGGGAACTGCTCGCACCTGATCCAAGGCAGTGGCAGGCAAGGCGTAATTTACGTCGGTCGTGCGGCTGACCGGGTCCATCACCCAGACTTGCGCATTTGGTTCATTGTACACGCCGCTGGCGCCACGCTCGATAAGATTGACGAATATCGTCAGCTGTTGGGTGATCAGCAGGGTAGAGAAGGCGATACCGAACAAAAGACCATAGAATTTGGTCTTGTCACCGGTGAGCATGCGGATAGCGATCCACAGCATGGGAGAAACCTTTGCGACTGGGTGGGGTTGCCGAATGTGCGAAACAACATCATTATTGAACGGTAACGTTTAATTGAACGGAGGCGTTCAGCTTGTCAACTGACAAAGAGCCAGCGAGTTCCGTGCGCGCAGATATTACTGCGCCGAAGGGGCGTGGGCGCCCGGCCGATCTTGCCAAGCGCGAAGCGATGGTTGCCGCAGCGGCACGGAGCTTTTTCGATATCGGGTATGAAGCAACTTCAATCGAACAGATCGCGGCAGACGCCGGGGTTTCAAAGGTTACGGTTTACAACCACTTTGGCGACAAACGCTCTCTATTCGGTGCGGCTGTTGAGCATGAATGTGAACGCCTGCGCGGCCTATTTGCGATAGACCCGAATTCTGCGGGGTCTTTGGCGCAGCGATTGACCTTGATTGGTGCCGGGATGAGCGAGTTTCTTGCCCGTCCCGAACTGGTCAGGTTTGACCGGCGCGTAGCCGCCGAAACGGAGCGAGATCCCGAAATTGGAAGAGCGTTTCTGAATGCCGGGCCCTACCGGATGAAAGGGGCCTTCACAGCTTTGCTCGAGAGCCTGGTCGGTTCAGGAGAGCTTGATATTGACGATTGCGCCATCGCTGCGGAACAATTCGTTTCGATGGTCAAAGGGATGGGCGATCTTGAGCGTCGTTTCGGTATGGATCTCAACGAAGAGGTCGACCACGCGCGCTTGGAGAACGCTGTAAAAGTTTTCTTGCGTGCCTATGCAACCAAAGTTGCCAGCTAACCGTATCAAATCAATGAGGCGCGGTTATCTTGCCATTCACCTGTGCGCGCCTACATTATGCGGCACGAAAGGAATCTTTGTCCGATGAGCGACCAGAACGATCCACGCGACCCGAACGGCGGCCAAGGCCCTGAGGGGCCGAACCCGATGATCAAGACTTTGATGATCTGGGGCGGCATATTCATGGCGCTTCTGCTGACTGTTTCGATGTTCAGCAACACTGGCCAAACGCCGGGAACGGCAATCGCATACTCGGAATTTCGTGAGAAAGTTGCCGAGGGGACAGTCAAGGAAGTTCAGGTCGCGCCGGATCGCATTACCGGTGTGATGAAGAACAATGAGACTTTCAGCACGATTCCCGTGGCGAATGATCCCGGTTTGACAGCTCTGTTGGATGACAATGGCGTAAAATATTCCGGGGCAGAAAAGCAGGAGATGGGCATTCTCGCTTATATCCTGATCAATTCGCTGCCTTTCCTGTTGATCCTCGGCATTGCGATCTTCGCTTTGAGGCAAGTGCAAAAAGGCGGCGGCGGCGGAGCCATGGGCTTCGGCAAATCCAAAGCCAAGATGCTGACAGAGCGGCAGGGGCGGGTCACGTTTGATGATGTTGCTGGCATTGATGAAGCGCGTGAAGAGCTCGAAGAAATCGTCGAATTTCTGAAGGATCCACAGCGTTTCTCCAAGCTTGGCGGTCAAATCCCGAAAGGCGCGCTACTGGTCGGTTCCCCTGGTACCGGTAAGACCCTGCTGGCCCGCGCGATCGCAGGCGAAGCAGGCGTTCCTTTCTACACCATTTCAGGTTCAGACTTCGTAGAAATGTTTGTTGGCGTCGGCGCGAGCCGCGTGCGCGACATGTTCGAGCAGGCGAAGAAGAACGCGCCATGTATCCTCTTCATTGACGAAATTGATGCGGTCGGCCGCTCGCGTGGCCATGGCCTTGGCAACTCGAACGATGAGCGCGAGCAAACGCTGAACCAACTGCTGGTCGAGATGGATGGTTTTGAAGCCAATGAAGGCATCATTATCATTGCCGCAACCAACCGTCCCGATGTCCTGGACCCCGCATTGCTGCGTCCGGGCCGTTTTGACCGTCAGGTTGTTGTGCCCATTCCGGACATCGATGGACGCGAAAAGATTCTCGGCGTGCACATGAAGAAAGTACCGCTGGCTCCCGATGTGAACCCCCGCACAATTGCGCGCGGTACGCCGGGCTTCTCAGGCGCAGACCTTGCAAACCTCGTCAATGAAGCGGCTCTATTGGCTGCGCGACGCAACAAGCGACTTGTTGCGATGCAGGAGTTTGAAGACGCCAAAGACAAGGTCATGATGGGCACAGAGCGCCGCTCTATGGTCATGACTGATGAGGAAAAGAAGATGACGGCCTATCATGAGGCTGGCCATGCTTTGGTCAGCATCAATGAGCCGGCATCTGACCCGATTCACAAGGCGACGATTATTCCGCGCGGCCGCGCGCTGGGCATGGTGATGCGCCTGCCGGAACGGGACAATTACTCATACCATCGCGACAAGATGCACGCGAACCTGGCGGTTGCCATGGGTGGACGCGTGGCTGAAGAAATCATCTTCGGGCACGACAAGGTTTCGTCCGGCGCCTCTGGCGACATCCAGTATGCGACTGATCTGGCGCGCAATATGGTCACAAAATGGGGAATGTCGGACAAGCTTGGTCCGCTCCAGTACGAGCAAAGCCAGGAAGGCTATCTTGGTATGGGGCAGGCCGCGCGCACGATGTCCGGCGAAGAGACCAACAAGATGATCGACGCAGAGATCAAGGAATTGGTCGAAGGCGGATTAAAGCGGGCGACTGAAATACTGACAAGTCAGGAAGACAAGTTGCACCTGCTTGCGCAAGCTATGCTCGAATACGAAACGCTGACCGGTGAAGAGATCGATCAGCTGATGAAGAAGGGCAAGATTGATCGTCCCGATCACCCTTCCGGCCCGACACCTGTTGCGCCGACTTCCGGATCTACAGTTCCGAAGGCCGGCAAGAGGTTCGGTGGCGAAGGTGGTGCAGCACCTCAGGGGGCATAGCACTCTACCCGCCGTTCAATTGAATTATCTAAAGGCGCTCGGAGCAATCCGGGCGCCTTTTTCTAATTCAAAATGCACCAAGCAGCAGCAGAATCTGGAAGAACAGCAGCAGGATCATGAGTATGAAAACGTGCAGCAGCGCCAGTCGTAACACCGCTCCAAACCGCGTCAATCCTTAGGCATATTTCAGATGCTTGTAGAGGTGAAGCGGAGGAATGATCGCGAGTGCGAGGAATACCCAACCCCCACCGATACCCGCTGCCGTAACCAGCGACAGCGCGATGAAAAGTAGCGAAACAAATGCGATCGAATAGGTTACGAATATCGCGTGATCATAGGCTTTGAAGCGCCGCTTCCATGCGAACAGAATCCAGACAAACGGGATCGATATCGGGATCAGTAGCCAGCTGAATTTATATGCATTCGCTTGCACTTTGTAGAGCATCAGGCTCGGGTTGCTGCGCCATTTGGTCAGGGCTTCATCGATCCAGCCGATGCCCGATTCCTCGATCGTCATCTGCGCGGTACCGTCTTCATTGATCTTGATCGTTTCCGCTGTCGCCTCCTCGAAACGTTCGAATTGCTGAATAGCGAGCTCCGCGGCTTCGATTTCAGCTGCGAGGTCTGCTCGCTCCGGAGCATCCGCGGGCATCGCAGCGAGCCGCTCTTTTGCGGCATCTATCTGAGCACGCCCCGCTATCTGGAGGTCATCGGCAGCATCATTTCCGCGTGACGTGATCCATTGCGCGATTCCGGTGCCTCTAGCATCGAGCAGATCCCGCTCGGCGAGTAATTCTGTCCTTTCCTGCTCGAGGGCGGAACGCGAAGCATCGCCGAGTTCGGGCTCTTCAAGCTTTTCGTTCAGCTCTGAGATCTCATCTTCGATTCGGCTCTGTTCGTTTGCGACGATACGCTGGACTTCTTCACGAGCATCGCCGCTCAGGTCGGTCGGTGCGGAGATGCCCAGCGCCTGAAACACTGCAAACATCAGGAACACGCTGAAAAGAAACAAAGCCATAGGGCTGACAAATGACGTTCTTTCGCCTTCAACATAGCGCCGCGTCAATTGGCCCGGTTTGAAGATCAAGAGCGGGAGCGTGTGCCAGACCTTGCCGTCAAGATGCAGAGCGCCGTGCAGCAGGTCATGGAAAAATGCTCCTATCGTGCGGCGCAAGTGCGCCTTCTGGCCACATTCGTGGCAATGCTTGCTGGTCAGCTCTGTACCGCAATTGAGGCATACCCCTTCGGCAAAGTGGCCTTTCTCAATTGGCGTGCCTTCCCTCGATATAGCTCTAGCGAGTAGTCCGCCTTCAGCCGCTGTTCCTAACGCTTCGGTAATGTCGCTCATCAGTGCCCTGCCTGCATTTCGAACGCGGGAACAATGATAAGCAGGTTTCGCGCAAACAAAAAGGCCGCCCGTTGCGGGGCGGCCTCTTCGTAACCAGAGTAGCTGAAAAATCAGCCGTCGAAATCGGTCGCAATCGAATTGGTACGCGTCGGCGCGGAGGCCGTGATACGCATCGCCTCAGCCGACTGGCTCAACGAACCGATATCATCGGCCTCGTCTTCGTCATCAGGCAAAAACTTCTGCAGATTGGTCACAATCGCTTCATGCAGTTCTTTCGGCTTGATGGTCTGCTCGGCGATTTCGCGCAGAGCAACAACGGGGTTCTTGTCCCGGTCGCGATCAATGGTCATTTCTGCACCGCCGGAAATCTCGCGGGCGCGCTGGGCAGCCAGCAAAACGAGATCGAAACGGTTCGGAACCTTGTCTACGCAATCTTCAACGGTAACGCGTGCCATGAAGGCCTCTCATGCAAATAGGTTTGCGGGGAAGCGCGCCAGATAGTTTGCGCGGCGCATTGAGTCAAGAAATTGCACAAACGGCCCGCCTTTGGCTAAAGCGAACGCAATGACCGAACCTGGCGGAACACTGACCAATCCTGATCCCGAGGTTGATTACCGCGATCTGCCGGGTTTCGCGGTACAAGCCAAAGGCCATGACTTGCGTTTCATGTTGTCAGGGCAAGAGCGGCTGGACGGGCTCATTGCGCTGATCGACAGTGCCACGACTTCGCTCAAAATGTGTTTCTACATGTTTCAGGCGGATCACTCGGGCACGATAGTGCGCGGCGCATTGATCCGGGCCGCGCAGCGCGGTGTGCAGGTGCATCTGATTATCGATGCCTTCGGCAGCGATGCTCCGCAAAGTTTCATGGATCCGATCATTCGTGCCGGCGGAAAGGTTAGCGTGTTCCAGTCGCGCTGGAATGTGCGCTACCTTATTCGCAATCATCAGAAATTCGTGATCACCGATGATGAACGGGTTATCACTGGTGGTTTCAATGTCTCTGACCATTACTTCGCGACTCCGAAGGAAAACGGCTGGTGTGATCTGGGCGTCGCGCTTGAAGGAGCGGCCGTCGGCCGATTTGTCGAATGGTTTGCCGAACTGGAAAAATGGGTCGGCAATGGAGGCTCCCAATTCTTTGCAATCCGTCGCATGGTACGCGATTGGCATGAAGACGGGGGCGATGTGGAGCTCCTGCTCGGTGGCCCATCGAAGATCACTAGTGCGTGGGCAAGAATCGTGAAGCAGGATCTGGCCCAGGCGGAGCGTCTCAAT